>Ga0209099_1002391_pt1 | contig 16605 bp, 15 predicted proteins | sample AD_JPNHW2_MetaG_FD_184430 | JGI IMG/M metagenome (GOLD analysis project Ga0209099, IMG submission 184430) | Active sludge microbial communities of municipal wastewater-treating anaerobic digesters from Japan - AD_JPNHW2_MetaG (SPAdes) (version 2) | ecosystem: Engineered > Bioreactor > Anaerobic... | reverse complement strand
AGCGGGATATCTGTGCCCTTTATCCCGTACGGATAACCCGTTCCATCGAAGCTCTCATGATGAAATAAAATGATCGGCAAAGCTTCCCAAAGATACACAAACGGTCTCAAAAGTTCCACACCAAAAAGCGGATGATTTTTCATCTGTCTGTATTCATTCACGTTCAGAGCGCCGCGTTTAAACGTTATTTTCTCGTCAACTGCAAGTTTCCCGATATCATGTAAAAGAGCCGCCATAGTGAGAACCCTCAGCTCATTTTTATCAAGCCCCATCCGTTTGCCGAGAGACAGAGCATATTTTGTCACACCGGAAGAATGACTGGCCGTAAAAAGATCCGTACGGCTTTCACCGGAAAATATCATGTTGGTCATCACTATTTCACTAGCCGAGGCCCCAAGAGACAAATAATCGTGTTCTCCCTGTTTATGCTCATCCGCGACAAAGATCATTCCCTTCCTGCCACCCGGAGTAACGATCCCGCATGATATCCATTTTGAGATACAACGGTCTTTTCTGCGCGAAAGCTCAAAAAACCTTATATCGTGCAGAGATCCGCTCTCACTGATACTATCTAGTATCTCATATGCTTTCGCGTGATGCGACCTTTTCACTATCTCCGTTATCCAATTTTTGCCGTTCATCCGTTCCCCGACCGCGTCCAGAAACGCTCGGTTGTGATATTTTATCGTTCCATTCTTATCCGCTATGAAAACCGGCATCATCGCGTGATTCAGAAGCTTATCGAACAACTTGGCGATATTGCTCTTCTCTCCGGCTATGGCTTTTTCCCGCACCCGGATATTTTTCACGATGGCGCATATGCGCCGCGCGACCACGTCAGGGTCCCCGTTCCCGGCGTCTATATGCACGTCGGCTTTCCGATAGAACGGCTGCCTGGCTTTCAATAGTTTATTTATTTTTCTTAAGGGATCTTTACAGTTAAGAAGGGGCCTATGGCCGAACCCTTTAGTACGGTTAAGTATAGTCTCAGCATCCGACCAGAGACATATCACGGTGCCTTTACGTTTCAGATTTTTTATATTTTCACCGTTAAGGACTACGCCACCCCCCGTATCGATGACCACTCCGTCCTTCGCGCTAACATCCTTTACTACTTTCTTCTCGATTGTCCTGAAATACGCCTCTCCATCACGCAGAAAAATATCGTTTATCTCTCGACCTTCTTTTTCCACAATAAGACCGTCAGTACTGACATATTTAAAATTAAGTTTCTTTGCCAGCAGTTTCCCTATCGAGGTTTTACCTGTGCCCATAAATCCGACAAGAACAATATTCTTATTAGGATATTTCACATTCTTCCAGTCTGTTATCTTTTTTTAAGTTCGTTTATATACGCCTCAAAATTCCGTTTTATTTCCTTCACCGAATCGTTCCCAAATTTCTCGACAAATGCCGCCGCGATCGTAACCGCCAGCATCGCTTCGGCGACAACTCCGCATGCCGCCACGGCGGTAACATCGGATCGCTCCGTCGAGGCGAAAGCATCTTCTTTCGTATTGATATTCACTGACTTCAGCGGAGACGTCAGTGTCGCTATCGGCTTCATAAAACCGTGCACAATGATATCTTCACCGTTCGTTATCCCGCCCTCTATCCCACCAGCATTATTCGTAAGACGGTAATACGCCCGTTCGCCGTTATTGTAATAGATCGAGTCATGTACTTCCGAACCGCTCCTGGCCGCATTCTCTATTCCTTCCCCGATCGAAACAGCCTTAACAGCCTGTATCGACATAACGGCCTGCGCTATAATACCGTCAAGTTTTCTGTCCCATTGAACGTGTGATCCCAGCCCAGGCGGAACACCATTCACTACCACCCGAAACACGCCGCCTAGAGTATCCCCGTTCTTCGCGGCCTTGTCTATTTCCTCTTTCATCGCTTTTTCCGCTTCACGGTCGGCACACCTAAGATCCGATCCTTCCGTCATGACAAGCAATTCGTCGAACGAATATTTTTTAAGCGCGGCTGTAACACCGCCTATAGCCGTCACATGACTGATTATCCTTATCCCAAACTCTTTAAGAAAGATCTTAGCGACGCTGCCGGCCGCCACACGCGCCGCTGTCTCCCTGGCACTGGCGCGTTCAAGAACATCCCGCGCATCCTGAAAACCGTATTTTTGAACCCCGGCCAGATCCGCATGCCCCGGCCTAGGATTAATGACGTCCGCTAAATCGTCTATTTTGTGATCTACGTTCGGGATCATCAGACATACGGGACTCCCGATCGTTATCCCTTTTCTGCAACCGGAAAGGATATCGACCTTATCTTTTTCGATAGACATCCTTTTTCCCCTGCCGTATCCGGTCATTCTTCTGGAAAGTTCAGTATCTATGAACTCTTTGTCTATTTCTAACCCGGCCGGGATACCGTCTATCACCGCGATCAGCGCTTTTCCGTGAGATTCTCCAGCTGTCATATATCGCAACATACCGCACCCCTTTCCGTTAAAATACCGGGAATAAAAATCCGATTATTTTTTCTCCGAACAAAAGACTGATCATCGCCGACGCACATAGATACGGCGCATACGGGATGACACTATCCTTTTTTTGTATCAGGATATTTATAGAACAAACCGACCCTATGATCGGCGCCATAAAAAAAGTAAGAAGCGCCATCTTCCATCCAAGAAAAGCCCCTATCATTCCCATAAGTTTCAAGTCTCCGCCGCCTACGGCCTCTTTATGAAAGATCATCTCTCCGACCGTTCCCATGATGAATATGCATCCCGCTCCCGCGATCATACCAAGCAGAGAATCGACGCCATTATTCAGCGAAAAAACAATCCTCCCCTCAGGAACCGACATGACCGAAAGAACAAAACCCAGTATTATTCCCGGCAAGCTCAGCACATCCGGCACAATCCTATGTTCAATATCTATGAAAACAATCACAAGTAGGATGCAGGCGAACAGCCAGTATACGCCGAAAGCCGCAAGATCCGGAAAAACAAAGAACAATCCTACCCCTAAAATGGCTGTTAACAATTCAACGAGAAAATAACGCACGCTTATTTTCTCCCCGCATGCGCGGCACTTCCCTTTTAGGATCAGAAAGCTTAAAAGCGGTATATTATCCACCGGGCTTATGGCCTTCCCGCATTTCGGACAATGCGACGACGGCCATACGATAGATTCATTGCGGGGGATACGGTGGATACAAACATTCAGAAAGCTCCCGATCACCACGCCAAATATGAAAACGAGAACGGCTCCCACCATATTTTATTGTTTCACCCTGTTCTTCAGCGCGTCGCGCATTATTTTTTTTGTTTCATGAAGTTGCTTGCCTGTCCATATACCGAATGCCAGCGCCCCCTGGTTCACAAGCATCCCAAGACCGTTAACTGCGACACAACCGATCTTCTTTGCGCGTTTAACAAGCTCGGTCTCCCTGCAATAGACCAGATCATACACGACCGACGACTTTTTCAGCGTCCGGACCGGACACGGGAGAACCCCGTCGTCCTTTGTCCCTATCGGCGTAGCGTTCACAATAAGGTCGCTCTCGGCGATCTTTTTTTCAACGTCCCCTGACAAGCATTCTTTAAGAATATTTTTCTCGGCGAAAGCCTCCGATGCGGACAATATCGAACTTATCTTCTCACGGTCCACGTCAAAAACATTTATCACCGACGGGGCGTCATGCCCAAGTGAAGCCAGATAGAGGGATACCGCGCGCCCAGCTCCACCGGCCCCGCAGATAAAAATATTTTTTCCCTTAGGATCGAACCCCGCGTCGTCCTTTAACGATTCATAGAAACCCTGACCGTCGGTATTAAAAGCGATGAGACGCGCACCTTCAACCTTAACGGTATTGATCGATCCGATCACGCCGCCAGATTTATCTATACTGCATCCTTCGATGCTGGATATCATATCCTTCACCATGATCTTGTACGGCACAGTCACGTTGAAGCCGGAAAGCGATTTTCCACCCGCGTTCTTTTCGATAAAATCCGGGATGTCCTGTTCATTTACGTCGAATATACGATATTCGGCGGGAATGCCGAAATACCTGAAGGCCGCGTTATGCATGGCCGGGGATAACGAATAACTTATATTTTTCCCGAGAAGTCCGTACTTTTTTGTTTCTTTCTTTTTCATCAGCATGGCGCACCCCGATATTATTTTAACTGGAGATACTGAACAGAAAGACCGGATCCCTGTCCCTGTATAAAATCAACGGGGGATCCAAAGGATCCCCCGCATCATATCAAATGTGATATTCCTTTTTCGGTACTACACCCTTGCGCTGTACAAAACGATTTATCGCGTTAATATACGACAAAACGCTGGCCTCGATTATATCGGTACTTGAAGCCCTGCCTATTACAGAATCGTTTTTAAAAAGCACCTTAACGCTCACCTCGCCCAGCGCATCCTTCCCGCTGGTCACGGCACTTACTTTGTAATCTATAAGTTTGCCTTTCAACCCCGCAGCTTTATCAATGGTTTTAAAGCAAGCGTCCACAGGCCCATCGCCTGACATCGTCGCCTCGGTTCTTTTTCCGGCGAATTCCAGTTCCACCGAAGCGAAAGGCTTCACTTTATTTCCGCTAGTAACCTGGTAATTCACAAGTTTATACTGCTCTTTGAACGTCTCGAGATTGTCCTCGACTATAGTCGCTATATCCTCGTCATAAATTATGTTTTTCTTGTCCGCCAGAAGTTTAAACCTGACGAACGCATTGTTAAGGGCTTCTTCTCCGAGCGAATATCCAAGTTCTTTCAGTCTGGCTGAAAAAGCATGCCTCCCGGAAAGTTTTCCCAGCACAAGATTCGTCCCCTTGAACCCGACATCCTGCGGCCGGATTATCTCGTATGTAACACGTTTTTTCAACACACCGTCCTGATGTATACCGGACTCATGGCTGAAAGCATTGTCTCCGACTATAGCTTTGTTCGGCTGTATGATCACTCCGGTGAGCTTACTCACCAACCGGCTGGTCCTATAAAGTTCCTTCGTCTTAATTCCGGATTTCAAACCTCCGAAAAGATCTTTTCTTACGTTAAGCGCCATTATTACTTCTTCAAGCGAAGCGTTTCCGGCCCTCTCGCCAAGACCGTTTATCGTGCATTCGATCTGCCGCGCCCCGTTAACAATAGCCGCAAGAGAATTACTCACGGCCAGGCCCAGATCGTTATGGCAATGAACGCTGATAACAGCCTCGTCGATATTGCGAACATGATCTTTAAGATATTTTATTACGCCGCCGAATTCCTGCGGAGCGGAATATCCCACCGTGTCAGGGATATTGACCGTCGTCGCTCCCGCGGCTATTACTGTCTCCACGACTTCCGCGAGAAAATCCGGTTCGGTTCTGGACGCGTCTTCCGGCGAAAACTCGATGTCGGCCACTTTCTTTCGCGCATACCGCACGGCCTCCTCTGCAAGTTTCAAGATCTCGTCCTTGGCCTTCTTAAGTTTGAACTGTCTGTGTATCTTTGACGTCGCGAGAAAAACATGTATCCGCGGTCTGACGGCATGCTTAAGAGCGGCGTAGGCGGCATCTATATCCGCCTGCGTCGCTCTGGCAAGTCCGCATATAACAGGTTTTTTCACACGTTTAGCCACTGCCTTGACGGCTTCAAGATCCCCCGGGCTCGATCTCGGAAATCCGGCTTCTATCGCGTCGACACCCAGCATCTCAAGCTGGGTAGCGATCTGTATCTTTTTGTCGACGTTAAGACTCGCCCCCGGCGTTTGTTCTCCGTCTCTCAGTGTCGTGTCAAAAATAATTATATCGTTCTTCTTCATATCCACCCTTGTCCGGAATTACATCCAAGGCATCATGTTCCTGAGATGTTCTCCAACCTTCTCTATCGTATGTTTCTTCTGTCCTTCGGTAAGTTTTGTATACCGAGGTCTGCCTTTTTTGTTCTCGTTAATCCATTCCTTCGCGAACTTTCCTGTCTGGATCTCCTTCAGTATCGTCTTCATCTCCTGACGGGTCTTCGCGTTCACTATCCTCGGCCCTCTTGTTATATCACCGTATTCAGCCGTATCGGATACGCGTTTTCTCATCCCGTAGATACCGTACTGATATATAAGATCCGTTATCAGCTTCAGTTCGTGAAGACATTCGAAATACGCGATCTCCGGCTGATACCCGGCCTGAACCAAGGTCTCAAAACCGGCATTGATCAATTCCGAAGCGCCTCCGCAAAGAACGACCTGTTCGCCGAAAAGATCCGTCTCGGTCTCTTCCTTGAAAGTCGTCTCGATAACACCGGCTCTTGTACCGCCGATAGCCTTCGCGTACGCGAGAGCTTTTTTCTTAGCCTGTTTCGTATAATCCTGGAATACCGCGATAAGACACGGAACGCCTTTACCCTCGTCGTACATTCTACGGACAAGAGCACCCGGCCCTTTCGGAGCCACCATAAAAACGTCCACATTTTTAGGCGGAACGATCTGTTTGAAATGTATATTGAACCCATGTGAGAAAACCAGAGATTTCCCGGCTGTCAGGTGCTTTTTGATCGCCGTATTGTAGACCGACGCCTGAACGTGGTCCTGCGTCAGTATCTGTATGATATCCGACACTTTCGACGCTTCCTCGGCCGTCACAACCTTGAAACCGTCTTTTATGGCCTGTTTGTAATTCGGCGTCCCTTTGAGTTCGCTGACGACAACCTTAACGCCGCTATCCCTCAGGTTAAGCGCCTGGCCACGGCCCTGTATCCCGTAACCCAGTATCGCCACCGTTTGTCCTTTGATCACTTTCATGTCCGCATCTTTGTCATAGTAAATCTTAGCCATTGCTCCTCCTTGATTATTTTTTAGAACCGCTTTCCAACTAATTTACTTATCGGCCGGTAACGCTATTTTACCGGTTCTCGCTATTTCAACAATACCGTACGGCCTCAAAAGCTCGACAAGAGCTTTTATTTTATGTTCATCCCCTGATTCCTCGATCGTTATCGTTTTCTTCCCGATATCCACGACCTCGGCCTTAGTGGTTTCGACGATTTTGACTATCTTTTCCCTGCTAGACATATCCTCGGCTTTGACCTTTATCAGTATAAGTTCCCTTCCGACGAAATCCTTACCCGTAAGGTCAAGCACCTTGATAACGTCTATCAATTTGTTAAGCTGTTTTTTGATCTGCTCAAGTATCCTGTCGTCCGCGTCGACAACTATCGTCATGCGGGAAACGGTCGGATCCTCGGTCTCTCCTACCGCGAGCGAATCGATATTAAAACCTCGCGCGCTGAAAAGCCCGGACACCCTGGCCAGGACACCGAACTTGTTTTCAACAAGCGCAGACAGAACAAATTTTGGCATTTCTAACTCCCATTTTTTACAACACATCACGCCGAACGCTTACGCCAAACCATGCAGCATATTGCTTATAGACTCACCGGCCGGAACCATCGGAAAAACATTCTCTTCCCGTTCCACAATAAAATCCATCATAACCGGACCGTCGGTCTTGATCGCGGTCTTTATCGCGTTCACGACCTCGGATTTTTTCGTGACCCTTATACCCTTGGCGCCGTAACTCTCGGCGAGTTTCACGAAATCCGGGCAGTATCTAGCGTTATCCTCGGCCAATACCGTGAACGCGTATTTTCTCTTATAAAAAAGTTCCTGCCATTGGCGGACCATCCCGAGATATCCGTTATTCAGAATGGCTATCTTGACCGGTATCTTTTCGATAACGGCCGTGGCTAATTCCTGGATATTCATCTGTATGCTTCCGTCACCGGCGATATCGAACACGATGCTGTCCGGCTTACCCAGCTGAGCGCCTATTGCCGCGGGGAAACCGAATCCCATAGTCCCGAGCCCGCCGCTGGAGACCCAGGTACGGGGATGCTCGAATTTATAGAACTGTGTGGTCCACATCTGGTTCTGTCCCACCTCAGTGGAAATAATAACATCCTTACCCGCGGTTATTTTCTGTATCTGCTCGATAACGTATTGCGGACGAAGTTTATCGTCATCCTTATATCTCAACGGAAAGTCTTTTTTCCATTTTTCTATTTTTGCGTGCCACGCGCTCAGGTCGGTTTTCTTCACTGACTTGTTCAGCTCTTTCAAAACTGTTTTGGCGTCGCCGATTATCGGTATATCCACCTGAACGTTCTTACTGACGCTCGCCGGATCGATATCTATGTGCGCCACCACGGCATGCGGCGCGAAATCGTCTATACGCCCCGTAACCCTGTCGTCAAATCTCGAACCGATCGAGATTATCAGGTCCGATTCCTGAACGGCATGATTCGCGTACGCCGTACCGTGCATACCGAGCATACCCAGACAAAGAGGGTCATCGCCCGGAAAAGCCCCAAGTCCCATCATCGTGAGCGTGACCGGGATCCCCGTGCTATGAGCCAGTTTCGTAAGCTCTTTACTCGCGTCCGACAGGATAACCCCGCCGCCGACGTAAAGCAAAGGCCGTTTACTTTTGGCTATCGCCTTGGCTAATTTTTTTATCTGTCCGATGTGCCCGTCATATGTCGGATTATATCCGCGTATATCGACGGTCTTCGGATATTTGAATTCTGTCTCTTTGAGAAGCACGTCCACCGGAAGATCTATCAACACCGGGCCGGGTCTGCCGGTCCTGGCGATATAAAAAGCTTCTTTGATTATACGGGCCAGGTCCTCGACGTCCTTCACAAGGTAACTATGTTTAGTTATGGATCGCGTTATCCCGATCATATCGGCTTCCTGAAAAGCGTCGTTCCCGATAAGCGTGGATTTCACCTGTCCCGTTATTGCCACCATAGGGATAGAATCCATGTACGCCGTGGCTATTCCGGTGACCAGATTCGTTGCCCCCGGGCCGGACGTGGCTATACAAACCCCGACCTTACCCGTGGCCCTGGCATAGCCGTCAGCCGCGTGAGCGGCGGCCTGTTCATGTCTCGGCAGTATGAATCGTATGGACTTTTCGTCATAAAGCCTGTCGAAAAGAGCGATAACCACGCCGCCCGGGTACCCGAACACGTGCGTGACGCCTTCTTCAACAAGACTTTTAACAACTATATCCGCGCCTTTAACCTTGTTCATAAATCCCTCATATAATTATTACTTCTTATATATAGCGAACCGAAAAATTACGATAATCAGTATAACATATAAGCTTTCTTTGTCAAGATTTCGACCCTGTCTCACCATTATAGACAGTTTTTGCGGTGGTTTTCGTTCAAATTATTTCACAAAAAAAGTCGTTCCGATGTCATTGCGAGCGAAGCGAAGCAATCTCTACAAAATTAACCCTGTCTTTTTTGAAAACACCTGCGGGGGTACGGAACACCCTGCGCCCTTCCGCGCCATGTTGTTTTGCACAACATGGCTTGTGCAGTGCTCGGGCATTCCGTACCCCGCTCAACACAATCCCCCATGTCATCCCCGAACGCTTCTATCGGGGATCCATAACATTAATATATTTTGTCGTCCTACAGCGCCAACCCAATCCGCAAAGCCACTCTCCACATGTCCACCGCACCATTGGCACCCACCCCCTATCCACCCAAGTGCCAATCCCTCCTCCCTCCTTCGGAGGACAAGTCGGTCGGAGGGTCGTGTAATTCGCGCGGCTAATTCGGTACCGCCCATATGCCGCCCGAATTCCACGGCGCGGGTTCGGTACACATCGCAAAAATAATCGTAGGGGCGGACCCATGCCTGTCCGCCGTAGCTATATGATTTTTTAATGTAAGAGCGGAAGCGGATGTCCGCCCAGAGAAAATCGAGAATAGATGATAATGACAACTGTGGGATTGGGGTCAGAGCCAGACTGGCGAGTTCAATTCTGATCAATTTAAAATAACCTTCAAAACAGCAGCTTTAGCCCCACTTGAAAGTTTAATTATACTAGCCCGTTTATTCTTATTCAGCTCACCATGCAACATTTCCTTTATTTTTATAGCTTGTTTTCTTGCATCTCCGTATCGTTGCCCTTTCACTTTCGACTGAACCATATATAGTTCAAGTGGCTTATTAGGAATAAAGTTTATAAGAACTGAATCTACATCCCCCTGTTCCACCTTATCACCTTTTTTCACAACTTTAACATTAAACGGATAAATAATTACCTTCCCTTTTACTTTTTGCTGTCTATTAGTCTCATACACATCTCGCGTCAGTTGCAACAGATCATACAATTCCTGATTATTAACATTTTTTGTATATTCACCGAATTTCTCTATATTTTTTCTATCAAGATACACCCCATCCATATTATCTTTTTTATCAATCGGAGTAGACCTTAATTGATACTGTGATTTAAAAACAAGCTGTAATAGAAAAAGCACTAACTTGTTCCAATTTTGCGCACCCAATACCGAAAAATATGCCGGGATAGACCCGTATTTCCCTGTATATAACCGCCTTATGTAAACAGGAACCATCTCTCGAACTTTCTCTTGCGAAACAATACACAACCTTAAACACAAACTTATCAAAAAATTAATCAACTCGTACCTTTTTCTTATTCCATTTCTACTCCTTAGATATATATGGATTTCGTTCGCATGATTTCTAACATTTTTATCTGTTACAAAATTCAAATATTCAAGTTTACCTAGCTCATTAATCATGCGCCTAATCTCATCCAGACGCTTTTCCATATCAAACAGTCTCAATCCAAAAATTGACAAGTTGAGCACTTCGCAATATTCACAGTCCCCATGCAAATCAATTTTCTTTCTACTCAAATAATTATTAAAAGTTTTTTCCATATAAGATGAATCCGAATGCTTAAGTAAATCAAAAAGAAATTCTATTTGTTTCTTTTCTTTATGCAACCTCGTAAAAAACGCTCGATATGCCAAATTTTCTATAAAAAGACATTGACGATTCTTATACAACTCTTTCATTAGATAGCTATCTAATGAATTCCATAAATCATAAACATAATTGTCTCCATTTTCCTTACGAAGGCTTGCCTTTATGGTCTCTTGGCTGATGTGATGGGAATTAAAAGAAAAAAGCAAATTACAATAATGGCTATCCAGAAGAACATATGCTATTTTTCTTAAATCAGAAAATATTGATTTTGCACGTTTAAACACTTCTTTATGAGGATTAATATAGTAGCCTAAATACTTAATACTTCTGGCAGCAAGAGCCCTGTCTTTGCCTGTAATATATTTTCGATTCTTTGCCGTTATATATCCTGACAGCTTGAGGACAGCAAATGCTTGGTGCATTTTATAGTAATCATCATTCTTTATGATTGTTTCTACTTTATTTCGCACCTCTGGATATGGATCAAATCGTACAAGAAAATTGTCCTGTAATTCTTTTTTTATTCCTAATATTCGCAAAACAGCTTTTTCATGTGGGAAAGTACCATGGAGATGCCCTGTAGGCAACAACAGTGCCCAGCATTTTAACAACTCCGACACCGAAGAAATAACCGTTTCCCCTTTTTCCTCATATGGACGCGATAAACAGTACTTAAATTTAAAGTCATCCTCTTGCTTAATCATTTCAATAAGGTGAATAAGCATTACTGCATACTCAAATTTGGAATGGTGCGCACATGAAAAACGACGCTTCAATACCCCTAGCTGATCAATATTCATGAGCCGTCGTATTTCATTGTTTCGTTCAAGCCATCGAAATAATTCGTCAGATTCTTTTCTCAGTTCTATTTTTTGATCCCCAAAAACTGGTAGTCTATAATTGATTTGATACATCTGCATTCCCCCTAAAATCAAAACCTACTATCCAAATATTTTATCCATAATTCAACCACTTTATGTACAATCAGCCGGCACGATGCCAGTCCTCATCATACAATATTTACATATTTCAAAACCCTCCGGGACGGTTTTGAAACCAATTCCACACTTGCCCCCACAACAAACGACAAGGCAAGATGTCCGGCTTCACAATACGACCTTTACATATTTTTTTGCATGGCGAGACCTGACATCTCTATCCCTATTAAACCAATTGTCCCGCTTTGGACAAAAATTCAAAACCATGTGACATCATATTTAGAAATTGCCTACAAACCAGAGTATCTCTTAGCAAGATGTCCCCGGACTTCATCTACATCAAATGTTGCTCAATCAGTTTGACGTATTCATGGAGCCCTCTCTTTTTGAGTTCCGCTATGAATACAGGCCATGGGGGAACATTGCTCATGTAGGGAGTTGGCCCTGTCGAAAGACCACCTCCAGGCCCTGTCGATAGCCCGCCACCTGGTCCCGTTGACAGCCCACCACCTGGCCCTGTTGATAGCCCACCACCTGGCCCTGTTGACAGCCCACCGCCTGGTCCCGTTGACAGCCCACCGCCTGGCCCTGTTGACAACCCTCCGCCTGGCCCTGTCGACATGCCACCACCCGGTCCCGTTGACAACCCACCGCCTGGTCCCGTCGACATGCCACCATTCGGACCAGTTGACAGCCCGCCACCTGGTCCTGTGCTCTTGTTTCGATTCCACATAATTGCATTCCTCTTTTTAAATTTAAATGCAGTGCGGTCAAACCTTGAATTTTGAATCTTTACCAACAAATAAGTTTGCCCCTATCTAAATAAGAACAATAAACCTTGTCCCTCTATTTTTACTTATATAAAGTAATTTATTTTCCAAATAAACTTTTTTTAATAGCTTCGCTTGCGACATCAACCAAAATACTTTTGATGCTCTCATAAGAATCCTTGCCTACCTTTTTCAACGCCTTTTTAAAACGCAGAACTGCCACTTCTGTCTTAGGCGTTTCTGCAACCAAATCATCCAGTGACTTCTTTATTTTTTCTCTCTCTTCTAAAGTTAATTCTTCTAATTCATCAGTCATTTCCCGAACAACTTCGAGTTTTCGAGCAATCCACGGATAAGGCTTGCCACATTCATGACAAAAATTTGGGGCTTTTTTCCTACCCCCAATACTTAAAACTCCAGATGAATGGTATTCACCTCGAACTTCTGCTCCACAACTTTGACACTTGAAAATTGTTGGTTCACCACACTTATCACAATAATCCTGATTATGTTGAGGATATTTGCTATAGTTATCATTAACAATATGGCCATTTAAACAAATTTGAGCAATATCATAAAATCCACTCATTTCATCCTCCTACTTTTTATTACTGGATTCAAGCCTACTCATTTTACACAATACCCACCCCAAACAAAAAACCCTCCCCTCGCATTGAGTGCGAAAGAAGGGTTTATGGTTTTATGTCTCGGACATATTCCTCCGGATTATTTTACACAGCAACGTGTAAGTATTTTTATAACACCATATTACATGGATTTCAAGACTAAACGCACAAGCCCCGACGGCGTTCGGTCACCTGGGGACGTTGTATCCACGCGCCCGCGGAATTTTTGAGTCATACAGGCGGTACAAAATTAGACGAAAAAATTACGCGGCCCTCCTCCGGCTCCGGCTGTTATTCGGTGCCCGGAGGAGGGATTGGCGTTTGTGTCACGCCACTGTATACGCCAAGGGCGCGCTGGATCATTTTTAAAAGAGTTTTTATATACATCTGGCGAAACTCAATATTTTCTCGGAGAAGTTTGTGTTCTTTCGGACGGGGCATCGAGAGGCCGAGCGGGCATGGATCCGGCTGAGCGACAAATTTATTTTAATTTCATGGATCCCCGATTAAAACATTCGGGGATGACGTTTTTAGCGAGGCCGGACGTTGAGCGAGTTGAGCCGGCCTCGTCCGGAGGCCTCGGCACTCCCTCAGACATTGCGTCCTCGGTCGCCGGGGATTTCGAGCGTCCCCGGTAGAAAGGACACAAACTTCTCTCCCCCTCTCAGAGGCTAAGGTGTCAGGCTCATCATACGATATTCACATATTTTTAGTCATGGAGAGGCCTGACACCTTTTACCTTAGAACACTTTTCCCACAACCCGCCTGTTCGGAATGTTCGAGCACTTAAGAAAAATACCCGCAAAAGATAAAAATATTTTACGCTTCAGCGAAGCATCAAACGCCTGGAGATCTAAAATAACAGGATATTTTTCTAAAGGGCGCAGAATTTCCGAACAGGCGGATCTATAAATATACCGGGAGCACATACGCGCGAAAATTGAATTAAACACCTGGCGGGGGGATCCGAGTACTGGAACGATTTGCCGTTATCCGAGTAAAAATATTTTATGCATCAGCGCGAGTCAAACGCCGGGAGATCAAAAATGAAAAGGCAAAACGTGAAGCACGCAGGATCTCCCGGCCAGGCGTTATTTTAATTTCATGGATCCCCGATAGAAGCATTCGGGGATGACAGTGTGAGGATTGCGTTAAAGATGTCGTGCGGAAATCCGAGCATTGGAGAGAAAAGCCCACAATAGATAAAAGTAAATTGCGCATCTGCGCTAGGCGAACACCGGGAGATATTCTGAAGATAGTTTAAGTCCGATCAGGTTCTTTTAGCCCCAAATCATCCATTCTGGCAGTAACTGCATATCGCCGCGTATTTTTCCGCTTTATGAAAGGACTTATTAATATCTTTATGATATCGGCCATCTTCATGAATTTCCCGAAAGAAAAGAGCAGCTTAAGACTTTGAATCGGTCTCCCCAAAATACGATATCCGAATAACAACGTGTACCCTTTCTTTCTAATTGCATTAATTGTCTCGCTCGGCAGTACCGTAGGATCTATATCGGAGCACTTGAAGCCCTTGTCCCAATCCCTATCGTCATCTACTATGCTGCGCGTAACATATTCTTGCCATAACGGGGACCCCCTGTAAACACATAGACGATTAAACCCGAAAGTATCAAGTTTCAGCCGCGCCGCGAACCTGAAACTTGAGAGGATATCTTCTTTTGTCTCATCAGGAGACCCTATCAGGAAAAAACCATGAACCCGTTCTATCCCATGGCGTTTTGCTTCGTTGATAGCATGCTGTATCTGTGCTAACGTTTGCCTTTTTTTGAGGCGATCCAGAACTTTTTGCGTGCCCGCTTCTATGCCGAACGCCAAAAATTTGCAGTTGGCTTTACTCATAATGGGCATTTGATCAATAGCCGCTGAATCCACACGCCCTTCGCAACCCCAACGGAACTTCAGGTTACGTTCTATCATTCCCTGACATATCTCATTGATACGTTTTCCGTTAAGCAAAAAGTGCTCATCTGTAAAATAAACAGAGCGGTATCCCATATCATATAATTCCTGAAGCTCGCCTAAAACATGTTCGGCTGAACGGCAACGGGATTTGTGCTGTAAAAGTAACGGGATGTTGCAGAATATGCAGGAATACGGGCACCCTCTTGAAGTTTGTATAGTACAAAATTTGTCCATTGAAAGAACCGCGGGGACATCCAGAGGCAATGACTCTATATAATCGATGGGAAGAGTATTTCGATCCGGATACGGATATTTGTCCAGATCTTGCAATAGCGGACGCGCCGTATTTTTCACGATCTTGCCGGCCGATCGCCACACAAGCCCCGCGACAGAACCGGGATGCTCAATATTATCCAGATATTCCGGGAAAAGCTCTTCTCCTTCCCCTACTCCCACGCAATCGATATAAACACAATCCTTCAATATCTTTTCGGCATTTATTGTAGCAAACGGGCCGCCGACAATAACGGGTATCGCGGGATTAATCCCTTTTAAATGCTTCGCTACTTTTTTGGTTTCCTGATAAGTCGTTGCCGAAAGGAACGAAAGGGCTATAACATCCGGTTTTTCTGAAGCTACCGCTTTTGCGATATGTTCCAGCTTCATTTCGGGGTGACACATATCGAACATATGCACCTTATGCCCTCGCTGACGCAGTATGGGGGCAAGGACCTGTATACTTAAAGGCGGAAACGCCATTACTTTGACGCGGTTTTCCGGAAAACCGGCTCTATCCTGCCCGGCAGGCAACATCTGATAGAAATTCGCATCTCTAACATAAACCAAAAATATATTCACCTAAAATACCCCCGTCTGCTCTGCTTTAGCAAATTTTCATATTATCTGCGTTCATTGAACAAGGTTCTGGCGCTACGTTTGACTTAAAATCGATGGCAACATCAAAATACGTACCCGGAATGAGCATATTACATAAACAAAAAAAGGCGCTCCTCCTCACGTGAGAAAGATCGCCTCCATTCATAGATTGTATAATGTAAAAACAAACACCTCGATCGCCACATCGTTATGGCTTTAGACATTTTAACACGTGTCCCTGCTTATCTCAAGACATTTGACGCGTTGTGTCTCATTAAAACGGGCACGTGTAACATGACAATTCAGCGCGAGTCAAACGCCTGGAGATCAAAAATAACAGGGTATTTTTCTAAAGCGCGCAGAATTTCCGAACAGGCGGATCTAGAAATATACTGGGAGCGGAGCCGGCCTCGTCCGGAGGCGTCGGCACTCCCTCGGACCTTGCGTCCTCGGTCGCAAGGTGTCCCGTGTCCCGCAAAGTATTGCATCAAAATATTTTAATATTATAGATCCCCGCCTAAAGCGTGCGGGGATGACAAAGTGGATTGCGTTGAAGATGTCGTGCGGAAATCCGAGATGATATGCTAAAGTGTCAAGCTTCCCTGAACGAGATCTCTCTTTATTGGTTACAATAAAGGTTTCGAGGCGTCCTCGTTCTTTAACCCATAACCAGGAGGGAAGCATGACAGTACAAAT
>Ga0209099_1002390_pt1 | contig 16610 bp, 13 predicted proteins | sample AD_JPNHW2_MetaG_FD_184430 | JGI IMG/M metagenome (GOLD analysis project Ga0209099, IMG submission 184430) | Active sludge microbial communities of municipal wastewater-treating anaerobic digesters from Japan - AD_JPNHW2_MetaG (SPAdes) (version 2) | ecosystem: Engineered > Bioreactor > Anaerobic... | reverse complement strand
GAGAATGGAGTGATAGATATTACTCTCACCTCAAATGAAAAAGAAATGACGCTATCCGTAAAAAATACAGGTCCCGGATTCCCGGAAGAGGCAAAAGCAAAACTGTTCAGAAAATTTTCACGTATTGAAAAAACCGAACTCATGAAAAGAAAAGGTACGGGGGTGGGACTTTATAACAGCTGGAAGATTATAAATCTCCATAACGGCCGGATATGGGCAGAGTCAAAAGAGAATGAATGGGCGGAATTTTCTTTTAAAATACCCTTGAAAAATATTAAAAAATCAATATAGTTGTATTAAGCTGTAACACCATAAATAAATAAAAGTCAAAGTGAATATGATAAACAAAGATTTTGAAAAAGACGGACTGTGCTATTTTACTCTTCCGAAAAAAAGAGGAAACGGAAGCGATATTTCGAATACATACGCGTTAAATACCGGACAGAAATGGTATATAATAGATACCTCATGCGGGAAAAAAAGATACAAAGAACTTAAAGAATTTCTTAAAGATAAAAAGGATTACACAATACTCTGCACTCATTACCACAACGACCATATAGCAAACAACGGCAGAGTAGCATCGGGAAACTCTGAAATTCTATATCATCCTGATGCTGCTGATAAAGCCCAATATCTCCGTACCAATGGGACCGGGCAGATTCTCATGATGTACAGGGAACTTGATAAAAAAGGTTTTCTCCAGCGTCTTGGATTTTTCAGCGACGGATTTATTAATTTTATGCTTAAAAGAAAAATAACATCCAAGTATGTTATGATACCGCTGCTCTTTATAGTATCCTATCTCTTTTCACTCAAAACAATAGGCAGGATATATACTGGGAAAAAACGAATCAGATTTTTTGACAATAACAGAAAAATTAAAATATCATTAAACGGCTTTGAATCTCAGGGATGGAAAATCGGAGAAGATTTATATGCCATTGAAACTCCCGGTCATACCGACTGCCACCTGATGTATTATTACAGTGACAAAAAAATTCTCTTCACCGGAGACGCGCTGAACTTTCTCACTCCGAATGATATTCAGTACGGGGAACTGAACAGCACAATTGAATCACAGAAAATAATTCTTGACCTTGCTGAAAAAGATAATGTGGGGATGATCTGCCAGGGTCACTACACTCCCCTTACAGGGAATGAAGATATAATAGAATACATTTCAGATACAATAACAAAACATGAACATGTATATGAGAAAATACGCAATTACATAACAGCTGACAACCTCAACATCCCCTTTGATGAACTCTATAAAGAGATCTGCGCCATCGATGACCCGGTAATCCAGAGGCTGGTAAAAATTACTTTCCCCAGATCAACGCTTGTTTTCCTCGACGTGTATTTACACAAAATGATCAATGATATTAAGCTGCATGGGCACATTATAAAAGACGGGATACACCCTGCTGATGGAAAATAAGCCGAAGAGAGATATAAATGATCTGCGCACGGATCTTCTATATATTAACTCTTATCAATCGTGCATAATACTTTTTATAACCGCATTTCTGGTAGCTTTTCTCTTTCAGAATACCCTTAAAAAATATTATGTTTATAATCAGATATTATACATCTGGTTTCCCTATACCATGTCTGTATTTGTACTGAAACTCTCGCTGACTATAACATACCATAGGCGGAAAGTTAAAAATAAAAAATTATGGCGGAAACTTTTTTATTTAACAACTTTACTTTCAGGATTAGTCTTCGGATCTTATCTGTTTTTTTTACAATCTATCGATAATCATGTATATATTTTCTTTATCGTTCTTATGCTGGGAGCATTATCTTCAGGTTCAGTAAGTACTCATTCAACAAGCATGACTGCTTTTATAATCTTTAACGTATTCTCGCTTTTCCCATATTCATTATATTTTATTTTTTCAGGGAATGAGGATTATAGTCCTGTTGGTTTTCTTATCATCCTGTTTCTAACAACAATTTTTATAACAGCCTACAGGATCAACAAAACACTGACCAGATCACTTAATCTTTCTATAGAAAACGATTCAATAATTGAAAAGCTCAGCGAATCAGAAGAAAAATTCTCGAAATCATTTTATTCAGGCTTAGCTCCCATGGCAATGCTCAGATTAGATAATGCAAGGTTTATTGATGCCAATAATGCAATGATCAATCTTATAAAATATTCAAGGGAGGAGCTTGCAGGTAAAAGTCCTTACGATCTTGACCTGTATCAGAAAACTGAAGATGCTATTGATCTTATTGTTGAAGCATCAAAGTCCGGCCATATATCAAACAGGGAAATAACATTGACAACCAGAGACGGGAACACCATACGCTGTCTTGTCAATGTAGAAAATGTCAAACTAAATGACTCAATCATCGCTCTTGTGATGCTTCAGGATTTTACAGATCGTATTGAATACGAAACACAGCTGAAATTTGAGAGGGACAGGGCAGAAACCGCTGCAAGTGCAAAAACAAAATTCCTGGCTTCAATGAGCCATGAAATACGGACTCCGATGAACTCAATACTCGGGATGACAAACCTCGCGCTCCTTACAGAAAACAGTGACGAGAGAAATGAATACCTGAATGTTGTAAAGGATTCAGGAAATTATCTTATGGTACTGATAAATGATATTCTTGACATGTCAAAAATCGAAACCGGAAAAGTTCAGATTGACCTGATAGATACAGACCTGAATAAACTTGTAAAAAGCGTCTACCGCACGATGGAACTGCTTGCCCTGAGTAAAAAACTGACATTTACGAAAAATATCAATGAGGATATCCCTGCGTATATAAAATCCGCACCGGAAAGATTAAGACAGATACTGATCAACCTCATAGGAAATGCGATAAAATTTACATCAGAAGGCGGAATTACATTAAACGTTTCGCTTTCTGATGGAACAGGCTACAATCATGAATCCGGCTCGAACGAATTTATTGAATTTTCAGTGACAGACTCCGGTATTGGAATCCCGGCGGATAAACATGAATTAATATTTGAGAGTTTTACACAGGCCGATGCGTCAACATTCCGTAAATACGGAGGAACCGGTCTGGGGCTTTCCATCTGTAAGCAGATAAGCCGATTGATGAAGGGTGATATCAAAGTTGAAAGTGAACCGGGAAAAGGGAGCACTTTCAAATTCATTGTACCATTATTGATTGGTGAAAAACCATCCTCTGAAGATATTGAATCCTATGCGAGCCATGAACATAATGAATTCATGAAAATTCTTATAGCCGAAGACAACCTGATGAATCAGAAACTCATCAAAGCATATATGAAAAAACTTGGCCGCAGCTATGTTATAGCAGAAAATGGAATTGATGTTATTGAAAAACTTAAGAATGAAAAATTCGATATGGTTCTTATGGATCTGGAGATGCCTGTACTTGACGGTTATGAGGCGATGAAAAAAATCAGATCCGGTGAAGCGGGTGTGGGGAATTCAGATATTATTATCTACGCGATGAGCGCGCATGTACTTAAAGACACCATAAAAAAATGTATCGAGGACGGATTCAACGGATATATCACAAAACCTCTCGACCTGAAAAAACTGAAGGATGTATTCTGAGACATAGTATTGCGGTTTTACTCTCAGCCGACATCCCTCCCCCGTAAATTTTTATATCAGAGCAAAGTATTAAAAATCTCCGGTTCCGCAGGTTCCCCATCGGCATCCCGCAGTTTCAGCTGCCAGATACTCACATCATGCCATGCACCCAGCTTATATCCGCAATTCCTTGTTACACCTGCCGGAGTGAATCCGAAAAATTCATGAAGAGCAATACTCCGCTCATTCGGAAGAGTAATCACGCCAAAAGCATTGTAATATCCTAGTCTTGTAACCGCATCTATAACTTTTGAAAACAGGATTTTCCCGATACCTTTACCCTGCGAATCAGTTCTGACATACACGGCAAATTCGACTGACCACCTGTATGCAGCACGCTCTCTATGTTTAGACGCGTAAGCATAGCCTTTAACTTCATCACCCTCTTCATACACAAACCACGGGTAAACCGATGATATGTTTTTTATTCTATTGCGCATCTCCTCAATTGACGGAGTTTCAATTTCAAATGTAATGGAAGTTTCCGCAATATAAGGGGAATAGATTTTCAGAATTGATTCTGCGTCTTCAGGATTTACAGCTCTTACAGTCATAACATACAACCTTTTTATATTTTAAATTATTCCTTTCTGAATTTAATTATAAACTGAGTCCCATTAATCCTGTTGACTATAATACTCCCCCTGATCTGATTCACAAGCAGATCAATAAGATTAAGCCCGAAACTTTGTGTCCTGCTTAAATCAACACTTTCAGGAATACCTGCACCATCATCAGAAACCGAAGCCTCAATAAAACCATTCCCGTCGATATTCACTGAAACACATATTTTCCCTTCTCGGCCGCCGGGAAAAGCGTGTTTCATACTATTTGTTAGCAGCTCATTTATAATAATACCCAGAGGAAAGAGTACTTTTGAATCAAGAATAAAATCATCCACAACATATTCAATATTTATATTTTTTCTATCCGGAAAAGTTGAAAATATTTCATGTATCAGGTTTACAAGATAATCCCTGACTCCAATATTCCGGAAATCAGCCGACCTGTACAGTTTGTCATAAATTAACATCATACTCATCACTCTCGAACGGGCATCATTCAGAGCCGCGATTGAAGATGGATCACTCAGAGCATCCGCCTGTAAATGAAGCAGACTCGAGATTGTTGACATGTTATTTTTTATCCTGTGATGTACCTCTTTCAGCAATATTTCCTTTTCTTTAAGAAGAAAGTCCTTTTCATTAAGAAGATTTGTTATTTTCTCTTCATACGCCTTCTGATCAGTGATATCAAGAATTACGCCTATAAGTCCCGCGACCTTTCCAGTGTGGTCATTAAAAGTTGCTTTATTAAATATGACATATCGAAGCTCGCCCTTCAAAGATTTAACAATCCACTCATAGCTTTGTGTTCCCGGATTGCTGAAGAGAGCTTCATCCATTTCATAATATTTCTCTCCAATTTCACGAGGGGAAATATCAAAAACAGTTTTACCCTTTATGTCATCAATTTTTATTCCCATCAGATTTTCAAACGCGCTGTTGCACCCGATATATCGTCCTTTACGGTCCTTATAAAATACCGGCAGAGGAATTGTGTGAAGAAGGGTAGATACAAAGTTCATCTGTTCCTCATGCTTATATTCGACCATTTTCCTGTCTGTAATATCAAGACATGAACCGATATATCCGTCGAAAACATCTGAAGCATTATATCTCGGCTGACCATAGTCAATAATCCACCTGAATTCTCCGTCGAATCTTCTTAAACGGTATTCAAGAATAAAAGTCTCTCTTGCATCAAAGGCATTAAAATATTCTCTCAGGCATTTCTCTTTATCATCGGGATGTATTCCCTCAGCCCATCCCTCTCCAAGCTCCTGCTCAATTTTTCTCCCGGTAAATTCAAGCCATTGATTATTAAACCACGTACAGAGTCTGTCACTTCCGGACATCCAGATAAGCGCCGGAGATGTATTCGCTATATATTTAAAATTTTTCCCTGCCTCGATTGCCCTGTTCCTCTCATAAAACAATTCAAAGGCCATCTCAATGGCGGAGAGAATTACAAAGTCACCGGAATTTTTTACCACATACCCATACTTTTTGATATGTTTAACCTTTTCTGTCATATCACCCTCAGTATGAGAAGTGACGAATACTATAGGAATATCTCTCAACTGCAGAATTCTCTCTGCAATTTCAGGGCCGCTCATTCCATTACCAAGATCTATATCAAGAAGAACCATGTGACAATCTGAACCGGACTCAAGTATTTCCAGCACTTCCTCCCCGGTCCCGGCAGTTATAGCATTATAGCCGTTTTTATTAAGAAAAGATGCTTCAGCCATCGATATAATTCTGTCATCATCAACAATTAAAATTGTTCTGCCGTTAAAATCCATCAAACTATCCTTTATATAAGTCTCAATTCATAAAAAAATTCACCTGTGTTCATATCTGCACTAATGCCGCACAGCAGTGAGGTGATCGGGGAAATTCAGCTCAATTTAAATTTTGAAACAATATTAAATAATTGAAGAGCTATTTCCCGTATATGCTCATCTGTCTCAGTTGAACTATTAATAAACTCCCTGTTTTTTGCTGTTGAATTCTGAATTTTCTCTATGGAACCGCTTATTTCTAATATGCCTGCCGATTGTTCACTTGACGTGGCATTTATTTCAGCGATCTGTTTTGAAATATTCTGTGTATAATCAGTTATAGTATTTAAACAGCCCGCGGTTTTTAGAACAGACTCATTACTCTTAAGTATCTTCTCCACTACGTCCTGTATGAGCATCTGAACTTCTTTTGCCGAAGCTGCACTTCGCAGTGCCAGATTTCTCACTTCACTGGCCACTACCGCGAAACCTCTGCCATGTTCACCCGCACGGGCGGATTCTACTGCTGCGTTCAGGGCAAGAAGGTTTGTCTGGAACGCTATATCATTTACAACTCCGATAATATCTTTAATCTTTGCGCTGCAACCGATCACTTCATCCATCGCAGACAGTGTCTCATTTACTGCATCATCTCCTTTAATTACAGCATCCACAGTTGATTTGGAATTAATCTCTGTTTTCTGCGCATTATCCTCATTAGTATTAACAGTTGCGGTAAGTTCTTCAATCGCGGAAAAAGTATTTTGTAATGCCGTTATCTGTTCATCGGTGAGATTAATGATTTTTTTATTACCGGAAGTTATATCATCAATTTTTTTTACTATAGATCCGGTTGAATTTTTTATACCTGATAAAATTTTTTCCAGTTTATCCGTTGTTTTATTCAGCTGGTCAAAGAGTGCTCTATGCCCCGATGTTAATTATAAATCCACCCTGTAAGTAAAATCATTATTATATAAAGAATTTATATATTCTCCGAGAAAATTCAGCGGTTTTACAAAATTATTAAAATTTTTACTACCGGCAATGAGAGCAAGACCAAGCCCGGCAGATATTAAAGCGATAGAGAGCCTCAGAAACTGACTGTTATTTATACCTACAAAAAACCCGACGGGGTATATACATAAAATGAGCAGAATCTCCACTCGTATGACCGTAATGACAAGATACTTCCTCTTTGAAACTATATTAATTTCATTCTTCATAATCTCTTCTTTCCATAATTAAATTGTGCTCTCCGAATAAAAAATTTTGCACAAAAAAACAACTCACTCCCTGCGGTGAGAAATTACAGCTTATAATAAATTAAATCTGATTTCTGCCAGACAGTAGTAATATAACTATTTTTTATATGAAGATGTATTATTTTTTATCTATTATTTCTGAACTTATTACAGAATTATACAATTTTAAAATATCATACAAATCTATTCATTTACAGTTTGTTGTACACTTAAACGTGCAGTATATTTTTTACTTGACTCTACTATATGTATATGTATTATATACTGCCTGAGGAGAATAAATATATTTATTAGTCTCTGCTTAGGACTGATAAACATTTACAAAAATGTTTTTATAAATAAAAATAAAAGCGTGGTATTATGTCTCTTAATAAAACATCGGTACTTTCAAGCCAGGTGCTAAACGGAGAACCGGTTAAGCTGACTTTCCATTACAACAACAGGGACATCAACAGATTCCTTAATTCCCTCTTTACTAAAATTTTATCACATTCAGATATGCTGTACCTCCAGGGAACAGTAGAAAATGTTCTGAGAGAAATGATAGTAAATGCAGTTAAAGCGAACTCAAAAAGAATTTATTTTAAAAAAAGCAACCTTGACATACTGGATCCCGAGCATTACGAACAGGGAATGGAATCTTTTAAAAGTTATATGACCGACTCAATAGATGAGCTCCCGGAAGAATTGAAGCAGAACGGATACAAAGTGGAGCTTGTTTTAAAAAAAGATAATTCAGGTTTTAGAATAATTGTAAGAAATAACTCAGGCATTCTCCCCTTTGAGCAGGAGAGAATCAAAATGAGAATAGATAAAGCCAGAGAATATAATGACTTTGCAGAAATATACATGGATATAGCAGATGATCAGGAGGGAGAAGGGCTTGGAATACCTCTCACAATGCTTTTCTTAAAGAACTCCGGTATAGGTGACAAATCATTCAGCATTGTGTCAGACGGCAGCGTAACACAATCAGCATTTACAATACCTTTAAAAACTCAATCATGTGCAGTTACAAGAGTTATTGAAGTTAAAATAGTCAACGAAGTAAGAGATTTACCCACTTTCCCGGAACATATAATTGAACTACAGTCACTCTGCAGAAAAGATAATGTTACTATTGGCGAACTTGCGAAAAGGATTTCTCTTGATCCTTCTCTTGCAGCATCAGTTTTAAAACTTTCAAATTCAGCTGGATTTATCACTTCTAAAAAAATTGAAAGCATTGTCGAAGCCGTAAAAATAATAGGATTAAAAAATCTCAACTCCATACTTATAGCTTCATCTGCCAAAAAAATTATGGATGAACGTTTCTCCTCGTTCAAAGATATATGGAGCCACTGCAACAAGGCGGCATTCTACTCAAGGCTGCTGGCTCAAAAATGCGGATTAAATAAAATCAGCGATATGGTCTTTTTATCATCACTGCTTCATGACCTGGGGAAGATTATTCTCCTCTCGGCAAACAAGGAACTCACAGACCAGATTGAACGGATATCCTCCAACAGACAGATGAGAACTTCAACAGTTCTTGAAGAAGTTTCAATGGGAGTGAGCCATTCTACAATCGGAAAAATGATCGCTGAAAAATGGAATTTCCCCAATTATATCAGAGAAGCGATTTCATTCCATCATTCCCCGCTGCAGGCGAGTGAAGAAAACAGGGATGTAGTATTTATGACATATCTTGCCAATTCACTTTGCCTTATTGAAGAAAAAAAATTCGATTTCTTTTATCTTGAAGATGAAGTATTAAAAAGATTTGATCTGGAATCAGAAGAAAAATTCAATGCAATGCATGAAAATTTTAAAATTCAGTATGAAAAGCAGGGTGAGTTCTAGCAAGAAATTGGATCCCCTTGTTCTCTGATCTGAAACTATCATAATCCACAACTAATAGAATAACAAAACTCCCGGAATAAACCACGGGAGTTTTTATATTATCCGCACTTTGACGGACTCAATTTACATACTCGGGGAGATACAATATTAACTCCTGATCCTCACATCAATAAAACTTTTAACACCAGGAATAAGATCAGCTATCATTTTATCAAGCTTAATCTCTGTTTCTATCGCGGAACCGGATTTCGCTGAAAAATAAAATTTAATCTTTGGTTCAGTTCCGGAAGGCCTCACCGTGACAGTTGATCCGTCGGAAAGTTTATACTGAAGTACATTTGATTCGGGCAGCAGACTCACTTCATCATTTGAATCAAAAATTTTATCATTAACATAATCCATAACCTTAACGACCTTCAGTCCTCCGATCTCGTCAGGAGCTTTATCCCGGAATTTTTTCATCACATCCCCGATTACCTCCACTCCCTTCAATCCCTCGGCATCAATAGAAACATTTTTGTCATTATAATAACCATATTCATTGAAAATAGTATCCAGATAATCCGTTATTGTTATACCGCGGTTTTTCAGATAAGCACAGCACTCCGATATAAGCAGTGTGGAAGCCACAGCATCTTTATCCCTGGCATATGTTCCTGCAAGGTAACCGTAACTCTCCTCTCCGCCGAAAATATATTTGTATTTTCCTGCATCTTCAAAGAACTTAATCTTTTCTCCGATATATTTAAATCCGGTCAGGACATTAAAAACTTTAAGTGAAAAGGATTCTGCGATTCTATCCTGAAGCTCAGTCGTAACAACAGTCTTCACAACAGCACCATCCGCCGGAAGTACACCCTTCTCCTTCTTCATTGACAGTATGTAATACTCCAGTATAGATCCGATATGATTACCGGAAAGAACATCGAATTCACCTTTATAATTCCTTACTGCTATCCCCATCCTGTCAGCATCGGGATCTGTTGCTATAACGATATCCGCGTCACTGCGTGTAGCATAACCAATGGCAAGATCGAGAGCATCTCTCTCCTCGGGATTCGGTTTCCGGACTGTAGAAAAAGCTGAATCGGCCTTCATCTGTTCATCTACATATATAATATCTTTAAATCCCATTCTGGATAGAACATCGGGTATCAGGGTACCTCCCGTTCCGTGAAGAGGGGTATAAACAATTCTAACATTACTTTTTGTAATCTCTTCAGGCAATATGGAAAGAGAGACAACCTCTTTAATAAACTTCTCATCAATTTCTTTATCTATCCAGATGATCATCCCTTTACTTAGAAGCGATTCAAAGCTTTCTCTTCTCACAGCGTTAAGACTTTCTACTTTTCTTACTTCATTGATAATATTTTCATCATGAGGACTGATTATCTGCCCTCCGTCTTTCCAGTAGACCTTGTATCCGTTATACTCTTTCGGATTATGACTCGCGGTAATAACTATCCCTGTAACACAGCCGAGCTCCCTCACTGCAAAACTGAGTTCAGGAGTAGGTCTCATCTCTTTGAATAAATATGTTTTTATCCCATTCGCGGCCAGTACTGAGGCACTTTCCATTGCAAACTCTTTAGAGTATAGCCTTGAATCGTATGCGATCACAGCCTTCGGTTCAGTCTCTCCGGATTTTTTAACATAGTTGGCAAGTCCCTGCGTGGCTCTGGCAACAACGTATTTATTCATACCATTGGTGCCGTTTCTTATAATACCCCGGAGTCCCCCTGTACCGAATTCAAGTTCAACAGCGAACCGTTCATTGAGTTCCTTTTCGTTTTTGCTTTTTATAAGTTCTTTTATTTCATTTATACATTTTTCATCATAGGGAGATTCTGTCCACTCCGTTGCCCTTTTCAATACAAATTCAGGTAAAGTCATAATCAGCCCTCCGCCATCTTGTTTTTCAGGTGATGAATAAAGTCTATCTCTGCAGGATCCTCTTCATTCAAAAGCGCCAGATAGTATGAAACCCAGTCACAGAAATAAAGAATCTCGATAAGCCTCTCTTTAAAAGTATCACCTTTACCCTGAATCTTTAATATATCAATTTTTTCTCCATCAAGCAAATTATTAATAATTTCAATCCGCTTCTTTATTCTTGAAAAAATATCATCATCCAATATTGTAACAGCCTTATATTTCAAACCGGATCCCTTAACATTCTCCCAGCCCACAATTTCATTATGGTTCATTTCAGGATACTCAGCCATCCATGCATGGACTTTGCTGTTCTCATTCAGCTGCCCTTTAAGGCGTTTTCCTGCCGAATCGTTCAAATCCGTTACCGAGTAGATAACAGGAATGTAACTTTTCAGAGAATCTGCGAATCTAAATGCTTCTCCGTTTTCAGATCCCCACTCCTCACTAAATTTTTTTAAGGATTGAATTATTTTTAAAACAACTTCGTTCTGTGAATCGATAAATTTCAGCTCCTGCATAACCCTGAGAAGTGTAAAAAAGGAGTTATAAAGTGCATATCTCGGCTGAAAGCCTTCCTGAAGTTTAACAACAGGGATTGTATTTTCAAGGGCAAGTTTCTCTATCTCTCCGCCGGTTGTGAGCGCGATTATTCTGCAGCCTTTCTCCATTCCCGATTTAAACGCGGAGATCGTCTCTTCTGTATTACCTGAATAAGATGATGCTATAACAAGTGTATTCCTTCCGGCATAAGGGGGGATATGATATGTACGGTTTACTGTAATTGATTTCTTAAGTTCACGGCTGAGAAAATTCTTTAAAACGTCACCGCTTATGGCTGAACCGCCAAGACCGGTAACTATTATATTGTCAATTTTATCTATATCTATTCCCGGAAGATTTATCTGCTTCCATGCATTTTCAACCTGCTGCCACGAATCCTTCAGTACTGTATAAAGATTCTGTGTATCAAAAGAGTATAATGTTTTATTCATATCTTCACCTTCATTATAGTTAAAGGTGAATTAAAAAACAATGATGTTTTAATACAAGTTTTTTTTATCAGCATATAAATCATTATCACTTATATCTTACAGGGTTTAAATGGCGTTTATTCCGCTGCAGGCCTCCCGGAAAATTCTATTCCGCCGATCCTCTTTACGTTTGTTTTCATTTTCTCTCATAAAAAAAGAGCCGCCCTTTTATGGCAGCTCTTTTGACTAAAAAATATATTATTATTCCATCAGATAGCAAGTGCTTCTCTGAAAGATGAATGCCATTTCAGCTCTGATTCAGAAAATCTGTCTGTTATGCCGATTTCCCGGTAGTAATCCATAAGTACTTTCAGATGGATAATCTCCTTATCTTCATCACTCAGACTATCAATATCATCAGTCATAATATTATTGAAAGAATTCTCAATCCACTCGAAGAAATCACTGCCTTTATCTTTAAAAATCATGTAACTGGATATCATATCAAATTTTACTGTTTCAAAAGTCATAATGAATTCATCATCGTTTTTGCTCTGCATAGTAGTTGCTATCTCAGCCTGAAAGTAATCGCCCCAAGTTATAATATCAGGTGTAACACCATACTGTCCCTCAAGCCTGTCAAGTTCCTCCTGTTTCATGTAGGAGTTTGTGGAAACTCTCTCAATAAATTCTTTTATGTAAATAAGATGGTTCAATCTTAAAGATGAGATCCCTTTATCATTTATTACCGGTATTATTGCACTGTTAATAAGATTATTCATTCTGCTCTCCTGCATAAAACTTCATTGAGATAAATTATTTATCAATTAATAATCGGCATCGCTCTTCTCTTTAGCTTAGTGTTTTTTATAAAAATAAAGGGATTTTAAAAAATTATTATGGTGAATTAACTATCACCATGAATATTAAATTGTTCTATCAATAATCTCAACGTTTGCCGCAGATAGACACAGATTAAAGGCGGATAAACACGGATTATTTTTTATCTGTGTTCATCGGGCGGAGCGGGCGATAAAAAATAATAAGACTTATTATGAATGTAATTTTATTCTGTCGTAGATTTCATAAGGTATCGGTTTTGAAGGGAGATAATATCCGATTTTTTCATCTTTATCTCCATGGTAATCACTTCCGCCCGAGATTATCAGATTGTACGTTGCGGCAAGTGCAATAAAATCATTTATCTCCGAAGTTTTATGCATTGAAGAGTATGCTTCAATACCATCCACTCCTGCATCGATAAAACCTTTTAGAATACTTTCAAACTCTGTAATATTTTTATAATTCAGGGATACAGGATGTGCAATAATAGATATGCCGCCTGCGTTTTTGATGAGGCTCACAGCTTCTTCCAGTCTAATTCTCTCCTTCTTTACATAACCCGGTTTACCTTTAACAAGATACTTTTTAAAAACCTCATTTATATTATTAGCGTACCCGTGCTTAACAAGGACCCTGGCAACATGAGGCCGCCCAATCGCGCCCCCTGCACTTTCTTTAAGAACATCCTCAACCGGAATTTCTATCCCGTGCTTTTCCAGATCGTCGATTATTCTATAAATTCTTTTATCTCTTACTTCCTGAAGGTGAAGAGTTTTTTCAATGAGAGGGGTATATGTGTGGTCAATATAAAGCCCTACAAGATGGAATGACCCTCCCTGGTAATCTATACTGAACTCAATACCGGGGATAAGAATTAGCTCTTTATCTGCAGCATAATTTACCGCCTCTTCCAGCCCCGACACTGTATCATGGTCAGTTACTGCAAGAATCCCGACATTTTTTTCAATGGCAAAATCAATAAGTTCCGATGGAGTTTTTATGCCGTCGGATGCCGTTGTGTGGCAATGTAAATCTATCATATTCATAAATTGATTTTTTTAAAATACCCTCTATGTGTCTACAATAATTATTATAAAAACCCGCTTTTTAATAAAAAATATGATTTAGCAGAGGGAGTTGATTATGCTAATAATGTTTTAATATTGACATGTTTTATTTGATCGATATTTTATTTGATGGTTAAATTAAAACATAAGCAGGGGATTGTACCCCCCTTGTCCTATACAAAAAGAGGTAACTTAAATGTATATTGGAATTGATATAGGCGGAACCAGTATTAAAGGAGTTCTGACAGATAAAAGCGGAAAAATATTAAGTTCGGGAGATACCCCTACTCCTGAAAACGAAAAAAAAATAGATAAAAGTATAATGTCTCTTATTGAAATACTCACTTTAGAAACGAAGATAGAGAAAAGCGAGATTGACGCCATTGGCATCGGAGCAGCCGGTTCAATAGACAGAAGAAGAGGGATGGTAATCACAAGTCCTAATATACACTGCTGGAAAAAATACCCGCTTGCAGCAAATATAGAAAAAATTTCAGGTATAAAAACTTTCCTTGAGAATGATGCAACTGTAGCATGCGCAGGTTACTGGTGGGAAAAGGAAGCATCAAAGTTCAGGACATTTGTTATGGTCACCCTCGGTACGGGGGTAGGCGGCGGTGCGGTTATTGATAGAAAATTATATACAGGACAAAACGGCAGCTCCCTTGAAATTGGACATATGACTATCGAAGTTAACGGCAAAGAGTGTATATGCGGAAATAGAGGATGCCTGGAACAGTATGCGTCTGCAACTGCACTGGTAAACTACACAAAATCAAATATGAAAAAATTCAAAAACTCATCACTTCACGCTAGAATAAAAAAAGAAAATCTCACCGCAAAAATAATTTATGAAGAAGCCATGAAAAAGGATGATTTAGCATTAAAATCCTTTGAATATATCTCTTTTCACCTCGGCGCAGGTATTGTTAATTTAATTAATATCTTCAATCCGGAGGCAATAATACTGGGGGGCGGGCTCTCCAAATCTCATAAACTCATTATTCCCCTGGTAAAGAAAACTATATCCGAAAGGGCACTCAAAGGAATGAAAGAGGGAGTAAAAATAATTGCTGTGAAAAACCAGGCAATTACCCCCGCACTTGGCGCCGCAAAAATCGCCATGGACAGATTAAAGCATATTATGTAAATACTCAGCCATGCAGCGCTCATCATTGTACGAAATACAGGATAGCCCTGCGGTTTCAATTTCCCCATCCATCTGCGAAAGGCTGCGTAATAGCGTTTTTCAACTCTTCTGAACATTTTCCTTGACTTTTAACAGGGCTGCGAACCTATTGAAATATCAATCATCATACATCGTAATGAATTTTATAATAATTTCAGGGTTTAATATTATGGAAGAAAAACTTAATAAAATAAAACAAGAAGCTCTGGAGCTGATAAACTCCTCAAAAATCCTTGATGAAATTGAAGAGATACGTGTTAAAGTTCTGGGAAGAAAAGGTATGCTTACAGAGATCCTCAGATCTCTCGGGCAGCTTACTCCGGAACTTAAAAATGTAGTCGGAAAGAAATCAAATGAGATTAAAAAAATTATCGAAGATGCTCTCGACGCAAAAAAGGATGAGCTGACAAAATCCAGTTTCAGCGAAATCGCTTCAAGTGAATGGATCGATGTAACATTGAATCCGGCAGTTTCAGTCAGGGAACGGAAACAGGGCTATCTCCATCCTCTCTCAAAAACACAATATGAAATAGAGGACATCCTCACTTCGATGGGCTTTCAGATACTCGACGGCCCGGAAGCTGAAACTGAATACTATAATTTTGAAGCCCTTAATATACCGAAATTCCACCCTGCTCGCGACATGCAGGATACGTTCTGGACCGAAGACGGCAATCTCCTGAGAACCCATACATCGGCTATTCAGATCCGGGGAATGGAGAAAATGACTCCGCCATTCCGTATTATGGCACCGGGACGGGTTTTCAGATACGAGGCGACAGATGCTTCGCATGAGCATACATTCTACCAGGTCGAAGGAATGATGGTGGGTGAAGATATTTCTGTATCACATCTTATTTATATCATGGAAGAAGTTCTCACCGGAATATTTAAAAAAGAAGTGAAGGTCAGACTCCGCCCCGGATACTTCCCGTTTGTTGAACCGGGATTTGAACTTGATTTCAGCTGTCTGATATGCGGAGGAGCGGGATGCCGTGTCTGTAAACAATCAGGATGGATAGAATTCCTTGGATGCGGCCTTGTACACCCGAACACACTCCGCGCCGGAAATATTGATCCCGACAAGTGGTCCGGATTCGCATTCGGCATGGGCCTCAACAGACTGATAATGATGCAGGCCGGCATCAATGACATCCGCCATTTCATGAGCGGCGACATCAGATTTGTTCAACAATTCTAAGGCAACGAGGTAGATTAAATGTGGATTTCACTGAAAATAATCGGACGTATGGTAGATATATCTGATGTAACTCCGGAAGCGATAGCGGACAGGCTCACAATGTCCACTGCAGAAATTGAAGGGATAGAATACCTGAATGGTTTTTTTAAAGATATATATACTGCTAAACTTATAAGCGTCGAGCCTCACCCCGACGCGGACAAACTCACACTCTGTTTTGCAGACACCGGTAAAGAGAAGATACAGGTTGTGTGCGGAGCTCCGAACCATAAGGCAGGAGACATCGTAGCCTTTGCAACAGTTGGAACAAAATTCAGCGAAGAATTT
>Ga0209099_1002388_pt1 | contig 16618 bp, 10 predicted proteins | sample AD_JPNHW2_MetaG_FD_184430 | JGI IMG/M metagenome (GOLD analysis project Ga0209099, IMG submission 184430) | Active sludge microbial communities of municipal wastewater-treating anaerobic digesters from Japan - AD_JPNHW2_MetaG (SPAdes) (version 2) | ecosystem: Engineered > Bioreactor > Anaerobic... | reverse complement strand
GGGAACCAGGGTAAGGGCGATTTGGTATAACAACATGTTTTTTTCCCCTTAATCCGGTTCAGCCGTAAAAAGTAATGCATAGTTATTCACATTTTTTTCATTTCGGGGAATGATGCCCTATTTTTGTGAAAAAAGGAGCTCTGAAGAACAAGACCGTCCTCATCTGTCCCCTCGACTGGGGTATCGGGCATGCCACCCGGTGTGTGCCGGTAATCCGCATCTTCCTGAAGCACGGGTACAGGGTAGTGATTGCTGCCAGTGGGCGTCCCCTGGCTTTTCTGAAGAAAGAATTCCCCGACCTTCCTTGCCTCACCTTCCCCGGCACCCCGATCCGGTATCCGCAACATTCGGGTTTCACCTGGCGGATGATGCAGGTCGCCCCGCGTTTCCTCGCGCAGATATATATCGAGCACCGCCGCCTGCGACATATCCTTGACCAGGTGAACCCCGGCGTAGTGGTTTCCGACAACCGGTACGGTCTCTGGACCAAGAGGTGTTACACCATCCTGATCACGCATCAGCTGTCGCTGGAGGTCCCTCGCGGTTTGAGGTGGGCCCGGCCGTTGCTGTCGCGACTGATCCGTCACCTGGCATCCAGGTTCAACGCCTGCTGGATCCCCGACGTCAAACAGCCGTTTGGGCTGGCGGGCAAGCTGTCGCATCCGGCCAAGTTACCTCCCAACGCGCTCTATACCGGCATCCTGTCGAGATTCAACCTGCGCGAGATAACGGGGGAGCCCCCTGCCCTGCCCCGGATCGAGATCCTGGTGCTGCTGTCGGGGCCGGAGCCGCAACGTTCCATCCTGGAGCAGAAGCTGATCACGCAGCTGATGAACACGGACCTGAAGACCGCCATCGTCAGGGGGGTGACGGAAGAGGACACCGTCGCCGATCTGGCGCCGCACATCCGCGTATACTCTCACCTGGAAACGCACGCGCTGAAAGAGCTGATCAGCGATGCGCTGATCGTGATCTGCCGTTCGGGGTATTCCAGCATCATGGACCTGGTATCCATGGGCAAACGCGCCATCTTCATCCCCACACCCGGACAAACGGAGCAGGAATACCTGGCCAGATATCTGATGGAAAAAAAGATCTATTTCTCCATGACGCAGGAAAACTTTGATCTCATCTATGCGCTGGAGCTCTCCCGCAATTATCCGGGGATGGTGCTGGGAAACGATTACCGGGTTCTGGACGAAGCTGTCAGGGACCTGTAGACCAAAAAGCCCCCTGCCAGGACGAAGGGGATACTCAGCAGTTGCCCCATGTTCAGGAACATGCTTTGTTCAAAGCCCACCTGAGGCTCTTTCAGGAATTCGATCAGGAAACGCATCCCGAAGACCAGGATCAGGAACATGCCGAACATGTATCCTTGAGCAGGAGCTCCTTTTTTACGGTAGTAATACCAGAGAAGGTAAACGAAGATGAGCAGGTATGAAAGGCCTTCGTAGATCTGGGTAGGATGACGGGGGAGTAGCCTCTCCTCAGGGTTAGCAGCCCGTTCAAAGATAAACCCCCAGGGCAGTGTCGTCGGCACTCCGAAGATCTCGGAGTTAGCCAGGTTGCCCATGCGGATGCAAAAGCCGGCCAGGGCCACGACGATGACGATGCGGTCGATGATCCACAGGAAGGGCCTCTTCTGCGACCGGGAAAAAAGAAGGAGCGCTAACAGGATGCCGATAGCAGCGCCATGGCTTGCCAGCCCTCCTTCCCAAACATAAAGAATCTTCACAGGATTGGCCAGGTAATACGCAGGCTCGTAAAATAAGCAATGACCCAATCTGGCCCCTACCACGGTACCGATCACCATATAGGTCGTCAGCGTATCGAGTACCCGGTCCGGGATCCCCTCTTTCCGGAAGAATTTTAACATGATGATGTATCCGAAAACAAAGGAGAGGGCGAACAGCAGTCCGTACCACCTGATGGCCACGCTCCCGATCCTGATGATCTCAGGATCGGGTGACCATGTTATAAATGCCTGGAGTCCTGTCATAATTATCGCTGAAGAAATTTCATATGCAGATCAAACAATGACTTTGCTTTATCCGACAACGCCTGTTGATGGTAGTTGGCGGTGATACGGGCCACGTTCTGTAATGTTCCCAGGCCTGTCTGAATATCCGATGTGAAGATTTCCAGTCGATCGGGAGGATACGAGAGGTAATAATTCAGATCCTGTCCCGCGATGTCGATCAGCCGGCTGGCAATGGCATTCGCCTTGTTCGTGGCGCCTACTTTATAATAGATCTCGGCAAAAGGCACCATATAGTAATCATACGGAATCTTGGAATCGGGAAACTCCTTGATATACTTGTCCAGCAGCATCTCCGCTTCCTTATTCATCCCGAGGCTGACCAGTCCCTGAGCCACCCTCATGAAGTTGGTCCTCGGACGGATGGCGTTGTTCAGGCTTTCCGGATCAACATAAACATCCGGGTTGTTCAGGTTGCCCCATTTCATGTTCATGAGAAGCTTGTACGATTCACGAGCATCGATGGTGCCCAAACCGGGGACGTATTCGGAACGGTCGCCCCTGACCGGCATGATTTTATATACATACCCGGTGAGGAAGGCGAAGGAGTCTACACTGAAGACATGCGAGACGCTTCCCGGCGCCGCGAAGTAGAGCGGACGAGTCCAGTTGGTGGAAGCGATCAGGTCGAGGAGCATCACGTCATTCTTATAAAGCTGGTTGGATTTGATGGTCCAGGCAATCGAATCCACGATGCGGTCGGCAAAATAAGGAGGAACGATGCCATTGCGGACGCAGGCGGCCGAATCGACGGTGATCTTCACCTTCTTGGTAGGGAAATATTTCAGCCGCATGCCGTTCTGCAATTGCAGGTAGGTCGCGGGATTGTCGCTTTTCAGCCAATCAACCAGGTCTTTCAGCTCAATATAGTCATCCGTGACATTTTCCGGTTTATAATAGATAACGATATCATTGGTCCCTGGCCGGTAATCCTTCTGGTCGATGGACAAAGGCAGCTTTTCAGAATCATACGTCTTCCTGAACATCTGGTCGATATACCATGGGCCGCCGGCGAGCATGAGGTTCACCACCCGAACGTCGGTGCGGATGCCTTCCACTTCCTGGTCGTACCAGAGCGGGAAAGTATCGTTATCGCCGTTGGTGAAGAGAATCCCCTGTTTACCGCAGGAATTCAGGTAATCGGCCGCGAAGTCACGACAGGCGTACTTGCCGGAGCGGTCGTGGTCATTCCAGTTCTGCTCCGCCATGAGGCCGGGAACGAAGGCCAGGGTCAGCGCTGCCGTTAGTATCAGCGAAACTTTCTCGCCCATGATCTTCTTCAGCCACTCCACCACCTGGATCACGCCGAGGCCGATCCAGATGGCAAAGGCATAGAACGAGGCCGCGTACGCATAATCCCTTTCACGGGGTTCATACGGTTGTTGATTCAGATAGACGACAATCGCGAGGCCGGTCATAATGAATAACAGGCCGACAACGATCGAGTCCTTGGAGTTCCTTTTAATATGGAAGAAGAGTCCGATAAGACCAAGCAGCAGGGGCAACATATAATAGCGGTTGGTGGCCCAGTTCTTTTTGCTGTCGGGAAGATCGGTCCACGAATTTCCCAACCTGGCCTTGTCGATGAAAGGAATTCCCGAGAGCCAGTTTCCGTTTTCGGGATTGCCATAGCCCTGCACGTCGTTCTGCCGGCCGGCGAAATTCCACATGAAATACCGTAAGTACATGTGTCCGACCTGGTAGGAGAAGAAGAACTTCAGGTTTTCTGCAAACGTAGGCTTGCTGATGGTTTTTGTCTCCCCGTTATCATCCTGGATGGTCACCGGTACGCCCGGGCCTCCCCAGTTCTGGTAAAACTCTGCAGCGCCCTTGCGTTGGGTGCTCCACATACGGGGGAAGATCGTCTCGAAGCGAGAATCGTACACTGAGATAGTGCCCTTCCGATCGTCGATCACTTCGTATTTATGCGTTTCCGTATTCTTCCGGTAGATGGGGTTCCCGTCTTTGTAGTCGACCACCGGAGCGCTGTAATACTGACCGTAAAAGATAGGCCAGTCGCCATACTGTTCGCGGTTCAGGTACGAAAGCAGGCTGATGGCGTCTTTCGGGGCGTTCTCGTTAATCGGAGTGTCGGCATTGGCGCGGATCACCAGCATCAGGAACGTCGAATACCCGATGAGGATGAACGTGAAGGAAAGAATGACCGTATTCAGGATGGTCTTTTGTTTTCGGTGCGTCCAGATCAATCCGAAGACAAGCAGTCCGATCAGAAGCAGGAAATAGAAGATGGTGCCTGTATTGAACGGAAGCCCGAAGCCATTCACGAAGAGCAGCTCGAACTGACCGGAGAGCTTCACCACCCAGGGAATGATGATAAACATCACGAAAGCGATCAGCAAGATAGAGATGCCAAACGTAAACACCATACCCCAGCGGGTGGGTTTGAACTTCTTGAAATAATAAACGAAGGCAATGGCAGGAATAGCCAGGAGGTTCAGGAGGTGAACGCCAACGGAGAGGCCGATAACGAACGCCAGCAGGATGAGCCACCGGGTGTTGTGTTCCTCGTGGGCCACCGTTTCCCATTTCAGGATGATCCAGAAAACAAGCGCCGTCATCAACGATGACATGGCGTATACCTCGCCTTCCTCCGCCGAGAACCAGAAAGTATCACTGAAGGTATAAGCCAGGGCGCCTACGAACGAGGCGGCGAAGACCGTGTACATCTTCGTAGTGGTCATCTCACCGTTGGAAACTACCAGCTTGCGGGCCAGGTACGAGATACTCCAGAAAAGAAAGAGAATGGTGAAGCTGCTGCAGAGCGCCGACATGATATTCACCATCATGGCAACGTGACTGGTATCTCCGAAAGCAAAGAGGGAGAAAAACCGGCCCAGCAGCTGAAAAGTAGGAGCCCCTGGCGGATGACCTACCTGAAGTTTAAAGGCAGTGGAAATGTATTCTCCACAATCCCACCAGCTGGCAGTAGGCTCTATCGTAAGCAGATACACTACCGAAGCGATCAGGAAAGCGACCCAGCCGAACAGGGTGTTCAACTTATTAAAATTCTTCATAGTAACTGTTTTTTTCAGCTTTGTGACGGCGAAAATACAAATTTAGGTGCTAACAATGGAAATTTTTCCTACTTTTGCACTCGCTTACCCAATCGAACAAGCATATTGTCCTATGGTGTAATGGCAGCACAAGAGATTTTGGTTCTCTCGGTCCAGGTTCGAGTCCTGGTGGGACAACAGAGGTTAATAGGTTAAAAAGTCGGTGGTCATGGTATCACCGGCTTTTTTTATCTCTCCCCTGCCCTCCTGTTGTTTTGTCCCATGGCTGATCAGAAGATTATTTTCTTCGTATACACCTGTTTATCTGCCCGAACGGAGATTATATACATCGTGTTTCTTTGAAACTGATGTGAAAGGCTGTTCTGACCGACCCTGACAGGACATTGAAAGGTAAGGTGACCAACCAGATCATAAAAGGAGGCCGTTCCTTCCATTTTCGAATCGAGGGTAATCATCCGGTCAGATACGTATTCCAGCCGGATCATCTCCTGACCTTCCATCGCCGGGGTTCCCATCGGGAAATCGCAGGTGGCAAAATCAGGGTTATGATAAATCAACTCGTTATCTTCATTCATACAGATTAATCGGGTGGTTTCCCCGATGAAACAATTCCCGGCGCTGTAAATCAATCCGTACAGGCTCCCGATTCCCACAATCCAGGTATCCGGATCCGGACAAAGAGCGTTGGATAGAACAATCCGTTTCCGGAACTGACCATTATTTATCTGAACAGAATCGACACTGATAACCGTATGAGGAGAAGACAGCACTTTGAGCGTAACGGTATCCCCAACCTGAAGATTAAAATCATAGCAGAGGTATTCAATCATGGCGGGATTTATCGAATAATATACTTTGTGGTCAGACGTCTCCCGGATAAATCCGGCCACACTCCAGGGAGAAGAAGTACTATCAGGGGTTCGCAGGACTTTCATATAGGTTATGGAATTGATGACCGTATCCGATCCCAGTTTTTCATATCGTACCTGTGCCGGCGGAGAAGCGTAAAAATAAGAGAGGCTGTAGGATTTCCCGGCCGTGACAAGAGGATAGTAAGTCTGGCCGTAATTCTCCCCTGCTGCCAGGAGAAGGAGACTTAACCCGAAGAAGAAGGATAGCTTTTTCATAATATAATGATATTTAGGTATTTACAGGATTGTGACGCAGCGTGAGTGATTTTTTTTATACAGAGGGAACTGCCTTTCATTTAATATATCGAAAATCTCTTTTTTAGAAATAATGAATTTTATTCTTCTACTTTAACAACAACAGACGCTTCACTGCAAGAATAATTTACATTCGGAATGTCCCTGGAGAATGTATAAAATTGATAAAAATATGTGTTACCAGTTACGGGAATTAAGGTACAAGACACATCCCAATAACTTCCCGAATATATTTTAGAATAAATAAGATTGAAATCCGGATTTACCTTAAATAATAATGCATCAGCATCATCACCCAGTAAAACACTTCCAATAATTATAAATCCGTTGTTTGCAGTTTGAAGAATTTTCTCTGCTGAAGGTTGTTTTGGTAAAATAGACTGAAAGCTAATCGTTTTTGTCAATTTGACGGTCCCATCAGAGCCCAACCTATTTAATAAAAAATCTTGTGAACTTGTATTTACTACAATGAAGTCTCCATCCGTCGTGTTGATAAGTGATCCGGAATTAAGGGCAAAAACATTTGTTTTCCAAATGATCCCCCATGATTGGTTAATTTGGACGACCCAATTCCCAGATTTATTAAAATCACCATTATTTGAGCCTGATGTAATTAAGAGGGTGAAAATAGAATTAGTGCTGATAACCTTTCTACCATAATCATTATTACTTCCACCATAAGTTTTTTCATATTCAATATCACCGATGGAACTAATCTTTACTAACCATACATCATGACCACCATGATTTAATGATACATCACCATCATCAGAATTTGTGCCTCCAATAAATACATAACCGCCATCAATTGTTTGTTGTATGGAATTTTCTCCACTAACACTCTCTGTATTCGTTCCACCATAACTTTTTTCCCAGGTCATATTACCATCAACATCCAGCTTGCAAAGCCATATATCATAATCACCATGATTTAAGGTTACATCTCCATCAGAAGATTTGGTCTCTCCAATGACTATATATCCACCATCATTCGTCTGGATTATTGATTCAACATAGTCTCCCTTTGAACCGCCATAAGTTTTATCCCAAATCACGTTAAAATCTGAATCAAACTTCATTACATTATAATCATCCGAATATGCTATCCCAATATATCCCCCATCATTGGTTTTTATAATATTGCATATTTCTTTCCCATCTATTATTTTAAAAATATTAAATTGTGGATTACTTTCCATATTCGTAGTGAAACTTATTTCAGTTCCATAGGCTGTACCTGAATTATTGGTAGCATAAGCTCTAACAAAATAAGTTGTATTAGCTAACAATCCTGTTATTGAACTTGAAAATGCACCAGTTCCAGTTCCATCTATTGTTTTACTATTTGCTATTGTCGGATTTTTTGTCGAACTCCAACAAACCCCACGAGATATTACCACCGAGCCACCATCAGAACTCACATTGCCACCACAAACTGCGGAAGATTTAGTAATTTCACTAGCCATACTAGTTGTTAAAACAGGTAATTGCTCTTGTTTTTCCTCTTCCTTCTCACAACCGATTGTTAAAGTTAAAATCATTAGCAATGTAAAACAAAGTGGAATGTAAATGTTGATTTTCATTTTTATGTCAATTTAAAGTAATCATTCAATTATTTATTTGTTATTTCTAAAGGATGATTATTGTAGATGGTCTTGTCATAAAAATCCAATACGGTTGAATTATATCCAAAGTTTCTTACCTAACATGAATAAATTATGTAAATATACAAAGAATCAAACAAGATGAACGTAGAGAACAAAATTATCGAACAGAAATTGTCGGTTTCGTACTTGATGATTCCTCGGGCAATGTGAGTAGTGACAGTCCATGGCCTGTCCTTACAGAAAGGGATTCCCAAACCCTCTAAAACTCTCCTCGCATTTCGCACTTCACAGTTCGCACTTGACACAGGGGGCTAGGGGAAAGATATTTGAATAAAAACAACCTCCTCTCCGCCGGGGAGCCAATTTTACCAGTAAAAATATCCGGACCAGCATCAATTAAAGTAGTAAGTTTATGGCGATATTTACGAGTCAGTGCCAATAAATACCCTCTGAATGAACAACTTGTTTTACTCCATACCGATAATCATTGTTTGTGCGGCAGGATATTATTTCTCATGGAGACATTATGCCAAAGGAAGCTATACCATTGCAATACTTTTTCTCATGGTTTGCGGACTTGCACTTCGCGTATACACTTCCGCTGATTTTTTCCTGCACCCCTGGGATGAAAGGTATCATGCACTGGTTGCTAAAAATCTGATTCAGCATCCCTTCCTGCCGACCCTTTACGACAATCCTGTTTTACCGTACGACTACAAAAACTGGACAGCAAATTATATTTGGGTTCACAAACAACCTTTACCCCTTTGGACGATGGCTTCAAGCATGTGTCTGTTTGGAGTAAATGAAATGGCAGTGAGACTTCCTTCAATCATTCTGACTACCATTGGAATTTGGCTTTCATTCTTCATTGGAAGCTATTTTTTCAACAAAAAAGCCGGTTACCTCACAGCTTTTCTTTTTTCAATCAATGGGCTGATAATAGAATTGTCTGCCGGCAGGGTTGCAACAGACCACATTGACATTTTCTTCTTGTTCTTCATCGAGTTAGCGATCGTGTTTAGCATAATGTTCGCACAGAGACAAAAAACTGTTTTCAACGTTCTTGCCGGAGTATGCATTGGCGCCGCTATTTTATCCAAATGGCTCCCGGCATTCATCGTTGTGCCCATCTGGCTTTTAATTGTCCTGGACTCGGGGAAATTTAAACCCCGAATGATCTTCTTTCAACTCATCATTTTAATGACAACTTGCCTCTTTGTTTTTCTTCCCTGGCAGATTTACATCTTCAACGCATTTCCTGCTGAAGCAGGTTGGGAATCAAGTTTCAACTTCAAACACATCACGGAAGTCCTGGATGAAAGGGCCGGCCCATGGTATTATTTTTTGGATAAAATCAGAATAAACTATGGGGAGTTGATTTACTTGCCCTTGATTTGGTTTTTGTGGAAGTCATTTAAAAACGTTCGTGACAAGAAACGATTGGCCATTTCCATTTGGGTTTGCATTCCTTTGCTGTTTTTCTCGTTCGTAAAAACAAAAATGCAGTCATACCTTTTGTTCATTTCCCCGGCCTTATTTTTGATGACTTCTGAATTCTTCCTAATGCTCAATGATTACAAAAAGGATCGGAAGTTGAAATGGCTTTTCAATTTGATATTGTTATTGCTGATTGTTCTGCCCATTCGATATTCGATTGAAAGAATAAAGCCATTTGAGCAGGGCAATAGAACTCCTGAATGGACAAATGACTTGCGGAGCCTCAATGACAGGAATATTTCCAATGGCGTATTATTCAATTATGACAAACCGATTGAAGCCATGTTTTATACCAATCTCACCGCTTATCCGATTATCCCTGACAGAAAAACAATTACCGACTTACTGACATCAGGATACACCGTTATCATTAATGACGATGGGAACCTACCCGACGAAATCAAAACGATGAAAGGGATATCGCTCGAAAGGATAAACAAGCGCTGACAGGGATCCTCAATGGGGGGTGGATTTAGATTAGAAGAACGATGGCGCCTTTAGGCTCAGTCAGCATTTACACAAAATTCTTCACACTAACATAATCAATAACTTTATGCTATTGACGGGATTATCAGAAGTGTGAAGCTTAAAAATATTGCAGCTCTATAACAACAAAACCCCGGTCGCCCAGGGTTCTGTTTGTGTTTCAAAGTACAGATGCAATACTGTCAATTTTATTCAAAATGACTTCAGAGTTTAAGGCGAGATTGGTAGATATTTTTTTATTTGTTCTTGTAAGTATCTATATTTAGATAATCCACAATTACTATTTGCTTCTTCTTTTTCATAATCATAAAATAGCAATAACTCTCCAGGGAAAGCCACATTCACCATATAACTTTTATTATTTTCATAAAAGTCTTTCGTTATTATTTTATAAGAATCATTTTCACTATATCCAGGAAGTTTTTCATAACAAATAAAAAATCGTTTGTTGTTTTTAATTAAATAGACTTCAATACCATTAATGAAGGTTTTAGGAATTTTTTTCTTGGAAATTAATTTATCAAACTTCATTATCCTCCCTAAAGAATCAACTTCGCAAAAAGTTAAAAATGATACCTCATTTTTAAGAAACTCTACCACTTTATTCTCACCCATATATTCTATTAAGGATTGAGCAAATATTGCTGAGTTTTTCTTCGTGCAATCTTTATCAAAACTAATATTCACTTGTGAAAACAATGAAGATTTGAAACAGCAAAGAGCTAAAATTATTATCAATCTATTTACCATAAGCCTCATTTACCATCGTTTTTAACAATATGGAGCAACTGTTGTACTAACTTTATAATACCTATTTCCTATATTATTTAGTCTATTAAATCCCGCATATGTATTAGCAGCATTCTTATAGCTATTAAGGAAACTTGTAGAATTAACATTCATGGGTGTTATTTGCATATCTCTTTCCCCATAATCTCCCATCGAAACTTTTTTCTGAAAATTTTTCATTCCTGGGATATCAGCACAACCATACTCTGCCTCTGTTAACATTGCTGTTGTACTTAATTTAGCCTCAATTTCTTTGTTAAAATCTCCTTTATCATAGTTATCCTTATTACACATCAGTCCAAAATAAATTTTCAAAAAAAAAAAAGTAGGGATTGAAGCTATCCCTTGAAATAGGCAATTTTACGATTACTTCAAAACCAATCATTATGATAAAAGTATCAATTTTTTCAATGTACCTGACAAAATTTCTGAAATAATGTATTTGATTGACATACACCGTTTTACATTTTTTATCTTTTTCGAGCCTTCTGATTTTTTTGTTCGGTACTCTGCACCTTAAATTTTGATGCACGGCCACTTCTCTACAAATGGTTCGGTGCTCTGCACCTTGAAACCAAATGTAAAATGTAAAATGCAAAATGTGAGGAGAGCGATATCACATTTCGAATTTCATAGTTCGCATTTGATGAAGTCTGAAACGCTGAGTCCGAACTGTGAAGTGCGAAGTATTTCGGGCTTGGTCTGCCCCGCCGAAAAGCCGATGGCGATTTGAAACCGCTCCCTTATTGCCTCTCCTTAAAGGTTAGATTCAATCGCAAATGTTTCTTTGATTCGCCAAACCCATCACATTTCGCATTTTACCTGCCTGCCGGCAGGCAGGCATTTTGCATTTGGCCATTGACCATGCTCACTAAAAAGAAGTTAAGGATTCCTTTCAGAAAAATATTGCAGCTCTATAACAACAAAACCCCGGTCGCCCAGGGTTCTGTTTATCTAACATTGCAATATTGCAACATGATTTTCCAATTTTTCCTTAGAAATAGCATTGCTAACAAAATTTACCTGCTAATACAAAATAAACCGACTTCTGTTATTTGTCCTGGAGCATTGGTAGTAAAATCTATTCCCTCTTTAAAGATAAGAGAGACATTTTTATCATTAAAATTATCAATGTCTAGCTGTAAACTGTTATCTGAAATAGATCCATTTATCTTAGATAAGTTTAGCATTGTTCTGTCAATCCCTATTAAATAAGCCTTTTGCAAGGTGTCATCTTGAAAGCCCATAATGAGCAAAACTCCATTGTTACAAAAGCTACCATTACAATTAAGAAAATATCCTTTTAATACAATATATTCCGTTTTCTGATTTATTAAATCTATATAATTAAACCCATTCGGATTATCAATTGAATCACCCTTAAATACCTCAAAGAAAGGGAAATAGGAGTTCTTGCATAATGAAGGTGAAAAACTTTCAAATTTGTCTATTGTAATATTTTTGTACTGCAAAGTTAATCCCAAATAGTTATTTAGGTTGAAATCACAGTTGGTATCTAATTTCTTGTTGCATTTGAAGCAATTTGAAAGAACTATTTTCTTACTATCCAAGAGCAATTCCGTTCTTAACAGTACCATAGAATCATTTATAATCGTATCTTGTTTGTTTACTCTAACCATATTGTCTTTGTTAGAGTGACCTACATTCCCTTTCCCAGAGCATGCAAAAAGACAGATTAAAATAATTAAAGGCAAAAAACTATTTAGCGATTTCATCGTACTTAAAATCTTTAACTTGATTGCTGCCTGATGGGGGATACTTTGTGAAAAATCTATTGTTTCTACTTTTACTTTCTGCTTTTGCGCCATGCCATTCAGTTGCTTTAGATTTTCCATCCTTGAATAGATTCTCTTTTGTAAAAGTAAAAAACAACATCAGCAAAAATAAATATTCAAATTATGAAAGTCAAGATAAAAATATATTACCATATTTTAATATCTTGCCATCTGATTGTTTTTCTTTTCGTTACATGTGTATATTTATACTGGTTCTAAACTTACAGGATGAATTTCAATAGATAGCTATATATAATTGAATCCCTAAGAATCAAGCCTTTCTTTTATTTTTTCAAAACTACTGATTTCCTGTTCATTTTCGTGTCTGCCACCAGACAGGCTTTTTGCTTGTCCAAAAAGGGAACAAAAATGGTTCGGTGCTCTGCACCTTAAATTTTGATGCACGGCACTTCTCTACAAATGGTTCGGTGCTACGCACCTCGAACACCAAATGCAAAATGTAAAATGCGAAATGTGAGGAGAGCTATATCGCATTTCGCAAATCATAGTTCGCATTTGATGAAGTCTGAAACGCTGAGTCCGAACTGTGAAGTGCGAAGTATTTCGGGCTTGGTCTGCCCCGCCGAAAAGCCGATGGCGATTTGAAGAAAAATTGTCATGTACTGAGATACAAATTATCATTTCATAGTTGATTGTATTAAATAATTTTTTATACCTTGGAGGTTCATAATCCTGACCCGTAATCCATTCTTTGTCCACGAAACATATTCTCCCATGAAGAATCTCCTGTTTCCGGCTCTGATCCTGATTTCCAGTTTCGGATTCGCCCAGCAAAAAACCGATTCACTATCTCCTGTCCACTGGTCCGATACGATCACCCGGGACCAGTTCAATGAAGGGGTGATCCTTGACCCCGCGCAACTGATCCTCGGGAAAGAGCCGGGCGCAGAGGTCTTCAAGGCAGGCAGCGATCCCAATGTGGCATCTTCCATCATGGTCCGGGGAATATACAGTCAATACAGCGAGAACAAGCCCCTTTATGTGATTGACGGGATCGAAGGAGGAGATCTGTTCCTGATTCCTCCCCGGGAAATTGAATCGATCCGGATCCTCAAGAACCTGTCCGAAACAGGTTTTTACGGCAGCGAAGGAACCCACGGGGTGATCCTGGTCACGACCAGACAGGGCGTTAAGAACAAACGCCTCTCCTTGGATTTCAATACCTCCGTATCCCTGGGACAGCTTACCCATCTTCCCGACCTTCTCTCAGCCCAGGATATGAGGGAACAGGCGCAGACCCATCAGGAAATCTTTTTTAACGACGGAGAAGCCAGTACAGACTGGCAGGATGAGTTGTTCCGGACATCGGTATCCCAATCCTACCAGCTTGGAGTGGGCGGAACCCTGAAAAACACCACCTACCGGATCTCCCTTGATCATGTCGATCAACCGGGTAACGTCAAGGGTTCTGACAGAAACGTCACCGGCGGGCAAATCAATCTCACCCAAACCGCCTTGAAAAACAAATTGCAGGTCGATGCGCGGGCGTCTTACTACCATACAAAAAGTGAGATCCTGAATTATCCTGTCAACGATTGGAAAGAGAATATTTTTAACCAGATCTGCATCCATAATCCTACCGATCCGGTTTACGCCCCCGACGGATCGTATTATGAAAGTTCCCGGGCCTATAATTATATAAACCCGGCAGCCCTCTCCGACAACATCACCCGGGAGGTTACAAACGACCAGGTATCGGCCCTCCTGAATGTCCGGTGGGAGATCTGGAAAAGACTTGGAATCAAACTTTCAGGCAGCCTGATCAATATCCAGGCCGACTCTTTGATGAATCGCCCTGCAAATGCTTATTTCGACGCTTTTTACCTGAACCGGGAAGGATCGGTAAACCGGACACGCGCAAACCTGCTCGCCGGATTGACTTACAACCGATGCCTCGGAGAGGCACATTTCATCGATCTCTTCGCCGGGTATGTTTTCCGTTCCATATCGGAAAAATATGACCTTACCTATGATTATAATGTTCCTTATTTGGATGGGACCTACCATTCCACGGTCAAATACCATGATCATAGTTTCCGGGCAAGCCTGGATTACAGCTACCGGCAAAAGTATACGCTGCATCTCATGATCAACGAGGAGCATGACCAGAGCGACATCAAAACGTTATACAACAGTGAGGTCCAGAATTGGGGTCAATGGATGTTCTATCCCGGGGTGAGTGCATCCTGGAACATCGCCCGGGAAAGGTTCATGGATTCCGTCAACGTATTCAGCACGCTCCTTCTGACCGGGAGTTTTGGCATTGCAGGCGCCCGGCCTAATGCGGATTATTTCTCCCTATACAATACCGGGTATACAAACGGCCTCCTTGAGATTGAAAAAACAACTGAGTTTACCGCCGCCCTGGATGCCGGTTTCTTCCGCAACCGTCTTATGACAGAAATAGAATATTATCATCGCACCACGGATAATGCGACAACCAGATTTTCCCAGTCGGTTCCTCCAAATCTTTGGGAATTTTCTTACGCGAACGGGATGAAGCTGAATAATACCGGTATCGAAGCAAAAATTATGTCGTGTATTGACAAGAAGAAATTTCTTTGGAAGTCCATGCTGGGTTTTACCTGGAATAAAAACGAGGTTGTTTCGCTTGCCGAGCACGCAGGCGGGAAATCCATGACGCTTGTGGGATCAGGGATGTTGGGAAACGATTACAGCTTGTTTATCACCTCCGTCGGCAACTCCCTGCTTGCTTTTAATCTCCCCGTCTTTGTCCGCTATAACAATGGGCTCCCGGTTTATCAAAGAGAGACCGGTTACACGTACTATGTCTCCGACGCCACCCGGGATATCAGTGACGATGTTTATCCAAAGTACATCCTGTCCTGGACCAATTCTTTCACGATCCTGAAAAACGTTGATTTTTCCTTCCTGCTCCGGTATGTCGGAGGTCACCGGATTTTCCAGATGACCCGGAGAACCCTTTCGGATCCCACTTTCTATCTTAACCTCAACACACTCCCTGATGCCGGAACCAACTATGACGAAGGAGTCGAGATTTTGCCTTTCTCCGACCTGTACCTGGAAAACGCCTCCTACCTCAGGCTTGAGAATCTCACTGCAGGCTATACGTTCTTTCCGAAAAACGCGAAATGGACGGGCAGTCTTAGAATTTTCCTATCGGTAAACAATCTCTTTACGATCACCGACTACAGCGGGTATGACCCTTCCTTTAACCCCGATAATCCGGGGCTGGACTATTTTAATATCTATCCTAAAAACCGGGTATATACTATTGGGATAAGCCTGTTGATCTGATTTGATGAACGGCTATTTCTCTACAAATGGTTCGGTGCTCTGCACCTTAAATTTTGATTCACGGCCACTTCTCTACAAATGGTTCGGTGTTCTGCACCTTGAACACCAAATGTAATATGTAAAATGCAAAATGTGAGGAGAGCGATATCGCACTTCGGACTTCACAGGTCGCACTTGGCGAGGTATTGGTCCGGTGCTACGCACCTTGTTTTTGGGGGCATCATCCCATTTATCTGACAAAACTTCTGAAATGAAATATATTTAATTGTAATACACCATTTTACATCTTTCTTTATCGTTTTCTAAGCTTCTGATTTTCTTGTTCATTTTCTTTTTGCTTGTCCAAAAAGAAAACGAACCAAAAGAAAAACGACAGCCGTGCCTTTTCGACGATCCACTAACGACTCGATCCCTAAGCCAGCTAAGGCCGCTTATCGGCCTCTGGCCTCCTAACCGGCTGTACCTGGCTTTTTACGGGATCTTCGCCGAGTGGGTCCCCGCCAAAAAGACAATGGCAATTTTGAAACCGCTGCCTTTTTGCCTCACCTTAAAGATTGGGCTTAACGGCAAATTTTCTTTTTATCCAACGAATCCCCAAAAGGGTTAATAAGAAAAATAGCTGTTTCGGTGAATGTGTCCCCCTGCCTTGCTCGCAAGGAAGGGGCTAGGGGAAAGATACAAAAACGTCAAATAGCTCCTCACATTTCGCATTTCACATTTCGCATTTGGCCGGTGGTGAGGACAAAAAATCCACATCTATAAATACAATCCATTTTGAAGAAAAAATGTCATGTACAGATTTCTTTTAATTAAAAAATGTAAAGGTTAATGCACCACTACCAGTTTACCTGACGTCATAAAATCTCCGGCCTGGTAATGATACAAATAGGTTCCCGAAGGA
>Ga0209099_1002386_pt1 | contig 16623 bp, 9 predicted proteins | sample AD_JPNHW2_MetaG_FD_184430 | JGI IMG/M metagenome (GOLD analysis project Ga0209099, IMG submission 184430) | Active sludge microbial communities of municipal wastewater-treating anaerobic digesters from Japan - AD_JPNHW2_MetaG (SPAdes) (version 2) | ecosystem: Engineered > Bioreactor > Anaerobic >... | reverse complement strand
TGTACATGAACATGCAACGGCTCTGTGAGTGTGATGAAAGGGAGGCCTTAACCACCGCATGAACATCAACCGGCGAGCCGATCGGGGAAGGAAGGGAAAAAGCCAGAGGTCTGGAAAGCCCTTTGGGCTTTGCGCGCCTCTTAGGATCCCGCTCAGCGGGATCCCCTTTTCCCCATCCCTTCTTCAAGCTAAGGATGACCTCTCAATAAATGTGCGAAAGATTCTTGACACTACCGAAAAAGCCTCTCCAGGTAGCCGAGGGCGAGAGAACCAAGCCTCTCAAAAAAATGGTCAGGCGGCCGGCTCTCTCCTGTTCATGGTGAAGTGGAAGAGGGCGCCGGCGGAGAAGTACCCCAAGGCGCAGACGAGAAGAACCACCGTGAAGGAGTAGTTGAGGGCCAGGATCACGCCCAGGACGGAGCCGATCACCGTGGCGAAGGAGTTGGAGCCCCAGGCCCAGCCGATCAGTGTCGTGTCGGTCTCGCCGAGGTGGCGGATTCCGGTGGGGAAGAAGGTCCCCATGAAGAAGCCGACGACGGCGATCATGACGAAGGCGGTCAGGAAGCGGAAGACCAGGGGAAGGAAGATGAGCGAGGAGACCAGGGGGAAGAGGAAGAAGGCGTAGAGTGTCAGGAAGAGTGCGATGACCAAGGCCCCCGTGAAGAGGGCTCTTCGGCCGAGAAGCTTGGCGATTCTTCCCGAGAAGAGGCTTCCCAGACCGGAGGAGAGGAGGAGGGAGAAGACGATCACCGAGATGGAGTAGGCGGGGTTGCCCAGGAAGAGCTGAAAGATCTTGATGAAGATGATCTCCACCATGATGTAGCAGAGACCGATGAGAAAGAAGTAGAGGATGGCCTTGTGGTTGGCTCCGGAGGAGAGGCGTCTCCTGCGGAGGGGGAGGTAGATGAAGAAGAAGGAGAAGAGAAGGGAGAGGGAGAGAATGGAGAGGTAGACGGAGTTGGAGTAGATGAGGCTCCATTTGGTGACCTCTTTGGCCATTCCCTGGGTGTAGTTGTTCTTGAAACGGAACTGACCGATCTTGTTGGGTTGGTTGATGTAGGGCGAGTTGTCCCTCACGGGAGTCATCAAGACCGAGGAGTCCCGATAAACCTCTTCCGGACGGTCGGAGGCGAGGCGGTAATAGATGTTGTCCATGGTCCTGTCGGGGCTGAAGACAACGTCGTACTTCTTGGCGAACTCCGTCAGCTTGGCGATCTCTTCGCCGGTGAAGTTCCCCTTCTTGAGGAAGAAGAAGTTGAAGCCTCCTTTGGATTGGGCGATGAAGAGCTTCTTCTCCGGTTCGGGGATCTTCATCTCCCTGAGGGCCTGATAAGCTGTCGAGAAGAGCCTCTCTCCGAACCAGTGAACGATGGAGATGTAGCCGTTGTCGTTCATGTGGTCCCAATAGTCGTTGAAGCTTTCGACAGTGTAGATGTAGGTTTCCGCTATGCTCAGTCCTCCGGAGAGGAGGGAGTCGGTGTTGTGGGAGTTGACCATCTGAATGACGTCGAACTTCTCGTCCAGCCGTTTCAGGACGCTGCGTCCCTCGTCGTTGACCAGCTCGACGCCTCTCTGCTGGAAGAGGTTCCCGATATAGGGCGCGTACTTGCGTTCCACGATGTGGCAGATTTCAGGGTCCATCTCCACGGCGACGATCCGCTTGAAACCGTTCGTCAGGCCGCAGAGCACCTCGTAGCCGCCGGCGGAACCGATGATCAGGGCGGAACCTTTCTTCCCGAGGCGGTAGGGGATCGCTTCGAACCCCTCCTGAATGACCCCCTCATCCTTGATGTTCCGGGAGGCTTGAACGAGCCAAGACTGCATGGTGCCGCCGTCGATCCAGATGATCTTCTTCCAATCGTAGATGAAGGGGGCCACGTCGATCTTGTTGATGGGACTCCAACGGCTGTACTCGAACTGCTTCGTCTCTTGGTGGAGAAGATAGGCCCTCTTGACCATCCTGGGGACGACGGGGTAGAGGGTCTCAGAGTAGTGGAAGAGAGCGCCGAAAACCAGAATCCCCGCTGCGAAGATGGCGACCTTCGCCTTCCTGGGGAGGTGGGAGAGAATGAACCAGCAGAGGAAGAGGAGGAGGTAGACGATGGAGACCACTTTGGAGGGACCCCAGGTTGTGATCAGGGGGACGATGGCCAAACCGCCCAGGGCGGAGCCGGCCAAATCGATGAAGTAGAGCTTTCCGATCTCCTTCGAGTAGAGGGAGAAGATCAAGACCAGTGAGGTTCCCGCGAGAAAGTAGGGGAGGATCAGGAAGAGAAGGTTGAGAATCAAGAGGAAGATGTTGGAGATTGGGTTGAAGAGGTGGAGAAAGTCGACGGTGAAGGTGAGAGTGAACTTGTAGACGATGGGAAGGATCAAGGCGTTTCCCAGAAGGGCCGTCTCCAGGTAACGGATGGCGTTTGGCCGTTGAGCGAGTCTCGTCAGAGACATCATGACACCGCTCAGACCGTAGCCGAAAAGGGCCAGAGAGATCATCAGAAAGGCGAAAGAGCTGATGTAAACGACCGAAAAAACCCTTGTATAGAGAAGTTCAAGCAGAATCGTGCTAAAGGTTATCGTGAATAAGGCGTAGACAATCTTCAAACTCTTCATTGAACCTCCGGGGGCAATCTTCCAAAATACGAAAAGGGTATTATAAACGAAAAAGGGGTTCCCTTCAACGCCCTTCAGCCGTAAAGAAGCCCCGCCTCTTGACCGTGCCGTCGGTCTATGCTAAATTCTTTTGGATAGTAGAGTATCCTAAGGAGGAAGAGTATGAGGGTAGGAAAAGAGATCTTCGTTCTTCTTCTCCTGATAGCGCCGCTGACGGGGTTGAGGGGACAGTCTTCCCAAGCCGTGCCGCTGGCTTTCAAGGACTTCACGATTCACCAGTTGACCCAGAACACCTTTTTGAAAGAGGGTCCCATGACGGCTATCGATCAGGAGGGAAAACTCCTGGTCGCTTGGCAAGAGCTCGGCGGGGACGGTCTCTACCACTGGTACGATCGGGTCTACAAACCCCTGGAGAAAGAGTGGGCGCCTGAGGAGGCCATCGTCTCCTCCCCTTACGCCACTACGAACTTCCGCGTTGTCGGCGGAGAGGACGGGACCTTCCTCGCCCTTTGGCGGGAGGGGGACGGCCTGGTCCGTTACTCTCTGAGAAGCGAAGCCACCGGATGGTCTCTCCCCTTGGACCTCCCCTTCGCGCAAGGGTTGTCCGCACCCTTCCACGTTCTCTACCACCGTTACTCTCAGGCCTTTCGACTCTTCTGGACGGTGACCGATCTCAACGGTCTCACCCTTCTCATGGGGAAGACTCTCAACAAGAGCGGTGAGTGGAGCCAAGAGAGCCTCCTCTATACTTCGACGCAACCCCTGGAGGATTATAAGGTCTCCCTGGACAGCGAGGGCCACATCTACCTGGTCTACTCTCTGAAGGGCGCCCAAGAGAGTCTGGTCGTCTTTACCACCAACCGGGGCGGGGCCTTCCCCGAACAGCCCTACCGGGTGGATGTGACCAACGGCCGTAACCTCTATCCCACCTTTGCCGTGGACCCTCAGGGCGAGAAGCTCCTCTTCGCCTGGTACAACGGAACGACCAACCGTTACGTCTACCGGGCCCTCTCCTACGCCGGCGTGCAGACTCAGTGGGGAGAGGTCGCCGACCTGGACCACGCCCACTCCCACGCTCCTTACTACCGTTCCGACGCGACTTTCCTTCTCGACCGTTTTTACTATACCTACATCGGTTGGGATGAGAACCTCTGCGTGAGGGAGTATAAGGAGGGAACCTGGGGCGAGCCGATCAGAATCACGAAGTCCGGGAACCTTCGGGAGAGCCTCATCCAATCGGGCTTCTCCTTCGGTCTCACCCTTTCCTGGATGGATTTTACCGAGCCCCAGGGGCAGGTCTTCGTCGCCTTCTACGAGAGACGGGGGCTCTTCCCGGTAGTCTCCTTCACCCAGAAGGGGGAGAAGGGGGATTCCCTCTTCTACCACTTCCAGTACAACGAGTTGCAGTGGACGAACAGTCCCTTCAACCTCGCGGATGGGAAGAATCGGGTCAGCAAGTTCTACCTCTACCGGGCCCTCAGCAACGAGCCCTTCCTCTTTGCCGAACCCCCCTTGAAGAGCTTCGCGATCACCGGAGGTGACTCTTCGGGGCTCCAGGTTGTTGAGCCTTACACCCAGTTTCTCTTTAAGGACTACGCCTTGGCCTCTTCCCATACCCCCGGGGATTACAAGTACGCTTTGGTCGCGGTAGACGCGGATGGGAACCTCTCCGAACCCGTGGTGGCTCAGCTTTTACCCTGAGATGGCCTCTTCCCGTTCCCCCCTCTTCCTCTTCTCCCTCTTGGCACTCCTCTGGGCTCCCCTGACCGGAGAGCTTCCGGGGGAGGAGAGCCGGGTCAAAGGGTGTCCGAAGGCTCTGAAAGTTCAGGTGGAGAAGGTTGTCAGAAGAAGCTTCTCCGTGGAAAGCGAGTACAAGGTTCCCCTGGTCGCCGAGACAACCGATCTGAAGAGCCCTTTCAGGGCGGAGCTCTTTGCCCTTCGCGTGGCGGAGGGGGAGCTTGTTCAGAAAGACCAGGTCATCGGGCTCCTGAAACCTCTCGCTGGGGCTCTCCCTCAGACGCTTCGCTCTCCTGTGGTGGGGCGGGTGATCAGACTCCTCCATAGGGAGGGGGAGAGGGTCGAGGCGGGGGAGACGATCGCCGAGGTCGGCAACCAGCAGAGGCTTCTGGCGCGGGTGAAGATCCTTCCCGAGGATGGTCCCTTCCTGTTGGGAGTGAGCACGCTGGAGGGAAGTTTTCAGGAAATCCGGAGCGGCGTCTCACCAAGGGTCCTTTCTTTCGACGGCAAGGAGCTCCTCCTCTTCTTCGACAACCAAGAAGAGAAGCTCTCCGAAGGGTTCTCCTTCCGCTTTCGCGTGGAGAAGAAGGTGTACGGAGATGTTCTCACCGTCAAAGAAGCGAGGCCCTATTTCAACGAGAACGGGGAGGCCTACTTCTACCGGGTCTTCGACGGCTACGCGGAAAAGCGTACCGTCGCGGTTGAGAAGGTCAACGGCGAGGGGTGGGTCATCGGCGAAGGTCTGAGGGAGGGCGACGAGGTCGTCACCACCGAAGACCCCTGTCTGAGGCCAGGAGTCCCGTTGAGGATCATGGTCCAGGACGTGCAGAGCGGCAAGTGGCGTCTCCGCTCCCCTTCGGGAGGTTGGGAGAGGGACCTTCCCTCTTGGTCATTGGAGACGGGAATCTCCTACTCCCGGCTCTCCTACAATCTCTCCGACCCCGACGTGACGGTCTCCACCCGAAGCCGGGCGACTCCCACGGTCGCTCTCTCCGTGGAGAGACCCTTCATGCTCTCCCGACTCCTCGTCGGTTTGAGAGTCGCCTGGGCGCCTAAAAACTCCCTGGTGAACCTCGGCGTCGCCTCGGCCAGCGGAAGCACGGACCTGAAGGTCAACAAAAGCTTCCTTGAGATCTCCCCTACGGTGATCTACTCGCTTCCCATGAACGATAAAGGCCTGGCCCTGACCTTCGGAGGTGGAATCTACTACGCCTTACGTCTATCCGGACGGTGGCAAAGGCTCTACACGCTTACGGAGAAGGTTTGGGAAGATGAGAGCTCAAACTATTGGAAGGGGCAGGATTACGGCCTGGTCGGATCTTTTGGTTTCGAAGGGTTCTCGGTGGCTTCACTGCCTCTGCGTCTGGATTTCCGCTACAGCCATGGGCTCAGGGACCTTGCGGGCAAGCTGGTCGGCGGGGACACGATCCGCCTTCAATCCCTCTCCATAACCCTGGGAACCCGTTTCTCCCTCTGAGGCGTGAAGCCGTGAAACGGCTCATCATCCTCTCCCTTCTCCTCTCGGTTTCCCTCTCAGGGCAATCGGTGCGCCCCGCTTTCGGAGCGGGTCTCTGGTATCCCCGGGGAGGTGATGAACTGCGCGGTGAAGTCGACAGACTCATGGGGAATCCTCCCCTCAGATCCTTCTTTCCGCGTCTTCTCCTGGTTCCCCATGCGGGCTACCTCTACAGCGGCGTCGTGGCCGGTCGTGGTTACGCTCAGATCCGGGGAAGAGCCTTCTGGCGGGTTCTGATCCTGGGACCCTCCCATCGGGAGGGCGCGGAGGGGTTGATCCTTCCCAGGGAGGAGGCTTTCGCAACCCCCTTGGGAGAGGTTCCTGTGGATAGGGCTGCCCTGGAAGCCTTGCGGGAGATGGGCTTAGGGAGGGTTGATCGAAGCGGAGCCCTGACGGACCGGGAACACTCCGTGGAGAACCAGCTCCCCTTTCTGCAACGGGCCTTGAGCAGCCCTTTCCAAATTCTCCCCCTCCTGGTCGGGAGGGTTTCTCCGGAGGAGGCGGTAAGGATTGGACTGGCCTTGAGGAGGTGGGTCGATTCCGGGACCCTCGTTGTCGTAAGCACGGACCTGACGCACTACGGGAGGGCATACGGTTTCACCCCCTACAGGGGGAATCTGAGGGGGAGAATGGAGAGAGAGGATCGAGGTTTTCTGGAAACCGCCGGGAAGGTCTCCCCAAAAAGTCTTCTCTCCTGGATGAGGCTTCATCCTGTTAATCCCTGCGGCCTCTCTCCCCTCCTTGTCTCTCTCTCCCTCTTCGAAGGGGAGGGGTTGCGGGGAGAGACCTTGGCCTACGGGATTGGGGGAGAGGGAGAGAGGGCCCTGGTCGGTTACGGCTCTTTCGTGCTTTTCTCAAAGCTGAAAATCGAGAAGGAGGAAAAGATGCTGACGGAAGGGGAGAAAAGATCGCTCTTGAAGGTTGCGAGAGGGAGTATCGAGCAGGCCCTGCGCCTCTCCACGGGAGGGGGCGATGAGATTGTCACGCCCGCCATGAAAGAGGAGAGGGGAGTCTTCGTGACGCTTCGCAAAAGGGGAGAGTTGAGAGGGTGCATAGGCTCTCTGAAACCAGAGGGTTCCCTCTACCAGGGAGTCATGAGGAACGCCCTGAACGCCGCCTTTCGAGACCCCCGTTTTTCCCCAATGACCGAGGGGGAGTGGAAGAGGGGGGAAATCACCCTGGAAATCTCCGCCTTGACCCCCTTGACACCGGTTACGGATTACAGGACCCTGCGTCTGGGAACCGACGGAGTTCTCCTCTCCGACGGTTTCCAACAGGCTGTCTTTCTCCCGCAGGTAGCCGATGAAACGGGGTGGGATCTGGAAACCTTCCTCGGTCACCTCTGCCTGAAGGCGGGGCTTCAGGCCCAGGCCTTCAAAAAACCGGGGATCCAGTTCTGGTCTTTTCAAGCGGAGGTTTGGGCGGAGGAGTGACCTTCTCTTCTCCGGGCATAGAGGGGAGGTGAGCCCTCCTCAAGAGGAAGTGAGTCTTGTCTGGACGATCCTTGCCGGATCGGCGACGCCGAGTCCGAAGCTCTCCGCCAGCCTTAAAAATTCCCTTCCTCTGGGAGTGTCCGCCTTCTGAACCCCCCTCTCGATTCTCTGTTGGATAAGGAAGTCGTAGCCGACGGAGTCCACGGAGACAGGGTCGCTTCCCAACAACAGGAGGTTGGGGGACCAGATGAACTTGGCCACCGCGCTGGGTCCTCCGTCGTAGCAGGCCTTTGTCCCGTCGACGATGTGCAGGACAGCCTTGTCTCTCAGGCAAGGAAAGGCGCACCCTTCGGCGATGGACCGGTGCCAGATCTTGTGGAGTCGTCCTGTGTTGCTCAGGGCTCCGTAGGTGAGGTTTTTCAGGGAGAGGGTCACCGAAGAGCCGGCGTTTTTCAGGACCGGTAGGTTGATGATCTTCGTGCACCTTCTGGTCGCGATCTTGGAAAAGTAGGAGCGGGTTCCCTCGTTGAGCATGAAGGGGAGGGTCTCCTTGTCGTACTTCCCCTCCAGGGAGGCTTCGTAGAAGGGGGCGTCCATGTCGAGGTTTTCCAGAGCCCAAACTTTCCCTTCCTGGGTGAAGTACTCTCCGTCGGGCCCTTTAGCCTCGGTACCGAGAACCTTAACCCCCGGGAAGCTGTCAGCGGTGAAGCCGGCCTCGCCGAGCTGTTCGAGCCGCCGGTCCCAGAGGAAGATCGAGGAGGGGGGAAGCCCCGCCTCTCTCAACCCCCGAATGACCGCCCCTACCAACAGGGGGTTGTTGGAGAGAAGGGTTCCGCCGATGGGGTTGAGCTTGAGCCCGACGATATCCTGAGGGGAGACGAACCGACGCCAGGCTTTCTTAAGGCTCTTTTCGCCTGTCAATGAGAGAAGGGCCATGGTAAGGGCTTTGTATACGCCCTCCCCTCCGTTTTCCTTGGAGAGGGAGGGCGTGTCGACTCTGACAACCCTCCCCGGGAAGGGACCGGGCATGGAGTTCTTCGTACGGGGAATCTTGAGAATCTCGTCGATGTTGGTTTCCACAGGCGGTGTTGGCGCCGTTTGTCCCTGGACCTGAGCGGAAGGAGAGGCGAGGAATCCCGCGACGCCGAGGGCCGAGAGACGAAGAAAATCACGACGTTGCAGAGGGGAGGAGCTCTTCTGCTCCGGGAGTCTTTGGGGCTTCTTTTCCATGGTTGACCTCCGATTAAAAGGGGAGCGCCCTTCCCAGGAAGGGCGCTCCCATCTCTACTCTACGGATCCGAAGATCGCGGGTTTCCTATTTCAGATGCTTCTTGACGGTTTCCACCAGTTCCGGAAGGTCCATGCCCAACTTCCGCAGATGCTCCACCGTGGGGACCCCCTCGGGTGACCAGCCCCGTCGCAGGTAGACGGCGTCGATCAAGCCGTCGTACTGTTTCAGCCTGTACTCTCTCAGAATCTTGATCTTCTCTTCAACGCTCTTCCCGGTGGGGTCGACGCCGAGTTTTTCCTTCAGTTGACCGTCGTACCGCTCTTGACGGGACTCATACTCTTCCTTCGTGACAGGACCCATGGCCCTGTAGGGGGGGTAGTCGTCGTTACGCTTTCCATGGCCCATCCGAAGGTTAAAGATCCTTTGGAAGTTGTAGACCCGTTCGGACTGGAGGATCATTCCCTCTTTGTCCAACTTCTTTCCCGTGACGGCCTCATAGATGTCCAGGTAGTTCTGGACGTGCTCGGGAACCTTGTTCGGTTCGGGGTGCTTGGCGTTGTCCGCCGGTTCGATGTCGTTCCAGGGTAGCTTGCAGAGGCCCTGAAGGCCGAACCAGGTCCTGAACATGGGGAAGTAGTGGAGAGCTTCGGCCTTCTTCTCGAAGGTGGGGATCATGTTGTTGACCATATCCATGAAGATCAACCAGGCTTCGTCGTGCTGGGGGCCCTTGTTGGTCAGGTAGTACCCTCCCTGTTGGGCCAAGGACTCTTTGCTCATGTATTCCGACTGTTCCAGACCCTTGCCTTGAACGCCGATGTCTTTCAGAAAGCCCTCGTCGGCGCCGAAGTGTCGGGTAAAGTACTCTTCCATCTTCTTGATACCGAGTCCGGCTATCTTTCCGAAACCCTCGCCTCGCGCCATCTGATGCATCATCTCAAGGGTGGCTTCCCAATTGCCCCAGGTCATCTCGAGACCACCGGTCCGCTCCTTGTTCAAGATTCCTCTTTCGAAGCACTCCATCACGAAGGCCGTGAGAGTTCCGAAGGAGATAGTGTCGATGCCGTAGGTGTCGCAATAGAAGTTGATCTCCAGAACCGCCTCCGGGTTGAAGATGGCGGGGTTGGAGCCGCAGCCGCCCACGGTTTCGTACTCGGGGCCGTCGACAACGACCCTCTTCCCCTTATAGGGGCCTGTCTTCAGGAGAAAACCGTCCACCGCGTGGGCGCAGGCCATGGTGCAGCCGTACCAACAACCGTCGGGGACGTTCTGGCTGAAGAACTTCTCCCAGACGTGGGAGTTGAGCTTCTCCGCCTCCGGGTGTTGGCCATACTGAAAGTTCATGACCGGGAGGAGATCGTAGTCGTTCATGATCTCCACGAGATGGGCGGTTCCGCAGGTTCTCATCCGGCACTGTTGGGAATCCAGGGAGACGATCTCTTTGTGTAACTTCAGCCCCCTCTCTTGGATCACCTTTAAATCCGCCGGATCGTTGAGAAGGGAGTTTAATCCGGAGAACTTGACGACTACCGCCTTGATCCTCTTGTCCCTGAAGACCGTTCCGATTCCGCCCCTTCCGGCCTGTTTGAGCCGTGGGCCGTTCCGCCTCTTGTCCCAGAGGGAGAAGTTGAGGCACCCCAGGAGGGTGTTCTCCGCGCCTTTACCGGCCGAGACGACGGAGATGTGCTGACGTTCGTTGTCGTTCTCCGCGAACATCTCATGGAGTTGGTGGGCCAGCAGGTGGCTGTTGGTCTCTTCGTCGGGAGCCTCGAAGACTTTGACGTTTCCAGCGTTACCGTCGATGTAGACGATCACGTCCCGATCGGCTTTCCCCTGAAGCTCCAGGGCGTCAAAACCTGAAAATTTCAGGTAGGGGCCGAAGTGTCCGCCAACGTTGCTGTCGATGGGAATATCCGTGAGAGGGGAGAGACTGACGACGAGGGACTTCCCAGACCCTGGGTAGTTGGTGTTCCCTCCTACGGGTCCCACGGCGATGTTGATCTCGTTCTCCGGGTCGTTCCACCTCGTCCTCTCCGTCACTCCGTCCCAGAGGAGCCGGAGCCCGAACCCCTTGCCGCCGATGAATTTCTCCTTCATCTCTTCGGAGACGGGTTTCTCCTTGATCTCCAAGGTCCCGACGTTGACGTAGAGGGTCCTGTTGTTGTAGCCCCTGTGGAGAGGCTTCTTGGCAAAAGAGTACTCTTTAAGCGTTCGGTGCTTGGCTTTCATATCTTCCAAGTTCTTTCTTTCGATCATCTTCACTCCTCCTGTGCCACGATTTCCAAGGCGTCGGCGGGACACTCTTTGGCGCAGGCGCCGCAGGCGACGCATTTGAAAGGGCTCTTCTCACCGGGGAAATACTGCATGGCCCCGATGGGGCAGACGGCCACACAGGCGAGGCATCCGACACAGAGGTTCTTGTTGAGAACCACCACGCCCGTCTTGGCCACCGTGAGGGCTTGAACAGGGCACTCCTGAACGCAGAGCCTGCACTTCTGGTTACAAACCACGATCTTCCTGCTTCCCTCTTGGGTGAACACCCGGATGGCCGAACGTTCGGGGTTCTCCTCTTTGAAGTAGAGACGGGAGCAGACGTTCATACAGGTTCCGCAACCTATGCACTTCTCGCTGTCGCTTTTGAGATACTTCATGGTTAGCCTACCATTCCTCCTCTTTTGGATTCCCGAAGACCCGAAGGTCTTAATCCCATTATAGTCTAAAGGGGGGGAGGGAAGCAACGGTCCCCTCGGAGCGGTTCGTGTGAAACACTTCTCCTTTCCTGTCGTACCATCTTTCTCTGAACCGAGGAAAGGAGGGATCCGTGAAAAAAAACCGAGGCTGTTTCGGATTGTCCGTCTCTACGCTTCTCCTCTTCTTGACGCTTCAACCCTTTGCCTTGAGCCAAGGGAAGGGTGACCCTCAAAAGGAGAGGATGGCTAAGAACCTGATCCTTCCCGAGAAGGTTCTTCCCGCCCCCGAAAGGGTTCGGGTGGGTTTCGAAGGGATCACCGGTGCGACGAACTTGGCGATCTTGAACTATCTCGCCTCGGACACCCTGGAGGGTAGGGAGACGGGAACGAGAGGCTACGACGCCGCCGCCGAGTACGCCGGATCTCTCTTCTCCCTCTGGGGCCTGCAGCCGGGAGGGGACAAGGAGCAGCCACCGGCTCCCGGGTTCATGGCCCCTCCGGTTCCTCCCAAAGAGGTTCGGAAGAGTTTTTTGCAACAGGTGGAGATGAAAGAACTCTTCGACGGCGAAGGAAAAGCCTTGGTCGTCGTGGAGAACCGGGGAGGGAAGAGGATCACGCCTCTGACCCTTGGAGTGGATTACCTCTACCAGGCCGCCAAGGACGAGACTCTTCGGGCTCCCGTGGTTTTTCTCGGCTACGGGATCACCGAGAAAGAGCTTAAGTACGATGATCTCAAAGGGCTCGACCTGAAGGGGAGATGGGTGATGGTGCTCTCCGATTACCCGGGCATGAAGAGCCAAGACTCCCCCTTCAACAAGGGAGCCTTCAAGGAGAAGTACTCCTCCTCTCCCAGGTCCATGAGGGGAGGTGACAGGCTCTGGACGATGAAAGTCAAGGCCCTGGAGAGGGCCGGAGCCCTGGGGATCCTTCGGGTGGAGTCCTATCCCGAGGAACGGGGAGACTTGGGAAAGAGCGTCCTCCGGGCGGCCCGTCTTCCCAGAGACGACCGTCCCATTCTTCCTCGGGAGAGGAGAAAGCTCTCCCTCCTGGAGGGGGAAGGGGAGGAGACTCCTTGGGGAAGGCTTCCCTCCCTCTCTCTGAGCCGCCAGAGCGCCGATATCCTCCTCTCCTCCGCCGGTGAGACCGTGGAGGCCTTGAAGGCGAGGATCGACGGATCCATGAGATCAGCCTCTTTCGCGCTTCCGGGAGTCTCTTTCGAAGTTTCCCAGGTTTCCAAGGGTAGGCTCCTAAAGAGCTCCAACGTCTTGGCCTTCCTGGAAGGTTCGGACCCCCTCCTGAAGGAGGATGTGGTCGTTATCGGCGCCCACCTCGACCATCTGGGAAAGAGGGGCGACTACATCTACAACGGGGCCGACGATAACGGGTCCGGTTCCGCGGCCCTCTTGGCGGTTGCCAGGGCCATGGCCCTCAACCCCGTCAAACCGAAGAGGACCATCCTCTTCGCCCTCTGGACCGGAGAGGAGGAGGGGCTTCTCGGGTCCAGGTACTACACTCTCCATCCCGCCTTCCCCCTGAAGAAGACGGTCGCCTGCCTCAACTTGGATATGGTCAGCCGGGAGTGGAGCAAGGAGAGCCTCGCCGGGATCGGACGGTTCATGGGCGAGAGCCTCCCGCCGGAGACCCTTGCCAAGCTGGAGACATCCCGCTTTGCAGTTTTCTCCCTCTTCGATTCTCCTGATATTTACGAGGCTTTGAGGGTTGGAAACGAGGCGGTGGGGTTGCAGATGATGCTCAGGCCGACGAAGGAGAGCTTTGGGGGAAGCGATTACGCGCCCTTCGCCCTCAAGGGGATCCCCTGGATCTTCTACTTCGCCTCCATGACAGAGGATTACCATCAGCCTGGTGACGAAGTCGACAAGATCAGTCCAAGTCTCATGGAGAAGATAACCCGTTTAGTCTACTTGACCGCCTTCAACCTGGCGGACAAGTGATCCGTTTTTAATCCATCGGCGGCGCGGCGAAACTTGCCGCGCCGCTTTTTTTCTTGTCCCCAGGGGCCGACTCTGATAGAATCACGCTGAATCGAGGTCCCCTATGAAAAACGGAAGTTCCACCCCCCTCTTCAAGAGCGTTACCTTCTCTCTCCTCCTTCTCTTCCTTCTCGGTCTCTTCTACCTCATGGCCCGTCCCTTCCTGGTGTCGCTTCTTCTGGCCATGGTGGCGGCGGGTACGGGAAGGTGGCTCTACCATTTTTTCTACAGAATCACCGGGAAGAGGTCCTCTCTCTCCTCTCTGGCGGCTCTGGTCACTCTGGTCGGAGGCTTTCTTGTCCCCCTGGGAGCGGCCTTCGTCATGCTTTTCAGCGAAGGGCTCCGGTTCTTTCAAACCCTTCCGACAGCCTTTCCCTCTTGGGTTTCCGGTATCGAAGGGGTGATCGCCAAAATCGGGCGTCGGTTTCCTCAAGTCGGTCAGAAGCTGAGCTCTTCACTCCAGGATTTTCTTCCCAAGGCCGTGGAGCAGACCGCCCAGTGGGCCCTTCAGCTCTTGAACTCGGGCAGCCAAGAGGTGGCTTCCCTCCTTCTCCAGCTTCTGGTCTTCTTCTTCGCTCTCTACTACTTCTTCATCGATTGGGAGGAGATACTGCTTTGGATCGACGGGATCAGCCCCTTGGACAGAAGGCACAACATCAGGCTCTACAGGGAGTTTCTCTCCATGGCCCGGGCGATTCTCAGAAGCACCCTCGTGGTGGGGGCCATCCAGGGGATTCTCGGCGGCCTCCTCTTCGCCCTGATGGGCGTCTCTTCGCCGATCTTCTGGGGTTTCGTCATGTTCATCTTTTCGGTACTGCCTTTGGTGGGAACAGGGCTTGTCTGGGCTCCGGTGGGGATCGTCAAGCTTCTCTCGGGTTCTCCCCTTCAGGGGATCTTCATCCTTCTCTTCGGCGCCCTTGTCCTGGGGAACGTGGACAACCTTCTCAGGCCCAGGCTGGTGGGCAAGGACACCGCTCTCCATCCCCTGATCGTCTTCATCAGCTCTCTGGGAGGGATCGGGCTCTTCGGTTTCAGCGGCTTTCTTCTCGGTCCCCTTCTGGCGGCTCTCCTGGGATCCCTTCTCGAAACCTACCGCAAGGAGATGAAGCCCCGTTGGTTGGGGCTCAAGGAGTAAGGGGGTCACGGGACTACCGTCCCGGGTCCCTAAGAACCGTCGTCGATTCCCCTCAGACCCTCCCGAGAGTCTGAGGTTCTCCCCCGGGAGGGGTCTGAAGGAGTAAGTGGTGGGAGTTCCTGTCAGATTCTCCAGAGGTAGCTGACCTTGAAGAAGAGGCTCTCCTTGGCTTTCATGTAATCTCCGATCCTGTGCGTCCAGTGGTCTTCATCCCAACGCTGTTTCACGTCCAACGCTCCGTATCCGAAGTGGACGACCGTTCCGGGAATATAGGTGAACGAGAGGAGAAGGTCCTTGAGCCACTCCTTCCTGTAGCTGTTGTAACGGACCGTGGTCCTCAGGAAGAGGTGCTTGTTGATGTTGTAGGTAAGCCTGCCGTCGAAGAGATCGACGGTGTAGACCTCGCTTTCCTCTCGGTTCAACCTCTCCCGGCTGAAGCCGCTCTCAAGGGAGAGGCTGCCGGTGGGCTGAAGCTCCGCGTCCAAGCTGTAGGATGTTCCATGTCCCTTGAAGGGATCGGTTTCGCTGTAGAAGAGCTGACCGCCGAATTCGAAACGTCCCGAGAGGGTCAGCCACTTGGTCGGCTGGCAGGAGGCTTGGAAACGGCCCTTGTTGAAGAGATACTCCTTGTCGATCCATCCCTCCTGGAAGGCCATGAAGTCTCCTCGAAGGGTGACGGAGTGGGGGAGAGTGAAACGGTGGCCGATGACGAAGACCTGATCGTCCAAACCGGTTCTGTGGTCTCTCACGGTTTGTCCGAAGATGATCGTATCGTACCGCTGAAGGGAGAGGAGGTTCTTCGGGAAGAACTGGGGGACGAATCCGAACTGGAACTTGTCGACGCCGTTCCTCGTGAGGTAGGCGCTCTCCATGTTGAAATCTGTGTCGAAATGTTCCCAAAGGAGGTCGAAATAGAGGCGTCGGGATGAGTGCAGGTAGCGGACGGCGCTGGCGATTCCTTTCTTGACGCTCTCTTCGCCGCTCTTAGTCCCGTTGGCCATGACGTAGAAGGAGAATTGCTGGTCTTTGAAGGTTCGCAGGGAGAAGTCCACTCCCGCGACGCGGTTGTAGTCGTCTCCCGCCTCACGTCCGGAGTAGAGGAAGCCGACGTAGTTATCCCCCCCCAGGGAGCGGCGGTCCCGGAGAACCGTGAAGAGGGCTTTGTCGGAACCGGAGGGGTCGTCTCTTCCTTTGAGGTCGTCCTCCGAGAGGAGGAGTCCGAACTGGTGCTGGCCCTGGGTCCCTGTAACCTTGGCGCCCCAGAGAGGGGCGACGATGTTGCGGGTGTTCAGGGGGGTGTAGAAGAGAAAGTCGCCGTTCCCCGATGCGGCCAGTTCGAAGACACCCATCCCCTCCATGAAGAAGGGCCTCTTCTCGCCGTAGAAGAGGGGAAACCGCTGGTTGACTTCGACTTGGTAGCTGTCGCTCTCCACCTGGCTGAAGTCGGGGTTGATGGTGACCTCGGCGGTGATGGAGGAGTGAAAAGTCGCCTTCATGTTGATCCCCACATCGTTGTGAGCGTCTCTTCCTCCCCAACGCTCTTGGCTCTCCCGGACCCTGTTCGAGGAGCTCGTGAAGGAGGGGAGAATCTCCGCGGTCATGGGCGAAGGGAGATCCTTGAAGGTCACGGGGTGGAGGCGAGTGGTGACTCCGGCTCCGGTTGCCAGGATCGGCCAGGTGGCGGTGACCCCCAGACGGACATCCCTTCGGGCGAAACCGACGCGCATGGAGACCTCTTTCCCTCTCTTGAAGCGGATGCTCCGGAGGGGAAGGGCGATCTCCACTTGGTAACCCTTTTCGGTGATTCTGCCACCGCTTGTCCAGACGAAGTCCGGATCCCTGTCCACGTTTCCGTCGTTGTCCATGATCCCGTCACCCTGGACGCCGTTGGGGTTAACGACAAAGGCGAAGCCGGATTGTTGGAGATTTTGGGAATCGATCATGACCATGATGTAGTCGTGGTCGTTCACTTTATCCCGGGGGGCGATACCCCCCTTCAGCTGGCCGGGGTCGGGATCTTCGCAGAGGAAGGCGAAGTAGAGGTTCTTCTGGTCATAGGCCGCATAGACCGTGGTTTTACGGGGAAAGGGAGAGCCCAGAGAGGGGGTGTAGCCGACGAAGGTGAGTTCGCGTCCAAGGCCCTGCCAAGCTTGGTCTGAGAGGTCTCCGTCGATCTTCGGTGGGGTTTTCACGAAAGCCGGAACCAACTCCTCACCCCAAAGGTGAGGAACCGCTATAAGAAGAGCCGCGATGATCAAGAAAAAAGCCTGTTTCATTCTTTCC
>Ga0209099_1002385_pt1 | contig 16629 bp, 24 predicted proteins | sample AD_JPNHW2_MetaG_FD_184430 | JGI IMG/M metagenome (GOLD analysis project Ga0209099, IMG submission 184430) | Active sludge microbial communities of municipal wastewater-treating anaerobic digesters from Japan - AD_JPNHW2_MetaG (SPAdes) (version 2) | ecosystem: Engineered > Bioreactor > Anaerobic... | reverse complement strand
TTTTTATAGGATTCGTAAGGCGACCGTAGCGCCCTCCGATTCGGGATTCAGGCTCGCATTAGGGGTAAATTCCTATTTAGAGCCCGTAAAATCCCCCGATTTTTTCTCCCCAAAAATCAATCTCTCCATTTAGGGGTTATTTTGCCAAACAAACGATTTTAAAAAGGAATAAATATAGTTCACAAATTGAACTACTTTAAAGTTCTATACAGTCCCCTTTTGCCGATTAAACGAAAATTTAACCGTATTCTCAAATTGAACTCTATTTGGAAATTTACCCTTAAACTGAACCTGAATTTTAATTTAGAGCAATATTTACGCTCTAATTTCCTTCACCTCGTAGAGCAATCGGATAGTGAATAAGCCTTCTTTTATCAATTCAAGCATAGATTAAACTCTATTAATCAAAATAATGATTGTAGGACCGGGAAATTGGAGAATAATTTAATCTTTAAATCGAAATCGCAGCCTAATTTATTTTACCTAAATTCATTCTACGAGGTGAATCAATCGGAGCATAATTCATATCTATTATCAAAATAGAAATACATTAATAGGTTAAATTTAAAATCGCAGGCCAAATATCCTGGGAAATTGAAATTGGAGAATGGTAGGACCAGCAAATTGAAATCGGAGACTAATTATGTTGCAAAATTGAAATCAGAGTTCAAATATCCTGGGGAATAACAATTAGAGGCCATTTATGTCAGGAAACAAAAATCAGAGTGCGTATAGGTAAGGGTTTGGGTGCGGGATTCAGAAGGTATAAATAGATTAAATATATCATGCTTGACAATGAATAACATATTATAGGAGTGATGAAACGATGTCGTATAAAGATGCAAAAGAAAATTATCGTAATGCAAAAGAGCGTTACGAAAATAATCCCACTCCTGAAAATGAACAGGCAATGATTGAGGCTAAATCAATTATTGTTCTGGTTATCGCAGTTCTGATTATGGCTGCGGTGCTTCCGTCAGCACTTCAGGCTCTTAACGGTGCAAACACTACAGGATTCAGCCCTGCCGAACTTGCACTTTGGGGAGTAATCGGAGTCATTATCATTGCCGTTGTCGTAATGAAACTGGCAGAGTAAATAAGGAGAAAAAATCTCCTTATTTATTGTGAAAAAATCTTTTTTATTCAGGTTTTATGAAAATTACAGCATTTCCTAAAAGAATTAGGGATAAAATTGCTGAAGTTGTTTTATATTCTGTTATTTATCTTGATGAAAATTCTTTAAGAAAAGCAATTGTTAAAACAACTTCAATTATGGCAGAAATTGAGAAAAAACGATTAATAAAAGCGGGGTTTACTGTTATTGAGATTAAAAAAATTGATAAGAAAAATGATGAAATTGATATTAATTTTAATGGTGAGGATGTAGAACAAATTAAAAAAGAAATGGAGGAAATTAAATGAAAATTAATCAAAAATTTTTATGTGTATTATTTCTTTTAATTTTTATTTGTATTGGAATTGCAAATGCTGAGTTTACAACTATTAATGATCCTGTAGGAGCCCCTTATATAAATGATAGTGCATTTATAACAGGAGGGCCAGAATATTATATACCTTTAGGAACTATTTTATCAGTTAATATTTATGGTTCATCGAATAGTGCCACATCAGGGAGTTTAGGTGTACCAACAGGAGGAAACCCAAGTAATCATTGGTATACTAGAGATATTGGCGGGGGAAAAGGTTATACATCAAGTGTATTTGGATATGATGTTTGTAATAGTGGTCCATGCACCATTTCTGCCGTATCTGGCCCGGCTATAACATATTCTGGTAATATTGCATATTTTAATACATCTCAAATTACAGATTTAGGAATTCCTTACGGTATAAATTTAAAATATCAATGGGGCCCCGGCGCGTATGGATGGCGGTCTTATAGAGTTGGTGGCCCTGCTCCATCTCCTGAAGTGTCTTTTAATGCTTCTCCTTCATCAGGAGTAAAACCACTATCAGTAACTTTTACCGATACATCAATAACATATAATACTACAATAAACTGGTATTGGTCTTTTGGTGATGGATTCACAGCATTTACTAAAAACACTTCTCATGTGTATTCTACTGATGGGAATTATATTGTTTCAATGAGTATTAAAGATGCAAATAATAATACTTATACAACAAATCAAACAATATCAGTATTAAATCCTTCAGTTTATTATGTTCCAATTAATGTTATTGATATATCAACGGGGAATAATATTTTTAATTCAAGTTTAGAATCAGATTTGTATGGAAGTAATGCATATCATACTTGGATTGGTTCTTATGGTACTTTTAATGTTACAGGAACAGGAACAAGCGGGTTAAATCCTATTAATTATGGTGATAAATTATATTTTGAAGCATCAGCACCAAATTATATTTCAAACGGAATAACAAAAGAAATTAAAATCGCTGGTGCTAATATGTTTGGATATACTTTACCATTAGCACCAAATACATTAACTCCCAAATCCAATGAAGTAACATTAGCAATTGATGTATTTAACGATGTTACAGGAGCGCCATTAGGTAATGCATATGTTGTATTGAGTAATCCAAATAAAACATTATCAGGTTATACAACAACGGCAGGAACTATACAATTTAGTAATTTATCAGCATCAGATACGAATTTAATTTCAGTATCTAAATCTGGTTTTAATGATTATTCTGCTTCAGTTTATGCTCCCACTGGTGGATTAATTTATAAATCAATTGGGTTAGTTAGTTCTGTATCAATAAAATATTCTGTATCTTATAATCCTTCATCACCCACACCCAACCAAAATATACAATTTTCAATTTTATCATCGGGAACAGATTCAACTTTATCTGAAATTTATTATATTAATTGTGATATTTATAATTCTAATCACGAATTAATGAATAATAAAATATCAACTACTTATCCATATGGATTTAATTTTTTGAAAGGAAATGATAATAAATGGCAGTATTATGATGGCTCTGGATATATTGGCGATTTAGGAACATCAACACCAAATAATTATTTATTTAAATTGCCAACATCGGGAGTTTTCACGCTTGAATGGACTTTTATTGATACTTCAGAAAAAGAATCTACTGTATCAAATAGTATAACAGTTACTGGTAATGTAGGACAAAATACTATAAATGTTTATCCTGTTTCATATCTTGATAGTTCTTTTGTTTCTGGTGCAAAAGTAATGATAAAAGATATGAGTAAAAATATATGGATAAATAAAACAGTCAATTCAGTTGAAGATTGCAAATTTTATCTTAATACAGGATATTATAATTTTAATGCTGGTGAAATTTTAGGATATTCTGACCAAATGAATGATGTAAGATATATTTCTTCATCACAAGCCATTCAAGTAGTTCTTTATCCTGAAGAAATAAGTACAGATTTGGATATATCCACCGCATATTTTAATATCGAATATGAGCCCAATTTATATCCATTAACGGGTGCATCGGTTACAGTTTCTAACAGTAGTTATACAGAAACAAAATTATCTACTCAATCTGGAACAGTAACTTTTAATTTAAATAATTTAACAACATATAAAATATCAGTTTCAAAAACTGGTTATACTACAACATCTCAATTTTTTACTACAAATAGCCGATATTATTATCTTAATGTTGTAGTTTCTCCGGGAAGTGGTGTAATAACATATCCGCCAACCACAATAATAACAACTTTTCCAACAACACCTGTTTATGGAATAAATAATACCATAAATGGTTCTGTTTGTGGTGGAAATTATTCTAATATTTTTGATTATTTTAAAGGAGAAATTGCATGTTGGGGTGTTACTGGTAAAGAATCGCAGAACCTATTATTTGGCTGCATTATTACAATTGGTGCTGCGTTAATTGTAGGAAATAAAGGTAAAAATGGTATAGGTTCTGTTATAGGTGCTTTAATAGGGTTTATTGTATCTATAGCGCTTGGATTATTCCCATTTTGGATACTTATCGCAGCCATAGTATTATCAGGTGTGATTCTCTTCGCTGTATTCAGGAAAGAATAAATTTTTGGAGGTAAAAAATGGCAGGTGATTCAGGGGTATCTAAATTATTATTGGCTTTAGTTGGTTCTCTCGTATTTTCATCTATAATAATTTCATATATTTTATTGGGTGCTTATGGTGTTAACGTGTCAGGATTAAATCTTGATACAGGAATAACCCATTATTCACCTCATCAAAATTTTGAAACATGCTCATATAATGACTCAACATGGTTTACTCTTTCATCTGGTGAATATTCAGGTTGGAAGCCTGTTTGCGGTTCTGGATTAGTTTATTTAGGTAAGACTTTTGATGATACCATACTTCATTGGCCGCTAACTGAATTAACATTCTCTTATGTTTTATTTAAAAATGAACAGGCAGACGGTAACGGAAATATTATTAATAATTATTATATTAATAATTCGGTGCATTCCGATTATTCTATTATTTTAAAATATACCGATTCAGCCAACCAAAATGAAATTATTGTAGATTCTACAGGTTATCATATACCTAATCATTTTTTTAGTAGATTTTACACATTGGGAGATTTATATTTTTATCCATATGCTGATGCTAATACACTAGAAAATCCTGTTTATAGAACAGTTTATAATGAGGAAGCAAAAACAGCAATGTTATATTTAGATGGTAATTTATTATTTACCGCTACGAATTTAAAAACATCAGGATTTTTAGATTCAACGGCGTATTATGGAGGATTAGGCGCAAAAATTAACGGGTTTACTCTAAAATTACTTGATACTGATAATCAGGTTGTTTCCGATAATGTAGGAAATATTTTAAATCAAGTAATTGGATTTATGGGGACAATAATTAAATTATGTTTGTGGAATGTTGATGAAATATATTTACCTGCGATTGCTAATTTAATTCTCATTAAAACGCAGATAGCAGGAATTATTATTTGTATAATTGTAATTATGAGGGGGTAAAAAATGAAAAATATTTTTACAGAAAATAAAGGAGTAATTCAATATTTTTTTGTCGTATTTGTTTTAATGGCAATTTGTTTTTTTATTACTCCTACAAATGGTGCAACAATAACAATAAATGCATCAGAAGATGGAATAATGAGCCATACCATTTCTAATACAACATTTTCAATATTGAGAAATGGAGTAGGAAATCAAATAGATAGGACTGCAACAAGCGCTTTTTCTCAATTACAGGCTCATTCATATCAAGATAAATATACATCTTTAAAAAGAGTGGGATTTATTTTTGATACTTCTATGCTAGGAAATAATATTAATATTGAATCTGCATCATTAAAAATTCATGGATTTTCTAAAATAAATCAATTTGATAGTAATTTATCATTAGGAATAACTTCATTTAATCCAGTAACAAAATTAAATTTGGTTGCATCGGATTACTCCACATTTTCAGATACGCGCTTATCTTCAGATATTTCTTATACATCTTTTGTTGTTTCGCAGGGAAACAACATTTTTAATTTAAATTCGGCAGGATTAAATAACATTAATAAAAACGGTTATTCCTGTTTTATGTTAAGATTAAATTATGATATAGATAATTCTTATTCTGGTATTTGGTATGCTTCAGGAAGTGATTATTTTAGATTTTATACAATAAATGACAGTTCATCGAATTACCCAACATTAACAATAATATATTCTGAAATAGCACCTACAACAACAATACCTACAACAATACCTACAACTCCATTATCAGACTTTTATGTTTATCCTGATGAAATAACCGATAATTCAATAAAATGGATTTTCTCTGATAATGTAGAAGATATTTATATTGATAATTCAAAAATTGAAAATTTCGATAATAAATCAGGTTTTTATCAATTAAATAATTTAAATGAAAATTCGGTTCATTCTATTATCATAAAAAATGAAACAAGAATAGCGGAAAATTCAGCGCAAACATTATCAAAACAAGTTTTGCCAAATTATAAAGAAAATTTCTATGCATATATTATGGCATATATTTTGTTTTTGGCAGGCTTGGCATGTTGTATTTTTGGCTTGAAAATACCATTTGTAGGATTTGGAGGTGTATTATTTGGATTAGCAGGAATTACAACACAACTGCATGGAAGTTTTGTTAATGGAATTTTATATTTATGTATAATATGTGCGGGATTTTTTATAGGATTTAAAGGAGGCGAAAATTAAAATGATGAAAAAAATATTATTTATTATTTCAATAATTTTTCTTATTGGTATTACATCAGGAACAATTATAGTAAATTCTTCAAATATTACACAAAATAGTATAATGTGGAATTTTGATAAATCTGTTAACAATATGTCAGTTGATGGTGTTTTTAATTTGAATTATGATAATAGAACAGGATTTTTTATTTATTCAAATTTAAAACCCAATACATCACATCAAATTAATGTTTATTCTGATGATGATACAGGTGCAAATATTTCAAAAACCTTATCGGAGGAAATAACCATTACCAATGAAGAAAATTTTTATGCGTATATTATGGCATATATTTTATTTCTGGCAGGTTTACTTTGTTGTATTTTTGGCTTGAAAATACCATTTGTAGGATTTGGAGGTGTATTATTTGGATTAGCAGGAATTACAACACAACTGCATGAAAGTTTTGTTAATGGAATTTTATATTTATGTATAATATGTGCGGGATTTTTTATAGGATTTAAAGGAGGTAATAATTAATGAAAATTTTTACACAAATAAATGATAAAGATTTACATTTAAAATATGAATTTTATGGTGAATACGCACTTGAATCGTGGATTTTAGCATTAACTGAAATTTATTATGGTAAAGAGATTTCAGAATTAATTAAAAATGCTCTTAAATCAAGAATCGCTGAAGAAAAATTAAAAGAAAATTTGAATTGTTTAGCAATTAAAGCGCATTTTATTCAGACACGGAGGTATTAAAAATGGGAATGGAAGCATTTAATAAATTTTATTATTGGATTTTCAATAAATCCTATTATGAAGGTATTATTAGAGAAAATGGTATTAAAATTGGTTCAATTATTCAATGTGAACCTAATAATATTAAAGGTGGAGATAATTTTCTTATTTCCCGTTCTCTAAAAAAAGTATGGGTAAAACCTATTCCAAATAAAAGAGAATCAGGAGAAATTTTATATAATGATGGGAAAAAATTTGTTTGTATTCTTGATGTTGAAAAATCAATACCATGTGCAGAAGAAAAAACAATAATTGTTAATGCGGAAAAAATTATTATTGAAAATAAAGAACAAATAAAATTTACTGAAGTGATACAGCCAATAGTTAAAGATAAAGAAAAAATTACAACAATTAAAAATTATAAAACAGGTAAATCTGTCTTGTTATCTCAAGATATGCCCGTAACACCTTCGCTTTTATTTGAATTACTAGAATCGCATTTTGTAATTCAAACAGCATCAGTGCCAAAAACAAAATGGGAGGAATTAAAATGGGTGTTTATCGCTTTAATTATCGTTTCTGGTATTGTTCTCTGGTCTTTTATTAATTCGGGAGTAATGACACACATATGATGCAAAAACTTTCAACTCCTGAAAATAAAATTGTATCATCAAGACCAACCGTTAATTTTTTAATTGAAGATAAAACAATTTTTAAATTGGGAGTTAACAAAATTGGCCTAAAAAGAGAATTAAGAAAAATTTTGAATGTTCCATTAAAATTAAAAACAAAGAAAATAAATTTCCCTGAAATCTATATTAAGGATTTTTGGATTTTTAAAAATAAAGTGACAATTGATTATGAAGAATCATGGAGTAGATAATCATGGTGATTAAAAAGAAAACTGTTAAAAAACCTGTTAAAAAACCAGTTAAAAAAATCCCTGAAAAAGAACAGGAAATTGAAAAAGAAAATAATTTTCAGGATAGTATAACTGAATCCATAGATTTTATCGAAAATGAAAATGAAAATACAGAACATATAAAAGATGATAATTCTTTACCTGAAGCAATTTTAGCCTTATGCAATGGTTTATTCAGGGATAATCATATTAAAATGGGTAAATTATCAGGAGAAAACAAAAAAGGTATGACCACAATTACCGTTATTAATACATATTTTGAGAATAATTTTGGTTATTCTTTTAATTCTCTTGGATCTCTTAAAGAAGATTGTATGAATAGAAATATCTCAATTGATGGATTTGGTATTGCTTCTTTAGTTGAGGCTTTAAAATCTGTTAGCATGTCGATTGAATCAAGCGTCGATTCATCAGGAATAATTAATAAATTAATGAAACGGTGATTTATGGCAGTTCAAATTTTTATCGGCTGCATAGATGAAGAAGTAAGACATACCAGTATTGTAAGAAACGGCAAAACGTGTTCTATGGTTGGATTTAATTATCTTGATTATTTGAATGGATGGGAAATATGGACAAATTACGCTTGTAATTTTGCTAAATTTGAGAATATTGGTTTTCAGGCAATGATAGATAAAATTCGGGCTGAAGATATGACGCATAGACACGTTGTATTATCCGTTACTGAATTGGGAGATATTTTAGATAGTGTTGGTTCAAAAACACAAGAAGTTTTATTTTGCAATGCGTTTTTAAGGCAGATTGGTAAAATAGGAGATTCTACAGGAGAAATTATTTTTCGTGGGGATTTACAAAGATATAATGACTTGCATAAAAGATTTAGGATTCATACTACAGAAGTTCTTGTTCCTGTAAAATTTCATCAGGACGACGACACACAATGTAATGCTAATAAATGCAAAAGACCACATAAAATTAAAGTTTATCTTTATTCACCTTATCCGGCATTTGAGGAAAAACCTTTAAGAATTTTTGATGCTATGAAAATAGGTAAAATGTATAATACTTATCAGGTATCATACGACCATTTAAAAATACCAACTAGAAAAGAATTAGATAAATTAGGAATTGATGAAAAAGGAGAAGAAAAAAATGGAAATTAATCCACGATTTACCGCACTTATTTGTTTATTTGGTATTATAGGGCTTGTTATGTTTCCGTCTCAAATATTCGGTTTTATTTTATCTCCCTATAATTCATGGACTAAAAACAATGCAGAAATTAATACTATAACTGATGTATTAAGAGAAAATCCACAAATGGTTAAAAATATACAAGAACACCCTGAAGTAGTTAATGCGCTAAAAAATGATAATTACACTCCTATAATTAAAAAAGAGGCTGTATATATTACAATAACTCCTACTCCTGATGGAATAACATATTATGCAGGAGAATATCAATCAGGAGTAAGACTTTTAGCGCACCCGTTTTCATGGTATAGAAAAGATGTGAATATTCCTGATAATAACCTTAAAGTTAGTGCTAATGTTTATGATTTTAGAATATTCCCAAAATATCATTATAAAAATTTAGAATATTCAGATAGCCCTAATGGAATTTATGATGAGCAATTACCGTATGATAATAATGATGAATTTATTTTTATTTTTGCTAATATTTACGGTGATGAAGTGATAAGTGATAAAACAAATAATGTTTGGTTACCAACTCAAAAAAATTTTGCCATTGCTATAGAAGGAACAACATATTATCCTATAGTTTATCCATATCAATTGAAAATTAAAGAAATGCAGGAATTAACCAACCAACAAAACAGTTATTTTATACAACCATATGGTTATACAGTCCAGTATGAAAAAGGACATTCAAGACATAACGAATTATATAATAATGGAACACCTGTAGGATATGAGGCTTCAGGTATAGCGGGAATTACAGCCCGCTCATTATCATATATTCCGAAAGGAGAATCAAATATGGTTGATGGATATTTATTATTTGAAATTCCAAAGGATACAAAATTAGAAGATATTACAGTATTGGCTGATTTTTTCTCATTTGGAAAAGCACAATGGAAATTAATAAATCAAAATTCTAAAGATTTTATTAATCCTTATATTACCCCAACACAATATTAATTTTAAAAATCGTCCAGCGAGACGTTAAACGAATTAAACGGAGGTGAAAAATGGCTTTTAAGAAATCAGGTAAAAAAATAGCAGCACGAAACAAAAGACGGGCAAAAACCAAAAAAGCAAAAAGTGGTTTTTCCCTTTAATTCTAAAATTTTACCTATTTTTAATCAGTATATTAATCTATGGTAAATTTCCATTGGAAAATTGACTATTATTTATACCTTTCTTCTATATTCAAAATAACGGTAATTCATAGAGATTTAAAAAACACTTTCTACGAGGTAAAATCGTTTAAACTGTATGCGTGTTTAAATCTGCATGTATGTGCATGAAATGAATTTTCATCAAATAGAAATGCAATAGAGGGTTAAAAATGACATACCATAAAGGTTACTATTGAAAAAATACAAAAAGGTATATTTCCATTGGAACAATTTTATTTTCTATAAGGTAATTTAAATTGTTGTAATTCTTTATTATAAGTTTTAATCATTATTCGTTTTACATAATCAGATAATTTTTCTGGTATTCTCATTCGTTGAATTGAAGATAAATATGATATAGGATATTGGTTATATTTGTTTTTAGGTTGCAATTTTAAATTTAAAGGAAGGTTCGACCAAATGGCCGTTCTCTTTCTCATAGGATAATTATATTCTGAATAATCTACAATTTTATAATCTGGGAAATATTTTTTCATACTGCCAGTATAAGGATTTTCTATTACATATGCATATTTAGCAGTTTTACAAATATTAAATGCAATTTTTGCAAGTTCTAAAGATAAATTAATATTATTTTTATTAAATTTATTAGTTTTACATAATTGGCTGAATCCTATATTACACGGAGGTGAAGCATAAATAAAATGATATTCTTTGTTAGGCTTAAAATTCCTAATATCCATACAATAATTTATATGAGGTTTTTTAATAATATCTAATGAATCAATAGAAATATCAAAACTTTGTGTTTTATTCCATGCATATTCCCAACCTCCGCTCCCTGAAAATAAAACCAATATATTTAACTTCATAAATTTCTCCTGTTATTTTTTAGAATTTTTGCGAAAATATGAAAAAATATTATAATCCAAAATGAAATAAAAACTCTGTCAAAATATGATAAATTAATATAATCAATATGATAAAATAAAGCATTCTTGGCAACATCTGTATAAAATTCTGGTGCTATCATTTTAATAACTCCATGATTAATAAAATAAGACAAAATAAAACAAATGATACTATAAGCCATATACACAAAAATAATTTTACCATAAACCAGTCTGCTTTTTTCATTTAATCACCTGAAATTAAAGGAAGACTATTATGAGATTCATTTAAACAAGATTTACCTGATTTAAAATCCTTTTCCCATACTCGTTTATTATCACCATTGATATTAATTTTCTTTTTCACTTGTGCAAAAACATTCAAATCTGTTATTTTCCGTTTATGGATATGCAATAAACATTCTCCTAAATGGTATGGCCTTTCAGAAAAATACTCGTATTCCGTCCCATTCATCCCTGCCAATATATCCTTTAAATAAACCTCATCTGAATCATAATCTTTTGTTGATGCTAAAGAGAACCCTCTTAATTTTGATTTAATCTTTTTAGTTTCTAAATTCCATAAATTATAAACATCTGACATAATAAAAACTCCTTCTCCTGAAAAATCAAGTGAAAAATCGCCTAATTTTGGATTATCAGGAGTTTTAAGCATTTTTTTACTAATTACTGAATCGGTAGAAAATGAAATAATATCATCAGGAGATTGAAGAGCCAGATTTAATATTTTAATTCGTGTTCCTGCGGTAATTAACGCAGCATAAATCGGATTAAATAGTTTGCCTGTTTGGTTTTCATTCCCTGATACCTGAATAAATTTACCATAAAGTGAATTGAGAATAATTTTTACACAATATTTAATCTCTGGATTTTGTTCTCTTTCTTTCCATTGATATAACCGCTCTATTTCCTCTTTAAAGGGATATTCAACCGTTTTTGGTTCAAACTCATACCCGTAATTGATTTTAATTGCGCTATTTTCAAAATGGGACTCAAAAAACTGTATTTCCTTTTTCGTCAAATATTGCGTAAATCGCCCATTTGGATAAATGTTTAATCCAGCATCCCCACCAACCTTTTGTTTAAATGGGCTGAAATAGGGCTCCATTGCTTCTATGCTGCATTTATAAAAACCTGTATGCGCGTTTTCATCCATTTCTTTAACTCTATACCATTTGCCTTTTGAATAATTTATCAAATTAGCAATCTCTGAAGGATATGCACTTTTAATGTCAAGAGAATAAACGTGGTCGAAATATCCCCGTTTTAAAATTTCAAAGTGGCCTCCATAAAACGCATTATAGGCAGTATTCAGGCAATCAAAAGGAATATGATTGATTGTTGGAATATTGCATTTATGTAAAAAATATTCTTCTGATAATTTACCTTTTGATAATGGCAATTTTGGATTGAAATTAATATTTGTGTAAATAATATTCCAAAAATAATCTGCTAATCTTTTAGTTAAATCTGCATCCTGAATACAATATTTTATGATATTATCCCTATTTTCTTTCCAATAATTATCATCAATATTAAGTAATTTAGAATTTACAATATCAGATAATTTTGTATCTTTTAAAAATGTTGTAGATGCTTTTTGTAAACTCATTTCTAAAAAATTGTGCATATCATAAAAATAATAATTATTATTATGTTTGTCTTTAATGCAAAAATATTTTGATGGTAAGTATTCAATAGTAAAAAATTGGTTATACATTAATTTTTTATTATTATACAAATCTACTAATTGCCCATAATCCAAATATTTTATTAATGCCTCGAAATCAAAACGAATATTAAAAAACCAATTGTATTTGCCTCTAAATTTATTTTGCGTTAAAAATTGCAATACATCATCAAATGACTCTAGAAATTTATAATCTCCGTCATTAGAACAGATTAATCTAGCGTAGCCTTTATAAGTTTCTGTATCTAATCCTGTATTCTCTTTGCGTTTAAATCCCATATTTTTAAACCTCTTTTGTTTTCGTATATTCAAAAATTGGAATTGCACATGAGACATAATAAAATGCCTCATTTATTCTGATGTAATTTTAGCATACAGTTCTTTTAATTCGAGTGATGAAAGAGAGTTTAAAAACTCAATTTCATTTTTATAAATTGCTTCAGTAATAACAATTTTTTCAATCCAATATCTCTTTCTTGTTCTTTCTCTGTTCTTTTCTGCATTTTCAGGGATGGAAAAATAATTTTTATAATATCCACGCGCCCATATTTTTCTTTTAGCAGATTTTTTATACGACTCGCTCATTTTAAATCACTTGTCCAAAACAATTCTTCCAGAATATTCTTTATTTTTCCCGTGCCTTTCTCTATAACTTTGTGATGTTTTACTATTTACTCCATGCAAAAGTTCATAATATGAAGCATCAGGATATTTTTTACTTCCTGTTTTTAATTTTTGCACGTTTGTTTTTGATTTTGATTTGGCAATTTTATCATCAAATCTTTTAGACTCATCAATTTTTTTCTCTTTTTTTGACGGCGTTTTCCCTAATTTTGTTCCCATCCATCCTCTAGGAGGTTTATGTCCTTTTTTCCCTTTACAATTATACCATCCTAATTTAATTCCCTTTTTCACTTTTGCCGTAATTTTTCTAAATTGTGATTTTGATTTAATCGCATAAGACTTAAACCATCCTTCCTGCGAAATTCTCTTAAAAGCTCCTTTATCATTATCAGTTTTTAATTTTTCAACTATTGAATTAACAAAATCTTTGTATTCTTTTTCATTGACAGGTTTTTCCCTGATAGTTTTTTTCTTTGTCATTTGTAAACACTCCATAAACCTACTATAAGGAAAGTAATAAGAATGGCATAAATTAAAATAAAATTTAATACGATTATTGCATTTCTACCCATTTTTAAACTCCTTTTTGTATGGCTTTTACAAGTTTTTTATATTTCATATCATCAATATTTGATTTATCAAAACACTCTAAAATATTAGTACATGGAAAAAGACATTTTTGTAATTTTCCCATACATTGTGGCTTTTCATCCATTTCTATAGATTGACATTCAACACCTTTATACAAGATTTTCACCTTCTAAAAATTTTTGTCTGTTAATTTCTTGTTTATCAAATTCAAAACAAACATCAAAAAATTCTGGTAAATTCATATGAATTAATCCTACTGAATCAGCCATAACAATTAACTCCAGCATTTCATATTTTTTCTGATTAAATACCATTTTAATTCTCCTTAACTACTTGATTAAAATCTCTATTCTTTACATAGGAATGAGTAAACCATACACATTCAGAGTTATTACAATAGCCATTACAATCTTTTTTAAAATCACCTTCAGAAAATTTTAACAATGGACTATTCACTTCCTGATTAAATTTTAACCTGCATGTTTTAAACTGAATAGACCAGTGAGCGCATAAAATCTGTAAAATATTTTCATTAGTAACCATAATAAAAACCTAAAAAATATTTATTTTATAAAGGGAGAAGGGAATTTTAGAGGATGTGCTTAATTAACGGGTTCCAATTGAATACCCTTTGCAACTTCTCCCTGAAATGAGACATTAACGATGTTCAGAATTACGCTCTTATTAATCCAGTCGTTAGATTCTTCCCCCCACGCTGCCGTAAGGACAGTAAGATTTGTCTGGTTGAGAGGCATAGGAAGGTCAACATTCTTAAACCGCAGGCAAAGTTTATCAGAATCCTTAATCTGTTCCATGAATGCAGAATCAATTACCAATTTTTTGCCTTTAAGGTCTCCTGCCACTTTCGCGGTCAGATACTTTGCGCTTATGAACTTCTTAACATTAACCATAGTTTTTACAACTCCTTAAACAACTACCATTTCAATTAAGATTTTTGAAACTGCTTTTTGTGGTTTTCTTATCATTTGATATTCTTTCATCGGTGCAAAACGAGGGAATTTGCGTTTAATCCCTCTTGTTGATTTTGATTGATTCTCCTGCCCTGAATTTACGGATAATTTCCCGTTCCTGTTCATCTTTAAGAATATCTTCGGGGCTGATTTCGACTTTGTGAAATCTAGTAATCTTCTTTTCAATGTTCAGAACACAATACTGAAATGCCTTTTTCGCGGTGCATTCAGGCATTGATTCAACAACAACATTAAGGTTTTCCTTAATCTTTCTGATTTCTTCCAACTGATTCGCATATTCCTTGAATCCAACCATTGTTTTTCAACTCCTTTTTGTTTTGTTTTTTAACACCTGTAATAAATCGGTGCTCCTAATTTTCATTAGGTATGATTTATTACAGGAATGAAAAGATAAAGGTAATGAGCCTTTATCTTTCCTATTGTGGTATGAGAGATGTATTATGCACTCCTGTTTGTGTTACTGCATGGTCTTTTATCTCTTTGTCATTTTTGGCAGTTTATGACAAAACCTGAATTTCTTTTTCTGGATTGAACCATACCGCTAATACGGAAAAAGAATTATTATAAAATATCTTCAACTGTTGCTCTTTTTCCACTCTGATAATTATATAATTTGTCAGTATTAAAAACTGTAATCTCTTTAGAAAGAATATTCTGTATTGTTCCATCCTCGCATAATAAAACAATACTATTTTTTGTTGTAATCTGAATTCTTCCATCACTCATTTCACTTATCATAACATCTAATTTTTTCATAATTTTTTCACTCCTTTTAATTTTCTCCCTGTTAATTTTGGGATATACTATTATAGGAGTGGCCAGTATTTATACCTTTCTTTTATACTTTAATACAAGTGAATTTTCTATAATACAAATTAAACTGTTATTAAAACAAGTAAATCCTATATTTACACAAATACACTTTAGTAATCCCTCCCAATCCCGCACCCAAACCCTTACCTATACGCACTCTGATTTTTGTTTCCTGACATAAATGGCCTCTAATTGTTATTCCCCAGGATATTTGAACTCTGATTTCAATTTTGCAACATAATTAGTCTCCGATTTCAATTTGCTGGTCCTACCATTCTCCAATTTCAATTTCCCAGGATATTTGGCCTGCGATTTTAAATTTAACCTATTAATGTATTTCTATTTTGATAATAGATATGAATTATGCTCCGATTGATTCACCTCGTAGAATGAATTTAGGTAAAATAAATTAGGCTGCGATTTCGATTTAAAGATTAAATTATTCTCCAATTTCCCGGTCCTACAATCATTATTTTGATTAATAGAGTTTAATCTATGCTTGAATTGATAAAAGAAGGCTTATTCACTATCCGATTGCTCTACGAGGTGAAGGAAATTAGAGCGTAAATATTGCTCTAAATTAAAATTCAGGTTCAGTTTAAGGGTAAATTTCCAAATAGAGTTCAATTTGAGAATACGGTTAAATTTTCGTTTAATCGGCAAAAGGGGACTGTATAGAACTTTAAAGTAGTTCAATTTGTGAACTATATTTATTCCTTTTTAAAATCGTTTGTTTGGCAAAATAACCCCTAAATGGAGAGATTGATTTTTGGGGAGAAAAAATCGGGGGATTTTACGGGCTCTAAATAGGAATTTACCCCTAATGCGAGCCTGAATCCCGAATCGGAGGGCGCTACGGTCGCCTTACGAATCCTATAAAAA
>Ga0209099_1002380_pt1 | contig 16664 bp, 18 predicted proteins | sample AD_JPNHW2_MetaG_FD_184430 | JGI IMG/M metagenome (GOLD analysis project Ga0209099, IMG submission 184430) | Active sludge microbial communities of municipal wastewater-treating anaerobic digesters from Japan - AD_JPNHW2_MetaG (SPAdes) (version 2) | ecosystem: Engineered > Bioreactor > Anaerobic... | reverse complement strand
CATTTTGACCAGATATCCACACTGGAAAATAATAAGCTTAGGCGGAGTGATGAGCATATTGTTAGGATCGTTTTTTTTTGTACAGTGGGGAAGCCACAAGCACTGGGTTGTGCCGCTTTTATTCGGATGCGTTTTCATACTTATGGGAGGTGGAGCCGTTTCAAACGCGTGGATGCTCAGACACACCCGTTTATTTGCCGAAAAACAGGGGGCAGATATCGTGGCGCTGGATTACTTTTTGCGTTATTATGTAAGCCCGCGATATAGGCCGGCTTTCAGTCACTTACCCTCTCCGCATAAAGCCGCAGCAGAAATAAAGAATATGACAAAAAAATGCCGCCCCGGGACCTCAGAATTACTGTTGCGTGTATGGCTGCCCGCCGAATGCGCCGAAAGCTATATACCTCCGGAGGGGAAAATACCGGTTTTAAGCAGGTATCTTCTTGTCCGCGACAAAAAAGGATGCGTGACGGTAGGGCATTCGTCGTTACAACTGGATCCCGATATTTATATCAGCCATACCGATAAACAATGGTACGATAAGATCATGAATAATAAATATGATGATAAGGACGAGGATCTATCGGTATTAGACCAGCTTAAAGCGCATGACGAAGAGGGTGTTTTCTTTGGGTCGTATGAAGAAGAAGCCAAATATTGGATGCCGGCTACGCGGACCATAAAGGTGTCCAGGTTTAACGAGCGTTATCTGCGTCTTTTCGAGAGTTTTTACAAAAAAGATTCGACATACAATTTGGCGGTGCGGAATTGTTCCGTCTGTATCGCGATGAGTCTTGACATAGCGTTACTCGGAGAGCTTGGAGGGAGTAACATGGTCTTGAGATTCCTTAGGCTTATATTCGACAAAGATCTCTGGGTGGCGGCTTTCATACGAAAACGCGCCGAAGACATGGCGTGGTCTCCGGGACTTGTCCACGATTATGCCATGGCCATGAACAGTTTGATCGAACGACATTCCGGGCCTGTTAGGACAAGCCGATGAATAACCGATGGGTTCTATTCAATGCATCCTTATTTTTGATAGAAGCGGTTTTCGCCATCGAGGTCACCGCGAGCATAATAATAGCCCCCAACGCTGTCAGGTCGCTAGGTTTAAATAATGAGCTATCCGGCTGGATAGTGAACAGCTATCTTTATACCGCATTTTTAAGCATGGTGATACTGTATGCGCTCAAGCGGTTTATAATCAGATATATATCCGCGGCAAGGTGTTTTTATATCGGGATCGGGATCTTTGTTCTCGGAAATGTAATGTGCTGTATCCCGGCTCACGCGGGGTTCCTATTCTTTGGGCGTATTACGCAGGGGATAGGCGGGGCGCTCGCTATGACAAGCGAACTCTGGGCGGCCTGTGAATATTACCGGGATAAAATAACAGTTTCTCTATTCTGGGCGGAATGCGGAAGCGCTATTGGCGTGGTCATAGGTCCGGCTCTGGGCGGGTTCATAGCATCATGCGGAGGCGAATCATGGCGGGATCTTTTTTCGATAAACGCGGTTATCGGCACGGTGACGGCGATATGTGCATGGGAAGCCATTAGGGCGGAAGGCCGCGTCAAGACGGCGTTTTCCAACGAACCTTTCCGTATAAATGCCTGGTTCATGCAGCTTGTTTTAATACAATGTGCGGTTGTGGCGCTCGCCGTAGGAGCTGAATTTCTCATGTCCGATTACATCCAGATAAAGCTTAATCAGTCCTCCCGCTTTGTAGGATTTTTGGCCATACTGGCGTCAATTGGGTCTATACTGGGAAGCAAATGGATGGCGCAATATGATCATTTTTTCATTAAATACGCCAGAATGGCGCTGTCGGGGTTGGTGGTGGCGCAGATAACTCTGGCGGTTTTTCTTTTTTCGGGAAAGATCCTTCCATCTGCTCTGCCTGTATTTTTTATAGGGATCTGTATGGGGATAGCTAATGTGGCTATCTACGCCGAGATCGCAAAAAAAATAGAGCCCGTTTTTTTTCTTCCTGCAACGCTAATTTATCTAATGGGCATGCAGATAGGCAGCGCTATCGGGGTCCAGACTATATCACTAACGGAAAGCCGTGGATGGTCACTTTTTCATACGGAGATCGTTATGATAGTAGTGTCTATTTTGCCGGTTCTGCTGGCGGCGATATATGCAAAAGTTCGTTTACGGAATGTATAACCTTTTGGAAAATCGAGAATAGAAAATAGATGATAAGGGACAGATGTGGGATTACGAAAATCCCCGATGTGAGATTGATTTCAAAATCGTTCCTGTAATGGGTGCACATATAGCTCCGGGGGGTATGCCTCCCGGAGCTATGAATAAAGGATTTTTGATGATAAATTAAGAACAATTTGCATTTAAAACGATTTTCGTGTAAACTTCGGGCGGGTTGTTTTAGGCGGGATAAAAGCTATAACATTATGTATCATAAAGATTTCCAGAAAATTAACCATAAAGGCGGATAGCATGGAAAGAGTAGGAAAAGGCGTGATCTTAGTCGTGGATGACGAAAAAGAGATAACGATGAGCCTTACGGGGTTCTTCACCGCGCTTGGATATGATATGTTGACGGCGCTTAACGGGAGTGACGCCCTTAAAGTGATAGATTCCGGGAAAAATATCGATCTTATTCTGCTGGACGTTATGATGCCCGGCGTGGACGGAATAGAGGTTCTGAGACATTTAAGAAAGAACGGCCGCTGCGCGAAAGTGATAATAATAACGGCGTACGATAAAAAAGTAATGAACGAGGTCGAGGCGCTGGGAGTGGACGGGTTTTTCGCGAAGCCTGTTGATTTTTCAAAGATGGTGGACCGGATCAAATATGTACTTACCAATCGGGAGCAGGATACGCGGGTTTATCCCTCCAAAGTAGAACCGGAAAAAGTTTGCAGCAAGATACCAAAAGCTAAACTGCTGTTCTTTGAACCCAATCCGATGGTATATGGTTTTACGTGCGGGTGTTTCGCCGGGAAAGGGCTTGTAACCGGGGAGTACGAAATAAGGGTGGAATACATGAACACGGCCGGGCTTGATCCTCTGTACGATTTTTGGCCGGATATCGTGATTATATACGATAATCTTTTTAGTTTCAACGACACAAAGGAGTTCGCCGGGCTCATAATGCAGTCAAGCCACAAACCCAAGGCCGTGATCCTGCACGGTATGTTCCCGAAAATGGATTACGAGCTTGCCTGGCTTGAGAAGGAGGGCATCAAATACTGCAATCAAAACACCATGAACGACGAGAGCTTCAGGCTTGGAAATAAAAAACTGGCGGATTTCGTAGCGAAAACGTGCATAGGATATGATCTGGTAAAATAAAAGGAGATTATGTTTACGATCAAATTGCGAGATGAAGTTAACGCTTCTCCTGAAACGGTTTTTAATGTAATAACTGATTTTGAGAACATTTCGCGTTGTGCCAAAAGCGTCAAAGAAGTCGAAATATTAAGTCATGATGGGAATAAATATTCCACTCATTGGTCGATTGATTTTGACGGGGCACCTTTTTCGTGGACGGAGGAAAACCTGGTGTCCGGAACCACGAAAACTATTATTTTTAAAGCGACGGAAGGAGATTTTTATATTTATTGCGGAGAATGGAAAGTTCGGGGAAATCACAAGGGTGGTTCGGTTATAGAGATTGACGCATATTTGAATTTAGGAATACCAAACATGGAAAAATTCATCGGGAAGACATTTGAGAGAAAAGCTAAAAAAGCCATAAAAGGATTAATATTGGCGTTTAAAAAGGCGGCGGAGAACCGAAATGGATAAATTTTCGTTTGTGATCCATAATACGGACTGGAAAATGATAGCTAGGGCTTTTGATGAACCGTTGCTTGGATTTGAAAAAAATGATTCCCAAAAAATGAGGATGGCGGAGCGGGCTTTCAGATGGACATCCCCGTTCAAGTATTCGACGATAACAGGGATCAGATCAAAAACCGGAGCGCAGGTAGAAGGCTATTTTATTTTTAGCATGCTTGTGCCGGAACAATTTCTGGGCATGAAGGAAGATGTTGTGTTGCGGCATTTGGAAAAAGCCGGCGAAATATCTAAAAAGAACGGTTCAAAGATATTAGGGCTCGGCGCGTATTCAGCGCTTGTAGGGAAAAGGGGGGTTGAGCTTGCCAAACGGATAGATATGCCGGTAACTACCGGATCGACCTATACCGTGGCGGCGCTTATTGATGCTGTCTGCCTTGCCGCGGAACACGTGAAGTTGGACACAAAATCGAGCAATTGCGTGATTGTTGGAGCAACTGGGAAAATAGGATGCGTGTGCGCAAAGATATTTGCGAAGGAAGGGCGGTTCAAAAAGTTGACATTAGTCGCCAGAAATTTATCCCGGTTGGATAATCTTAGAGATAGTCTTAAAAAAGATGGCGATAATGAAAAAGTTGAAATTACAACGACCGTGGATCTAAAATCGGCGCTTAAAGAAGGGGATGTAGTTATCTTTACAACTAACTTTCCTGAAACGATGGTAGATGAGAACGATTTCTCTCCGGGCGCTATAGTGTGTGATGCCTCAGTTCCCAAAAATGTCCCGCTTGAAATATTTAAAAAACGAGATGATATGCTTCTTTTTGAAGGGGGGATAATAAAACCGCCCGGAAATGTTGATTTTAATTTTTACTTTGGTCCTGACAAAGGATTTGCCTACGCGTGTATAGCGGAAACCATGATACTTGCTTTGGAAAAAAGGTTTGAAAACTATTCGTTGGGGAGCGATATAGATATAAATAAGGTGATGGAGATAAGGGAAATGGCGGAAAAACATGGGTTTATAGTTGAAGCCTTGAGGACGCAATACGGATGCAACTCCGAACAAAGAATAGGTAAAGCCCAAAAAATGATCGCGAAAAAGAAAAAATATTTAAAATGACAATAAAACCATAATTTGTTTTTGATGATATTTTTGGGTAAACTTCGTAACAAATACTGTGGCGAGAGCTTTTTCATAAGGAGAGTAATGTGCCAATAATAGATATCACTACGAAGATCAAAGAAAATTGGGACAAGGTTTTCGAAATTGTTGAGGATATGGAGCGGTTTCCCGAATTCATGCGCGATGTTAAGGCAATAAAACTTTTAAGACAAGATCCGGATGGAAGCAGAATTTTTCAATGGGAAGCTGATATAGACGGGACCCCGGTTGAATGGGTGGAAAGAAATAAAGTTGAAAAAGATGCAAACAGGATCGGATTCAAAATGATCGAGGGAGATTTTCAGCAATTTGAGGGGTATTGGCAAATTTCAACTATTCCTGGCGGCAGTGTTCTTCGGTTATTTTCGCGTTTTGAATGGGGTGTTCCGAATTTTGAAAAATATATCGGGCATATTTTAGAGGACAAAGCAAGCAGAAGTATACGTGGAATGTTATGGGCTGTTCGGAAACGCGCAAAAAGAGGACAATGATGGATAAATTCGCGTTTATTTTTCATCCAAATGACATGATCAGTTTGAGCGAATGGGTGTTAGACGAACCCGGAATATTAAAAAAACGACAGAAGTTGGTGGAACGCTCATTAAGATGGTTTCCGCCTTTTAAAAAATCCAGCACCACCGGAATGAGGTCTATTACCGGTAAAGAAATAATCGGTGAAATGGTTTTTTGGCCGATGATCCCTGATCAGATCCTTAACATGGAATCAACCTTTGTGGTGGGGAAGTTGATCGAAGCAGGAAAGATAGCGGAAGATCTGGGCGCCAAAATAGTCGGATTAGGGGCATATGCCGCCTGGATAGGAAAAAAGGGGGCGACGTTAGCCAAGTCGGTGAATATAGCGGTTACCTGCGGAACATGCTATACGATCGTTACGGTAGTTCAGGCGGTATTAGAAGCGGCAAGGAAGGTGGGAATTCCGCCGTCCGAGGCCAATGTTACGGTTATCGGTGCCACAGGAGGGATCGGCGGGATATCCGCTCAGTTGATCGCGCGACATGTGGCAAGGCTTACATTGGTTGCCCGAAAGATGGACAAACTGGAACAAATGAAAGATATGATAAAGCAACATCCTCTCAATGGTGGTTGCGACGTGCAAATAACCGATAATATTAAAGAATCGTTAAAGAGCGCTAATATTGTGGTCGTCGTCACGAATACGCCAACAACGATAGTTGATGTAAATGACATAAATCCGGGTACGGTGGTTTGTGACATCTCGGTCCCGCATAATATTTCACAGGAGGACGCTCTTAAAAGAGAGGATATTTTGGTTATTGACGGTGGGGTTGTGCAGCCTCCGGGAGATCCGGATTTTCATGTGGGATTTGGATTGCCCAAAGGATTGGCTTATGCGTGTATGGCGGAGACGATGATATTAACCTATGAAGGGATGTTCGAAAATTATTCTATTGGTGGAAACATCACTATTGAAAAAGTTGAGAACATTGAACAACTTGGACATAAGCATGGTTTCAACCTGGCCAGGTTTAAAAGTTTTGGGAAAGAAGTCCCTGATAAAAAAATAGAAAATGTAAAAAAGGCTGGCTGTAGAAAATGAGCCCATCGTCAGTTCCCGTTCTTATCGGAGCAATATTTGCTCTATTTGCAGGGTTATTTGTATTTTTTTCCAACAGAAAATCTTCTAACAATCAAAGTTATGCCTTGTTTTGTCTTTCGCTATTTATATGGTTGATAGGATATACTGTTTCATATTCTGTAAAAAATGAACAGACAGCATTGTTTTTTTGTAGGGTTGCATGTACAGGAGCAATGTTTTCCGCGCCGACTTTTTATCATTTTTCCGTTTCTTTCCTGAATAAGAAAAATGAATGGTGGGCTGTTGTTTTGTCATATAGTGTCATGGTTCTAATCATCCCTTTTTCACTATCATCGAATTTATTTTTAAGCGGGGTTTATAAGTACTTTTGGGGATATTATTCTAAAGCCGGAATATTACATCCTGTCTATTTGGTTATTTTTTTTGCAATGTTTTTACGAGGCTTCTATTTAATAATTGAAGAAATGAAAGACAAGAAAAAATTTCATCCACAAAGACAAAAACAGTTAATCTATGCTTTAATTGCTTACATAGTATTGTTGATGGCGGCTGTAGACTATATACCGAAATATGGGTTTGAATTTTATCCTTTTGGATATACTTTTGTTCTGGGGTTTGTCACAATTACGGCATATGCAATATTGCGACACAAGCTAATGGATATAGAAGTAGTGGTAAAAAAAACAGTAATTTTTGCTGTTCTTTTTACAATTGTTTTCGGGTTGCTTACAGGGATTACGCTATTTTTGCAAGAGTTTTTTGTCAGATCCGCATTTATCGGGACTGCCATAAGTTGTCTTGTTATTATTGCATTATTTCGCCCGATCGAGAATCTGTTGATCAATATAACCAACAAATACCTCTTTCAAAAAAAATATGATTATCAACAGGTTATGAAATCGTTTATGGACGAGGTGGCGACGGTTTTGGATCTGAATAGGATCGTGAGCGGAACGCTGGAACTTTTGGATAAAACTTTGCATCCGGAGTCATCCGCCATATTGCTATTGAACGGAAACAAGGACAAATATATATCTCAAAAAACCGATCAAAACGAGAAAACGGTAGTTATAGAAAGCGGTTCGGTTATACCGACGTATTTGAAGTTTAAAAGGGCTATTCTTTCCATCGAGGACGAAAATAATAAAGGTGTGCCGGAGGGAATAAAAAACGAGATGGCGAGGTTCGGAGCCCATTTGGCTGTCCCGCTTATTTTAAGGGATGATCTGATAGGTGTTATGCTGCTTGGAAAGAAAAGATCCGACGAATATTATACAAAAGACGATATGGATATACTTATGGACCTGGCGCGTACGGAGGCGATAGCGCTTAAGAACGCCGAGATCATAGATGAGCTGAACGTGGCGCATGTTGAAAAATTACAGGCCAAGGTAAAGCAGGAGCTTGCCGCGATGGCCGACGGGATGTCGCATCAGTTCAATAATAAATTTCAGGGTATAGCCTATGCCGCGGGTTACGCGAAACAGACGTTGTCTTTGATAGACCAGGCATCGGTGCCGCCCGAAGTAAAAACCAAACTGAAAAGCGCCATCGAGACCGTGGGTCGCGCCGAAAAGAACGCTGTAGTAGGCGGAGATATAGCGCGCGGGCTTTTAAGTTTCAGCCGGCCGAACAGGGTGGCGTTCGACATGGTGAATATCGCGAGTAATATAGACGCGGTGCTGCAGCTTATAGAATATAAACATCCGGATTTTTCGAAGATCAAGGTAACAAAAAATATCGGCGAAAACCTGCCGCTGACGTACGCGCATTTGGGGTATTTTCAGGAGATGTATTTTATCGCCATAGATAACGCGTATGACGCGATACAGACGCGGCTTTTGGATGAACCGGAACTTTGCGGGGCGATAGAGATATCGGTGGAACACGATACGTTAACCGGGGAAATACGGATAACCATAAAAGACAACGGCATGGGGATGACGTCCGAGACGCTTGATAAGGTAAAGCAGGCTGTGCCGTATTTTACCACCAAGGCGTCGAGCGGTAAGTCCGGCTATGGGGCGGGAACTCAGGTATTGAGAAGGCTTATAGATTTTCACGGCGGCAGGATAATGTACGATTCGGAATATAATAAAGGTACGGCGATAACAATATTTATGCCGATCACTGACCGGCCGAAGGAAGAGGGGAACGAAAAAATTTAATATTATAGATCCCTGATAAATGCATTCGGGGATGACGAAATTATGAAACGTTTTGGGGTGGACATCACTTACAATGTCATTCCCGCATGCATTTAGCGGGAATCTATACTATGAAATATTATTGTGTATACATGATAACGAATCATAAGAGTGGAACACTTTATGTTGGTGTAACCAGTGATCTTGTGAAGCGGATACATGAACATAGAGCCGGCGTAGCGGATGGATTCAGTAAAAAGTATAATTTAAAACTATTGGTTTATTATGAAATGTTTGAAGATCCAGAGAATGCTATTCGGCGAGAAAAACAGATAAAAAAGTGGAATAGGGAATGGAAGGTAAAATTAATAGAAAAATGTAATCCGACGTGGAAAGATCTTTACAAGGAGATAATTTAATATTATAGATGCCCGATAAAAGCATTCGGGCATGACGAAGCCGGGGGATGTCCGATAGAAGCGTTCGGGGATGATAGAGTTTAGAAATTCGAGATTCGAGAGTCGATTTTATTTGGGAGGAACACAATGAAGATATTGGTCGTTGACGACGAAGTGGATATAACTGATTCTTGCGTGGGGTTCCTGAACCAATTAGGGTATGAGGCTTATGGCGCCAGAAATTCAAAAGAGGCGTTTGATGCGATAGATAAATATAAGCCCGACATTCTTCTTGTGGATCTGAACCTGCGCGAAAAGTTTACCGGATACGATGTGTTCAAGAAAAATCTTGAGGCCAATCCGCGCGTGCAGGCCGCGGTCATGACGGGGCTATACGAACGCGACGCCGTCGCGGATGCGTGCATGAGAGACGGGGCGAAAAAAGTTTTGCTAAAACCTATTCCGTTTGAAAAGCTCGTCGAGAGCATCAAGGAGATGGAGAAGAACATAAAATGAAAAACGGGGACATAAAAGGTTGTCGGTGTGTCCGCGGGGTTTCTACCGGGGACGTCGTTCTTGCTCCGGCGGACATGTAAAGCATGAGGGTATGATGGGCTGATGTCATTGCGAGGAGCAATGGTTAAAGGGTAGCGACGAAGCAATCTCATAAGTTTTTTATATATTTTGCATAGAGTGCTTCGCTTCGCTCGCAATGACAAAGGTGCAGAGATTCGAAAGTCGAAATTCGATTTAATATCAGGGATGTCCGACAAAAGCGTTCGGGCATGGCGAAGAGAAGCGAGGCCATAAAGGGAACAACATGACAGAGAGTATGTCTTTTCGAAAACATTTTCACGAGATAGCGAACAAGTTGCAGGGCATCGCCGTCAATTCGCGAGGGTTCGCGTACATTTACGGCGACGCCGGAATGATAAACGAAAATACAATAAATGAATTATCGAAGGTAATGAGCAGCGTTGAGGCGTATTATAAAAAAACCGTGGTTTGTGTCGGGGATTTGAATGATAAATTACGGCCTACGCCCGCGTTCCCGGACTGGCGGGAAACGGAAAGAAAAATACAGGACGAACTTTGCGAGATACGGGATCTTATCATAACGGTGCGAAAAATAGAGAGTTCGGTGAGGGCAGAAACGGTACAAAAGATCACATCCGCCGCCAAAGAGCTCAATAAACTTCAGGGAAAATGCGAGACGGTTACGGGGATCCTTTCCGATTTTAAAACCCGCCTTGTGGCGCTGGGCATATACGACGACATCGCGTAGAACAAATCCCATAAAACGGATCCATTATCTAGGTTTGCCTTTATGGCTGTTTTTGAGTAAACTTCGGATAGTCATTCATAAAAACACCACTTAAGGAAGAGGTATGAGCGAGAACGCTAAGACAGTTGATAATATCGTTTCAAAAATAAATGAATATTCAAGATTCGCGGATGAAGCAGAAAACCGCATAAATCAACGGGCTGAAAACGTTGAAGTTATCAAAAAAGAATTCAATGCCCGGATAAACGATATTTTTATCGGCAGTATTATGCCTTTTGAAAAAGAGTGTTACGGGAACGATGAAGCCGGGCGTTTTGAGGAATTCAAAAAAATTTTTATCGAAGAGTTTCGTCCGATGTTCTTAAAAGGCGAATACGCAGAATGGAGCCTGCGAAAGCCTTACGGGTATGCGGGGGATTTTAAGATCCTGGAAGATATATATTTGAATGCGCCGAGAACAGCCGGGATCAGGAGGCTGCATGATATTTATTACCAGGACCTGACGGTCTGCCACGCGGTACGGAACAGAAAAGAAGATTTTAAGAATTTTATTGTGAATGAGATCAACGGTAAAAACGGACATATAGATGTCATGAGTCTTTCTTCCGGGCCGGCGCGCGAAGTGAAAGAAATGGTGGATATCGAGGGGATCAAAAGCAAGGACGTGAGATTCGATTGTTATGACCACGATAAGAACGCGATAGAATACGCCAGAACCTCGACGAACGGGATGGGGAATATTGCTTTTTATGAAGCAAACGCGCTTAAAATGGCGCTTGCGAAGGATATTACGGCAAAAGTGCCGCGAAAATATGATATCATATATTCGATAGGGTTGTTCGACTATCTGAACGACCGGATATCGGTCAGACTGATAGAGAACCTTAAAAAATTGTTAAAGCCGGACGGGAAAATGATGATAGCGAGTGTACGCGAAAGATACAGCAACCCTTCGGTGATATTCATGGAGCTAGTCGCGGAATGGATGCTTGTTTACAGGAGCGACGAGGATTTCAGAAAGGTCTTTCTTGAAGCGGGATTCGGCGAGCAATCTCTCGCATTCTGTCAGGAACGCCAGGGCGTTATGCAGTACATAATAGCTAAGCGATGAATATTCAATTACCCATCGGACGGAAAAATGATATTCGAGATACACACACATTCGGCGGCCCATTCCAAATGCAGTAAAGCCGACCCCGTGGAAATAGTGAAACGCGCCAAAAAGAAAGGCACGCAGGGCGTTATTATCACGGAGCATCATTATTTGTGGACCGACGAAGAGCTTGCTTCTTTGAGGCGCGCCAGTGAAGTTGAAAAATCTTTTATAATATTGTCGGGGCAGGAAATAAAGACCGATATAGGACATGTGCTGGTGTACGGCGGAGACAAGACCATTGATAAAGCCGTTTCGCTGGAAGAATTAAGGCGTATATTTCCGGATGCCGCGCTTGTCTGGGCGCATCCTTTTCGTGACGGAAAAGTTCCCGGGGAAAAAGAGCTTTGTTCTTCGCTTTTGGACGCCGTTGAGATATTCAATATAAATCACACCCCGCAGGAAAATTATCTGGGCCTTACGCTCTGGCATAAATACAAGTTTACGGCAGTCGCCGGGACGGACGCGCATCAGGCCAAAGACGTTGGGCTTTTTACCACGCAGGTTTTGCATCCGGTACAGGATATGAAAGGTTTTGTGGAGGAGGTCAAGCGGGGCAGATGCGTGCCTTTTTTGAAAGAGATACCGAAATCCGGAAGTAATCTGGTGATCACCGAGATCACAATGGGCACGAAAGGCGGAGACGAGGTCAGGAACCGTCTGATAACAAAGAAATTTTCAGAAGAGAAAAAATGGCAGACGGCGAAGCGGTCTTTGGGAATAAGGGAAGAGATCTACGATAAAGGTTTTTCCTCAGGAAAATACCGCGTGCCGAAAACGCTGGATATAAACGAGAAGGATCGGCTGATAATAGAAGAAGGACAGCGCGGCGACATGCTTTTCGATACGCTTTTATACGTCGCGCCCGAAGTGGGGAATGAGTATTTTAAATTATCGGCCGAATGGCTGGCGAAAATGCACGGGCTCGGGTTGCGTGACGGGGAAAAGAGCAAGACCTTGAAACGCGAGGAAAAAAGATTTGTTTCATATTTGAAGTCCTTTGAGTCGACGAATAACCCGCATTGTCCTAAGGTCAGGAAGTTCATCGGGCTTCTTCAAAAAGAAACCGGGAAAGTTTTTGCTGACGATAACGTGGGTTTTGTGCTTTCGCACGGGGACTATCATCCGAAGAACATCATCATCGGGCAGGACAGGGCGCGCGACATAGGGACGCTTTATGTTTCGGTGATAGATTTCGACAGCGCGATCGCGATGCCGCCGGAGTTCGACATAGGATATTTTATATCGCAATTTTTATATCAATTTCATGATGATGCGCATGTTTTGAAACGCTACGGGGAAAAGATGTTCCTTAAGGCGTATCGCGCGATCTCGGACGGTAAGATAAATGCAAGGCTCGTGGCGTTGTTCCGGCTGAGGGCGAACATGAGCATCGCGTCGTTCCTTATTAAGGTGGGAAAGGGCGAAAGCCCGGATATGGAAATATTGATGAAGGATTCCGGAAAACTGTTCTCAAGATTATCTGGAAAATGAATGATGCCCGGACTAGAAAATGGAAAATATTAAAAAAGTCGCCGAGATACTGACAAAAAGCAAAAGGGTGTTGTTCATCACTGGCGCCGGAGTGTCGGCGGATTCGGGGCTGCCCACATACAGGGGCATATCCGGATTATATAACGATAAGAACACGGAGGACGGGATCCCCGTGGAGACGGCGCTGTCCGTTGTCACGTTGCGGACCAGGCCGGAAATAACATGGAAGTACATCGCGCAGATAGAGGCCAGGTGCAGGGCCGCGACTTTCAATAAAGCGCATGAAGTCATCGCCGGCATGGATGAATATTTTGAGAATGTAACGGTGTTCACTCAGAATATCGACGGTTTTCATAAAGCGGCCGGGTCGAAAAATATTATAGATATACACGGGGATATGCATCGTATCTTTTGCGAAAAATGCGGATGGAAAAAGAGCATAAGGGATTTTTCGGAGATAGCGATACCGCCGGTATGCCCTGATTGCGGGAGTTTGGCGCGGCCCGACGTGGTTTTTTACGGGGAACAGTTGCCGTACGATAAGGTGCAGAAATTGTCAAAGGAGCTTGAAAAAGGTTTTGACGCGTATTTTTCGATAGGAACGACGAGCGTGTTCCCGTATATACAGCAGCCGATCATGCTCGCGAGGGCGAAAGGGCGTCCTACGATAGAGATAAATCCGTCAGACACCGAAGTGTCTGATATCGTGGATATCAGGATACGTAGCGGTGCGGCAAAAGCGATGGGTGAAATAATGAAAACTTTTCTTTCGATAAAAAAGAAATAATAGAGCTGCAAAACGGAGGATCATGGACGATAAAAAATATGAGGTGGAGAATAAAGAGACCCGGGAACTGGTGGAAAGCCTGCTTAAGAAGTGCTCTAATCCGGATACGATCGATATTTTACGCGAGATAATGACAACCGTGGTGAAATTCGGGATTGAAAGTAAGGATAAGGCAGATCTTAAGCTGGTCAACAGCGCGCTCAAGGAGCTCCGGTATTCGTCCAGGATATTTTCTCCGTACAGGAACCGCAGGAAAGTGGTTATATTCGGTTCGGCGCGGTCAAAAACAACATCGCCCGAATATCTGATGGCCGAGGATCTGGCCAGGAAAATGACACAGAGGGGATATATGGTGGTAACGGGCGGCGGGCCGGGAGTGATGGAGGCCGGCAACAAGGGCGCCGAACAGGGCATGGATTTCGCTCTGAATATACGCCTTCCTTTTGAGCAAAAACCCAATCCGTATCTCGACGAGAAAGAACGACTTATAAATTTTAAATATTTTTTCACGAGGAAACTGGTATTCATCAAAGAAACCAACGCAACCGCGCTTTTCCCGGGAGGATTCGGGACGAACGACGAGGGGTTCGAGGCGATAACGTTGATACAGACGGGCAAGTCCATGCCGAGGCCGATAGTTCTTTTGGAGCCGCAAGGGTCGACCTATTGGGCGACTTGGATGGAGTTTGTAAAGAAGGAACTGGTGAATAACGGATATGTGAGCGAGAACGATATGGAACTGTTTTTTCTGACCGGCAGTGTCGATCAGGCTGTCAGATATTTTGAGGATTTCTACAAAGTATATCATTCGGTGCGATATTGCGGGGGATCTACGGTCATTCGTCTTAATAAACCTATTTCGAACGGGAAAGTGGCGGCATTGAACAAAGAATTCAAGGATATTATCGTTTCCGGTAAGATCGCTCTTTCCGGTCCGACTGAAGAAGAGATGCAGAAGGGAGAATACCAGAACCTTCCTCGGCTTATCATGAATTTTGATAAACACGATTATGGACGATTCTGTAAAATGATCAGGACAATAAACCAGGAATAACGCGTGTCGAAAGAAAGAGGGAAGATGACTGATACTTTTAAACGATTCGGGGTAGGCGCTGTTCTGCTTTTTATATTTTGTTTTTTAGGCATGACGGGATATTCGCAGGAGACTACCGATGTGGGGCAAATGGAAAGCATAAACGAGATCGAAACATACACGCAATATATGCCGGAAAGTTCGGTCGAGGCGATGGAAGGGCATGTCGCGATATTGAAGTCCGGAGGGGAATATTCGCACGAATTTAAGATATTGGACAAAATACCGCTGGACGCGGCGTTCAGGTTCGACTACATAAATATAGACGAGAATATATCGATAGAGCTTCCGGTCTCGCTTATGGAAACGGGAGTGGATCTTGATGTAAGGTTCCCGGTGTTCTTTGTGGACGATGTGTATGCCGGCGTCGGGATAAGCCCGTCCTTTATGTGCGACAGCGAGTCGTTCGGGGAAGAGAGTTTTATCATCCCGACGAGATTTCTCGCGATCTATGCGCCGTCCGAAAAACTGATTATAGCGGGAGGCGTGGAATTTTTCGCCGACGTCAAAGACGATATAAGGGCGGTGGGGGGAGTGATATACAGGCCGAACGAAAAATGGACGTTCGATCTTGCGAGCGACAGGCCGAATATCGTTTATACGATAAACGAGAATTGGGACGTCTTCGCCGAAGGGACATATACATGGGATGAGAAATATATAGTAAAAAAAGGCGACGATACGGATGTTGTGCTTGAATATAAAGAGACCACGGTCGGCGGAGGGGTCGCTTTCAAAATAAAAAAGTTCCTATTGGTTTCTTTTTCAATGGGCGGGGTTTTCGACAGGTCATTGAAATATTCCGAAGCCGGAGGCAAGGCCGATATCGACAAAGGTTATTATCTCCAGGGCCGCGGCATTTTAAATTTCTAACCGGGGACGTTTCCAAAACCGATCCCAGACCCGTCCCAACTTCAATCCCAGATCTGTCCCCGAGCTACGATCAGACCTGTCCCTTTAAAAAGAAAAATCGTCAACTATTTTATATAGCCCGTCTGATATTCGATCTTTATAGCTGCTCCATTGATATTCTTCCGCACGAGAGCATATCGCGGCCCTTATTGGATTATATTCAATATAAGACGCTACGTTTATCAGGTATTGATCATTTTGAATAACAAAACTTTTGTAGCGGTTTTGCCATAAGTGGCCGCATGTGCCATATTTCGAATTATAATACATGGCATAGGACAAGCAGACGCCGTGCATAAATTTGCTTATCGAGGCGGTCGAAACAGGATCCAGTAGAAGATGTATGTGATTTGTCATAAGGCAATAAGCGTAAAGTTTAGGCCGATAGCGTTTTTTATATCTTTTTAGGATCGAGAAAAATTTTGTGTAATCGTCGGCAGATAAAAAAATATTTTCTTTACGGGTTCCACGGCATATTACGTGATATGCCACGTTGTTCATTACAAATCGTGCAGTTCTTGGCATATAGCTACCCCCACTATATAGAGACACATTTTGTTGATGTTTTCGTTCAAAAAAATGAAAAAGGGACACGACTGGCTTTAAAACGGGGACGGGTTTGATCTTGAGGCCGGGACAGATCTAAGATTGGAGAAGGGACAGGTGTAAGCTCAATTTTAGAAACGTCCCGAGAATAACACGAGAATAACATAAAAATGTTGAATGGGGACGGGTCTGAGAATAAAATGGGGACAGGTGTAAATGCTCAGTAATTAGGTAACACTTTTGGTACAATAATACCGAAAGGAGAACCTAATGTATTACTCACAGCAGGTTATAGTTAAAAGATGGGTACCCATCTTGCAGGAATATGAAAAGA
>Ga0209099_1002369_pt1 | contig 16693 bp, 16 predicted proteins | sample AD_JPNHW2_MetaG_FD_184430 | JGI IMG/M metagenome (GOLD analysis project Ga0209099, IMG submission 184430) | Active sludge microbial communities of municipal wastewater-treating anaerobic digesters from Japan - AD_JPNHW2_MetaG (SPAdes) (version 2) | ecosystem: Engineered > Bioreactor > Anaerobic... | reverse complement strand
TATTTCTGAGAATTTTAATGCCTTGTTTTATTGAAAATTCCTGCTGGTAACCAATAAGGAATGAGCTCTCAAGGCTATCGCTTTCGTTGTAAAAGCTTCTGAGTGCCTGTAAAAAGAACAGGCAGTCATCAGTGTTGAAGGTGCGATGGACAAATCCTGTAAACCGCTTAAAATCCTTTTCTGATGCATTCTGGAGAAAATTATAAGGTTCATCATCCATCATCTGCATGAGCCGCAGTGAGTTGGCAATGATGACAGGCCGCTGCCCCCAGGACAGCATTGCTGCAAGAAAGCCTGATATTTCAATGTCCTGCTTCAGGCTGAACATATGCGGAACCGATACCGGATCATGTTCAATAAACCCGGGAAAATTGTATTCATCCGATTTCGCATCGAGAAATTCTTTCAGGTTGATAAAGTCTTCCATAACGGGAGAATAAAAAACTCCCTCCATCCGGGTAGGATGAAGGGAGAGGCAGTATAGATAGGGTTAGTTAAGGGTTTGCGTTGCTTTAATCAACTCTTTGCCTATTTCAATGGCTTTCTCGTTTTCAGGGATGAGCACATGATGTCTGGCCGGCAGTGATTTTTCAAGTCCTTTATGAATATATTCCATGCTGACGATGGGCTTGAGTTTAAGGAAACCACCAAGAACTATCATATTGAAAACCTTGCTCAGGCCAAGTTCGCCGGCTTTCCCGGCAGCTTCAATGGTGTAAATGTTAATGTCCCTGCGATTCGGGTGGCGTGTGATACCATTTGGGTCATAAATCAGCACACCACCTGGCTTTATAGTCGATTCAAATTTGTCCATCGATTGCTGATTAAGTATGATGGCGGTGTCGTAGGAATTGAGAATTGGAGAACTGATCCTCTCATCGCTGATGATAACGGTAACATTGGCAGTACCGCCGCGCATTTCAGGGCCATAGGATGGCATCCAGCTAACCTCTTTGTCCTGCATAACACCGGAATATGCCAGGATTTTACCCATGGAAAGGACTCCCTGTCCCCCGAAACCGGCAATGATAATTTCTTCCGTCATGATATTAAGTATTTTATCTTCAATGATTTGTAGAATCCTGAATTATTCGTTCACCTTTATATCGCCAAGCGGATAGAAGGGGAACATATTATCGACCATCCATTCGTTGGCTTTGCGGGGAGTCATTTTCCATCCCGAATTGCAGTTTGAAACAACTTCGACAAATGACAGGCCTTTGTTGAGTTTGGTGTTTTCAAAGGCTTTCCTGATGGCTTTTTTTGCTTTCCTCACTGCCACCGGTGTATGCACGGCCTGCCTGGTCACGTAAAGTGTACCTGGCAACTGGGCTACCAGTTCGGTGATTTTCAACGGATTGCCCATCATGGCAACATCGCGGCCATAAGGCGAGGTGGAAGATTTCATTCCCGGTAAAGTAGTCGGCGCCATTTGTCCGCCGGTCATGCCGTAGATACCGTTGTTGATGAAAATGATGACAATATTCTCGCCACGGTTGCAGGCATGTATGGTTTCGGCAGTGCCGATAGCAGCAAGGTCGCCGTCGCCCTGGTAGGTGAAAACAAACTTGCCGGGATTGAGCCTTTTAACGGCAGTGGCAAGAGCCGGAGCCCTGCCATGAGCGGCCTGCTGCATGTCGATATTCATAAAATCATATGCCAGTACTGAACAGCCAACAGGAGCGATACCAATGGTTTCGGACTGTATACCCATCTCTTCAATCACTTCCATGATGATGCGGTGGGTTGTACCATGGCCGCAGCCGGGGCAATAGCTGAGCGCGTTGGGTGTGAGCAGTTCGGTGCGTTTATAGACGAGGTTTTCAGGCTGCACTATTTCAGTATTCATATTTACTTCTGCCATAGCTTATCCTCCGATAATTTGTTTTTTCAATGCTTCCACTACTTCAACGGGTGAGGGGATGATGCCGCCAAATCTTCCGAAATGTTCAACCTTTAAACGGCCATTAACGGCAAGCCTTACATCTTCAACCATTTGCCCGGCGCTCATTTCAACCACAAGTATACCTTTTACCCGTGATGCCATCTCAGAGATAACTTTCCTGGGGTAAGGGAAAAGAGTGATGGGCCTCATCAACCCGACTTTAATGCCTTGTTCACGGGCTAACTGAATGGCCTTCTGACAAATACGGGCGCTTGTTCCGTAAGCTACAAATGCATAATCGGCATCTTCGCAACCAATTTTCTCAAAGCGGACCTCATCCTCTTCCATCTTCCTGTACTTAGCCTGGAGTGCGAGGTTATGCTGCTCCATTTTGGCTGATTCGAGAGCGAGCGAGGTAATAATGTTTCTTTCGCGGCCAGGAGTTATGCCGGTGGTAGCCCAGGGAGTGTTTTTCAGAATTTCTTCATCGGTGAAACGGGGCCTTTGGGGCTCGAGATACACTTTCTCCATCATCTGGCCAATAGCGCCATCGGAGAGTACCAAAACAGGATTGCGGTATTTGAAAGCAAGGTCGAAACCAAGTCCGGCGAAATCAGCCATTTCCTGAACTGATGAGGGAGCAAGTACCAGAAGCCTGTAATCGCCGTGGCCACCGCCTTTGGTGCTCTGGAAATAGTCAGATTGCGAAGGTTGTATTGTTCCCAGCCCGGGGCCGCCACGCACAGCATTCATAATGAGGCAGGGGAGTTCGGCGCCGCAGAGATAGCTTATCCCTTCCTGTTTCAGGCTGATACCGGGACTTGATGAGGATGTCATAACACGTTTGCCTGTTGCGGCTCCGCCATACACCATATTGATGGCAGCAATCTCGCTTTCAGCCTGTAAAACGATCATTCCTGTCCGCTCGTGTGGTTTCTGTGCCATAAGGTATTCCATCACTTCCGACTGCGGAGTAATAGGGTAACCGAAATAGCCATCGGCGCCGGCGCGGATAGCCGCTTCGGCAAAGGCTTCGTTACCCTTCATTAATCTGAGTTCTTTCATGCTTTCGCAATATTTAAAAGTTATTCAGTCATTTTTTTGCGGTAAACTGTAATGGCGCCATCAGGACATACAACGGCACAGTTGGTGCAGCCTGTGCATAAATCGCTGACCGGCTGAGCGTAAAAATAGCCTTTACGATTTACATGCTTCGACATCGCAATTACCTCTTCGGGACATGCCGGGATACACACTTCGCAACCTTTACAGCGCTCTATGTCAACCACAATTTGGCCTTTCATTTTTGCCATAGTACTACGTGTTTCACTTAATAATGGTGCTAAATTAGGCAATTAAAGCAAGCGGATTCCTTATCTGATCAATTATTGAAGCCTTTTTGGGCTATTTAAACGGAGTTTAAATATAACTGACTGTTTATTGATTATTTACAGTCATGCACACCGGCCGGGTGGTGTTCATGAAATTTCTTCAGTCTTATTTCCAGGTCGGGAAATTGTGACCTGTTGACCAGCGAAACACATGCCCTGAGGCCTTCATTGCGCTCGCTGCCTGTGATGGAGAGTGAGATTGCGCTTATACCGTAATAGAGCAGTTCTTCAATCAGTTCAGGCCCGTCGAAACCAGGGTAGCAGATGGTAAAATAGAACCCATCAGCTATTGGCTGGTCAATATCTTTGTCGTAAACGATATGAAAACCGTTATCAGTAAACAGTTTCTTCATGATCGCGGCTTTGCGGCCGTATTCTTTTACTAGATCCACAAAATTGAATTTCCCTTCATTGGCTGCTTTCAGCATGGCTGCCAGGGCAAACTGTGCTGAATGTGCTGTTCCGGAACTGAGTGAATATACGGTACCAAAAATCATGGCTTTGCCAAAAAGATCGCTACTGTAAAACCTGAGCAAATCGGGCGCCTTGGTCTGAAATAGAGCGTCACTTATAATCATCAGCCCGATGCGCTGCCCGGCATAACTGAAAGCTTTTGAACTGGAAATGAAGAGGATATAGTTGTCGGTATATTTGGCTACAGTGGGCTGGTATGGTGGCTGGCCGGGTTTGCTGTAATCTTTGCGAAAGTCCATGGCAAAGTATGCCAGGTCTTCGAGAATCACAACATTGTATTTTTTAGATAGCTCGCCAATGATCTTTAACTCATCATCCGTGAAACATATCCAGGAAGGGTTGTTTGGATTCGAGTAAAGAACCGAATGTATATTTCCCTTGCTGAAATAGCTTTCGAGTTTGGCGCGCAATGCTTCACCCCTGTAATTGTAAACATCAAAGCTTTCGAATTTCTGCCCCAGCACTTTATGTTGTTGTTTATGAACCGGGAAGCCAGGATCGATGAACAGGGTTGTGTCGCGATCCTTGTTCATGCGGGCCAGTGTGAGAAAAGCGGCAAAACCGCCCTGCATGGATCCGACAGTCGGGATGCAACCTTCAGGTTTTACATCAATATCCAGGAAATTCCTGACAAACCGGGAAGCTTCCTGCTTAAGTTCAGGGATGCCGTCAATATCAGGATAAATTGCTGCAACGCCTCTGCGCAGTGCTTCTATCTCGGCTTCAGTTCCAATAGCAGTAGGTGGGAGGCCCGGGACACCCATTTCCATCCTGATGAATTTTATTCCGCTCGCCTGCTCAATGTTATCAATAAGTCTTTTCGTTTCCCTGATCGTGGCTTTACCAACGACAGGGACATTCAGCTCTGAGATTTTTTCGTTGACAATTGAAATGTCAACCGGAGTGTCTTTTGCAGTTGTTTTCATCTGGATAACAGCTAGTTATAAATGATGGAAATCGGGTATGGTTTAATGCAAAGTTTAAAAATTGAAGGGAGATGCCGAAAAGTTTTTGCAAGTTTTTCTTATAAAAAACGGAATTTAGAACGATTTTAATCAGTAGAACACTTAAAAATGAAAAGATAGGAAAAAGGTACCCATACAGATGTTAATCTTTTGCTTTTTTGAATCTTAATTTTCCGAAATACAGCGTGGTGAAAGTGGCAAAAGCTACGACCGAAACAGAGCTGACAGGCATCAGAATTGCGGCGACAACCGGAGATAATTTACCGCTGAGTGCAATGGAAATGCCGATAAGGTTGTACAAAAACGAAATGATGAAACTTGCTTTGACAATTTTGCGGCTTGTGCGGGTAAACCTGATGAACTGAGCTAACAGGTGAAACTTGCCTGCCTCGAGCACAGCATCGCTGGCGGGCGAAAAATGATACACTTTGCTTGCAACACTCAGGGCTACATCGCTTTGCATAAGGGCTCCGGCATCATTGAGGCCATCACCCGTCATGAGTACACGCCTGTTTTTGCTTTGCAGATCAAGGATAAACTGAGCTTTATCCTGCGGCTTCCGGTTGAAAAATATATGTCCGGCGGGGAAATAAGCCGAGAGGTGCTCTTTTTCTGAGTCGTTGTCGCCAGAGAGAAGATAGATATCGAAAGAGGGTTTTATGGAATTTATAACATTTTCAAATCCATCGCGGTATGCATTTCTGAAACAGTAAACTCCAGCCGGCTGGCCATCGATAGAAAGATGTACTTCTGTTGATTTGCGGTTTCCCGGATTTATTTCCTGGTTTGCGAATTCCTGCAAGCCGTACCTTATTTCAAAGCCAGCCGCCTTACCCAGAATTCCACGGCCTTCAACTTCTGTAAATGTTTCAGGATGAGTGTATTGTTTGTCCTGGTAATATTGAGCAATCGCATTGCTCAGCGGGTGAGTTGATTGCCGTGCAATCGAAAATACTGCCGATTCCTCTTCATGGGAAAGCTTTCTTCCCGAATATTCAGCCCTGCTGCTGTTTGGGTCAGTAATTGTCCCGGTTTTATCAAAAACAATGGTATCAATTTGTGAAAGCTTTTCAATCACATCGGTGTTCTTGATATACAGTCCATTCTTCCCGAAAACGTGCATCGTGTTTCCAAAGGTGAAAGGAATCGATAGAACGAGGGCGCAGGGACATGCGACAATGAGTACCGAGGTGAAAACGTAAATGGCGGTTTTGAAATCACCAAACAGTGCCCAACCCGAGAATCCTAAGACAGCAACCGATAAAACGATGATTGTGAACTTCTTACTGATTTTGTCCGACAGTGTTTTTATCGAATCGGGATTCTTCATGTAAGTGCTGTCCTGGTTCCAGAGTTTGGTGAGGTGGCTCTGATCAACTGACTGCTGCACATGCACCTTTATTAATCCTCCCAGTTGCCTGCCTCCGGCATATACAAAGTCACCGGCTTTTTTTCTAACAGGTGTCGCTTCGCCGGTCACAAAACTGTAATCGATGATAGCCTCGCCTTCAATAATCAAAGAGTCGGCAGGTATCAGCTCCTTGTTCCGGATAAGTATTTCATCACCGGGTTCTACATTTTCAAGGAGGATGTTCTCTTCGGCATTGCCACTTAATCGCGTTACCGCAACCGGGAAATATGATTTGTAATCGCGGTCGAAGGAGAGCGCCTCATAGGATTTTCCCTGGTACCACTTGCCCATGAGCAGGAAGAAAACCAATCCCGAAAGGCTGTCGCAATAACCCTGGTTATTATTGAAAACCACCTCATAACTCGTTACCATAAAAAGTATCAGAACCCCGACGGCTATTGGCAGGTCGATGCTGATGACTCCTTTGCTCGAGTTTTTCCAGGAGGAGATGAAATAGTCACGCGCGCTGTAAAACACTACCGGTATCACCAGGATATAGCTCAGGACTGTAAAAACCGTATTCAGTTCACCTTCAAGCGGTTTGCCATTGAAGTATGCCGGCAAGCTGTATGTCATTACATTGATGAAGGCAAATCCTGCCACACCGATTTTGTACAACAGTGACTTATCTGTTTTGCTGCGGTCCTCAAGTCCTTCAATGCTGGCCGAAATATCGGGTATGTAGTGGATTGAATCCAGCAATTCGACCACATCGCGGAGGCTGATTACAGATTGGTTGAAAGTGATGCTGACCTCTTTCCGGGCAAAGTTAACGAGTGAATGCCTGATGCCCTTGTGGAGAGAATTCAGGTGTTCGAGAAGCCATATGCATGAGGCACAGTGAATTGCAGGAATATATAGTACAACTTTTGCGGTGTCTCCTTCCCGGAACCGGATCAGTTTAGATGCAACTTCCTCCTTTTCCAGGTAGTCGTACCTGGACTTGTGTTCAGATGGCTCAAGTCTTATGCCCGGCGTTTTCTCCAGGTCGTAATATTTATAAAGCTTATGTTCATTCAGAATCTGGTAAACCGTGCTGCAGCCGTTGCAACAGAAATTGAGGCCGTTCCACACAACCGGGTTGCGGCCGCAATCGGAGCCGCAATGCACACAGGCTACCTTTTCGTTTTTCATTTTGAGGGTTTGCAGCAGTCATGCATTTCCTCCTTCACAGGAGTTGACTGCTCATTCAGGCTCTTCTCGTATTTCATCCTGATTTTGCTTTCAGAAGGGCTTATGTAAGGAATTCCAAGGCTTAATCCCCTGAGAATAAATAGAATACCGACAATCACTACAAGTGACGGTATTAATTTGTTTACTTTCTGTCTTAACGATGCACTTACAAATCCGCCTGACAGATTGAAAGCCAGCAGCATGGGCATAGTGCCGAATCCGAACAGCAGCATATAGAGCGCTCCGAGTGTTGCATTGCCTGTACCAATAGATCCGGCTAATGCCATGTAAACAAGTCCGCAGGGTAGCAGCCCGTTGAGCAGACCGATGAGGAATAAGCTGCCAAAGGATTTTACAGCGAACAATTTCCCAAGCTTTGATTTGAGTTTTTCAACCAGCGGGGCAATCCCTTTGCCAATTTTGTTGCTGTCTATCACGGAAGGAAAGATGACGGCAAATATCATCACTGCACCCATAATAATGGATATTACACGCTGGAAACCAAGTAGTTCCAGTCCTTTTCCCATCATTCCGAAGATAGCGCCCATAATGCCATAGGTAATGATGCGGCCAATATTGTAGAGCAGGCTGCCAAAGACCTTTTGTAAGGTGGAATTTCCAAAAAGAGGTAACGCAACGGCAATGGGGCCGCACATTCCGGCACAATGAAAACTACCCATTAACCCGAGAACCAGCGCGGTGATAAGTATTTCCATGGTTTGTCTTATTCTGTTTTGTTAATTACGACCTCTTTATCAATCTCATAAGGAATGCCTTTCTCGAACCAGTTGATCTTTAATATATAGCGCCCGGCGATGAGTTCTTTTTTTGATACCGGCAAAACTATTTCGGCCGGATTGAGAGTTTGTTTTACATCACGGTTCATATCGGATGGTCTGAAAAACAGCACGTTGCCCGAATCAATCTTACCTTTCAGTTCCTCGGGGAAAATAATTTTCACAGAGTCATCCTCCTCCAGAAAGCTGACCAATGGCTCATACTTCGCCGACCGGGCTGACTTTTCCATTTCACTGGTGAAATTGGTTCCTTTTTCATAATAATCATCGTGAACCAGTTCAACATCCTGGTTAACCGCATATATTATAAATGCGGCAGATGCCAGCAGGAACAAAGCCAGAAAGAGAAATATCCCGGTACCCCAGTTAAACTTCATGCGAGACTTATTTTGTTATTAGAAGCTTGAATTCAAATTCCGAATCCGGATTTACAAAACTAATAATCTTGAAACTCAGGGCCCGACAAAAGTTGCTGTATATTTCTCAATAAGTTTGTCCTTGTCGTAAAGCCCGAATTCCACCTTTGTTTTATCACTTTTGAGCTCATTCTTTGGAATGTAAAGGATGAAAGCGGATTCAAATTTCGACTGGTCTTTCACTTCAATTGTTCCGCCGGGAATAACAATTTTCCCCTTATGTGATAGAAGGCGTAACTCAAGCGGAATATTTTGGTGGGATTTATTCACGATTTCAAGGTTGTAAACGTTAGAGATTGTGCTGTCAGCGTTTTCCTGGTAAATGATTCCGGGAGTTCGCAATATGGTGGTTTCTATTACTTTACGCGACGCAATGCTGTAGATAAAGAATCCAAGCAGCGCAACCAGGACAACCGAATAGGCTATTGTTCGTCCTGTAAAAATCACTCTTTTGCCGGTATTGATGTTCTCCATCGAATCGAAGCGGATAAGGTTTGGCGGCCGTTTTACCTTTTTCATCACGTTGTTGCATTCGTCAATGCAGGCAGCACAGTTGACACATTCGAGTTGTGTGCCGTTGCGGATGTCGATTCCTGTCGGGCAAACGGCGATACACTGCTCACAATCAATGCAGTCGCCTCCGTTTTTATGTCCGCGGGGTTCACCTCTCCTGAAATCATACGTTACAATGAGCGATTTCGAATCGAGCAAAACACTTTGCATTCTACCGTAAGGGCAAACCATGGTGCATATCTGTTCCCTGAAAAATGCATAGATGAAATAAAAGATGCCCGACACGAAAAGCATGATGAGAAACGGGGTGAGGTTTTCCCTGATCGGAGTCGTAGCAATCTCAAGCAAGCGCTGAGGGCCGGTGAACCATATCAGGAACACATTGGTCATGAGTATGGCGATGATAATGAAGATGGTGTGCTTCAAAACCTTTCTAAAGATCTTTCCAGCAGTCCAGGGGCTGTTATCAAGCTTCAGTCTCTGCCGGAAGTCACCTTCGATGAGGTATTCAATTTTACGGAAAACCATTTCGAGGAAAATCGTTTGCGGACATAACCATCCGCACCAGAGCCTTCCGAAGGTGACTGTAAAAACAATGACGAATACCACGAACGAAAGCATGATCAGCGCAAGCAGAAAAGTATCCTGTGCCCAGAAAATAGCACCGAAAATGATAAATTTGCGATTGACAATGTCAAGCAATATAAGCGGATAGCCTTTGTATTTGATAAATGGCGCCAGCACCAGGAAGGCCAGTACCACCACACTCACAATCGTGCGGTAGAAGTACCATTTCCCTTTAGGCTTTTTGGCGTAAACCCACTTTCTTCCGCCTTTTTCGTTCATGTTTATCGGACGATCCCGAAACGAAACCTGTTCTTCAGACATTATGCAATAATTAAAAGAAACTGGTGGTTGCCGGTATTTTTAAGCACCGGGCATCTGCCAAAAAGCTGTTAATTCTTTGAAAGCTGATGTATCAGCACCGGCGACCACCATATCGACATACTTATTGTTACTTACAGGCTACACCCTGGGCAGCTTTGGCATTCGGTGGGTTTGATCCCTTTAGCGAAACCAGCACATAACTGGCCACTTTTGCTATTTTTTCCTCAGAGAGCCTGTCCTTAAAGGCCGTCATCCCTTTGATGGAGTTGCCGTTTTTAATCATATCATGGACATTCGTAAAGCTGCAACCATTGATCCAGTATTCGTCGGTAAGGTTCGGACCAATGGCATTGCCTTCACCAGTGAGGCCGTGGCAAGCCTGGCAAGCCATTTCAGTATAAATTGCTTTGCCTTCGGCTAGTGAGCCCTCATCAGTGAGCAGCTTCAGTTCAGCCGGAGGTGTGCCTGCCTGCTTGTATTTTTCGTCATGCTTAGCCGATTTGGTGATGTATTGCTCATCCTGGTTCTCACCTATCCCCAGCCAGAAATAGTAAGCGCCATATAATATTGAAAGGCCGATCGTCAGGTAGAATAAGGCCATGATCCAGCGGGGAGGCGGGTTATCAAGCTCGCCAATACCGTCATAGTCGTGACCGGCCATCACCTCGTCATGCAGGTCCTTCTTATCTTTCAGTTTTTCATTGATTTCATCTGATCCCATAATGTCTATTTATTTGAGGGTGTCATGATTTCATTGTCGTTGAGAATTGAATTTTTGATATGATCAGCCTCTTTTGAGGGCATGCGCAGGGTGCGGATGACTATCACCACGAAGAATGCAACAAACAGCAGTAAACCGATGATGTAATAGATCTCGATTCCCTGAATGTTCCCGAGTACACTGCTGATCATTTTCATTTTTTCAGTCCGTTTAAGGTGAACGACGCGACCTGTTTTATCTGTTGCTCAGTGAGCTGGTTTTTGAATGGCAGCATGCCTTTTACCGGGTAGCCATTGGTAATGGTATTTACTACGTCGGTTGGTGTATTGCCATGAATCCATTCGTCATCGGTAAGATTCGGAAATGTGGCCAGCCCTTTGCCTTCAGGCCCGTGACATGATGCGCACAGTTTTCCGAAAATTTCTTTTCCCGCAGTCAGATCTGCAGGAGTATTGGGCAATGATTCAACAACAACCTTTGCCGGAGCATTGGCTGAATCGCTGGCTGCAGGTGTTGAAATATCCCTGCCGAGCTTATGCATGTATGCGATCATTGCAATGATCTGCTTGCCGGGGTCTGCGGTTATGCCGGATGCTTTAAGATCGGCAACAATAACGGCCGCCTGCTTTTTCAGATCGTCAACGGCAATTTTATCAAAACCTTCAGGGTAAGGCACTCCCAGCTTTTTCATGGCCCTGATTTTTGCCGGAATTATATCGAGGTCGATATCTTTTTCGGCAAGCCATGGATACTTAGGCATGATGGATTGTTCGTTCATTTTTTGCGGATCCATGAAATGGTTGTAATGCCATGCTGCATTTTTATACATCGGCCCGCCAATAACTCCTGCCCTGGCCAGATCAGGACCTGTACGCCGGCTTCCCCACTGGAAGGGGTGGTCATATACAAATTCCCCGATTTTTGAATATTCGCCGTAGCGATCGGTTTCCCAGCGGAAAGGCCTTACCATTTGTGAATGGCAGTTGTAGCAGCCCTCCGAAACGTATAAATCGCGGCCTGCAAGTTCCAGCGGAGTGTAAGGTTTCACTGCTTCGATGGTGGGTACATTTGATTTGACAAAAGTCATAGGAATGATTTCAACTGCGCCGCCAATGGCAAGGACTATGAAAGCAATAACTGAAAATCTTACTGATCTGCGTTCGAGGAAGCGGTGCATACTCTCTTTCTTTGGATCGCGGGCACCCAGTTCAACGAGCACAGGGGCATAAGCTTCTTCCTGTGCCACCATCGATCCGGCTTTCATTGTTTTGGCAAGATTGAAAACCATCAGGAAGAATCCGATAAGGAACATGGTTCCCCCGATAATTCTGAAGGTGTACATTGGCAGTATCTGGGTTAGGGTTTCAAGGAAGTTCGGATAAGCAAGGAATCCTTCGGGCGTGTACTCGCGGAGCATGAGCCATTGAGTTATTGCCGACCAATACAGTGGAATGGCATAGATGAGAATCCCAAGCGTGGCAATCCAGAAATGTGCATTGGCCAGTTTCTCAGAGTAAAGTTTAGTCCTGAAAAGTTTTGGAACCATCCAGTAAAGCATACCGAAAACAATGCCGCCATTCCAGGCCATGCCGGCGATATGCACATGTGCTATGGTCCAGTCAGTGAAATGGGTGAGCTGGTTCACAAACTTGATCGACATCATAGGCCCTTCAAAGGTGGACATGCCATAGGCGGTTACTGCAACCACAAGGAATTTAAGTTCGGCTTTGTCGCGGACCTTGTCCCAGGCTCCCCTGAGTGTAAGCAGGCCGTTGATCATGCCGCCCCACGAGGGTGCAATAAGCATCACTGAAAAAGTTACTCCAAGTGCCTGTGCCCAATCCGGTAAAGCCTGGTATAACAGGTGATGCGGTCCCGCCCACATGTAAAGGAAAATGAGCGACCAGAAGTGTATGATACTTAGTTTATAGGAGTAAATCGGCCTTTCGGCGGCTTTGGGCAGGTAATAGTACATCAGTCCGAGGAAAGGTGTCGTAAGGAAAAATGCCACGGCATTATGACCGTACCACCATTGCACCACTGCATCCTGTGCCCCTGCATATAGCGAGTAGCTTTTGAACAGTGAGATCGGCAATTCAAACGAATTGACAATATGCAGAATAGCAACTCCCACAAACGTGGCAATATACCACCAGATGGCAGCGTAAATATGCTGAACACGCCTGATGACTGTGGTTCCAATCATGTTCACACCAAAAGCTACCCATACCAGTGCAATCAAAATGTCAATCGGCCACTCGAGCTCGGCATACTCCTTACTCGTGGTAAAACCAAGCAGCAGGGTGACCGCTGCCAGGACAATGATCAGCTGCCAGCCCCAGAAATGGAACTTGCTCAGCAGGTCACTGAACATCCTGGTTTTCAGCAATCTTTGCATTGAATAGTAAACCCCGGCGAAAATCGCATTACCGACGAAAGCAAAAATGATAGCGTTGGTATGAACAGGCCTTACCCTTCCGAAAGTGGTGAATTCAAGGCCAAAATTAAATGCCGGGAAGCGCAGTTGCAATGCAATCACAATGCCTACAAGCACCCCGACAATGCCCCACACAAGGGTTGCCAGTATAAACAGTTTTACAGTTTTATTATCGTAAATTACTTTCTGGTCTTCCATATATACCTGATTTGTAGTTATTTGACTTCAGTAGTATCATTTTCTTTCTCTTCAGCAGGTTCATCATCAAAAAGCATCCTTATCGGAGGTGTTTTGTCGTCATCGAATTGCTTGTCCTTAACGGCCCAAATAAAAAGGACCAGGAACACAAGTGCTCCGAAAAGACTTACACCGATTAAAAGATAAAAGATGTTCATGAACGGATCAACCTATTTACCTGCTTTGGGTATCTTGCTGATTTGTAATATGATGTAGATGATCGTTAACCAAACCAGCCCGGTTACAAAGAAGTAGGAGAAAAGAAGCCAGTTTTGTGTACGGTCGTTTGTCGACCATAGAACGCTGCGGCTGGCCAACGGGTTTTCACCAAGCGGAGCAGCTACTTTTATCCCAGGAACCTCTGCAGTCGTCTTTTCAAAATCATCTCCCAACGTCACGACAAAGTTAGCCAGGCCATCTACATTTCCGGCCAGGCCTTCAGGTATTTCAAACCGGGCTTTGCCATCGGCATTGGTCATCGCTTTTCCGATATCGAGGAAACCAAATGCTTTTTTTACCTGGACGAAAACGCCGGTATTGGTAAGTTTTGAGTAAACGCCGGGAGCATTCTGCACTTCAGCAATAATATCGAGGGCGGTGCTGTCCTTGTTGATTACTGCTGTTAATTTCCCTTTGAGAAGTGCAGTTTCGATGAGTTTACCGGCATTGCGCGGATCAAATTTACGGATGTAGTTGATTACCTGCCACATCTGTGTTTCGCTCAAAGTAGGCTTGAAAGTGGGCATGGCACCACGGCCGATCATTAACTTGTAAAACATGCCGCCATCGGTATTTGCCTGCATTTTCTCCGAAGCCATGTCGGGAGGTGGTGGAACAAGCACAATGGCATTGTTCTTGCCCGGGTCGCCGTGGCACGATTTGCAGTTCTTTTCGTACACGGCTTTCCCTTCGCGGACTGTGGCATTATTGAATGGCAAAGGATTTACGACAGCCGCCTCGCTTTCGGGAACGGTCCATTCCTGACTATATCCCTCAAATGCGCCTATGATGATAAACAGGGAGGCTAAAACGTATTGTATCTGTTTCATAGTCAGTTATTTTTCTGATTCTTCAAGAAGATATTTCTTATCAATACCTTGTTTTTCGGCGTATTCCCAAATGGTAATCACAGGGAAAAGCTTTGCGAGCATTGTTATGATGATTGCCGATGCAAAAAACGGCAGCAGTGTGATCATAATCTCAGGACCGGTAGGGGAGTAGTGAATAAAGTTCTCAGGCACATTCTGAATCGGCAGATGCGGATGTTCCAGCGTCGGCACAACAATAATGAACCTCTTGAACCAGGACGCCACCAGTGTCACCAGGGCAATGAGAGTTAGTGGCAGAGGCCTTCTGAAGTATTTTAGGAGCGGAAGCACGATTGGCAGAATCACTCCGAATATTTGTACAAACCAGAAGAGCGTTGACCAGCGGCCGGTAAACAATTCGTGCAGATGGGCACCTTCTGCGAGTCTCATTTTATAACCCGGGACAAGAAATTCGTTGATGTTGAAATAAAAGTAAACAAGACACATGAGTACCAGCAGTTTACCCATCATGTCGAATGATTTATTGGTGAAATATTCGTCGAGGTCGTAGCGCAGCCGGTAAACATACATTACTAATATGACTGCTGCCGATCCCGCAACAAAGGCGCCGGTTACAAAGTAAGGGCCGAAGATCGTGCTGTCCCAGCCAGCCCTCAGGGTTGAAGCGAACAACCATGATGTTACGGTATGAATTGAAAGCCCCACGGGGATGATCAGCACAAGAAGAATTCTTACAGTATGGGCAACAATTTCAAACTGGCGGGCATTGCCTTTCCAGCCCAACGAAAGTATTGAATACAGCTTTTTCTGCAGTTTGGGTACATCGTCACCCAGCCTTTCGCGCAGCATGGCTACGTCGGGAATGAGCGGAATGTAAAACAGCAGTGCCGAGATGGTTACATAAGTCGTGATCACGGTTACGTCCCAAACGATGGGTGATGCAAACCTGCCGTGAAGGAAAATATTGAGAAACCTGTCGGGGCGCCCCATGTCCATTACAATGACCAGACCGGCAAGTGCAATGGCTGCAATGGCAACCGTTTCGGCAACACGCGAAATCGGCTGTCCCCATTCAAACTTCAACAGGTGCAGTATTGAACTGATCAGCAGGCCGATAAGGCTTACGGCAACAAAAAATACGAAGTTGCCGATATACATTCCCCAGGAGACATAATCGCGCATCCCGGTGATTCCCAGCCCGGTTCTTATCTGGTGTATCCATCCCCAAAGGCCTACAATGGTGAACATTGCCAGTATGAATATCCAGAACCGCGCCAGTTCATCCTTGATTTTCAGCGACCGCGTTAAATCGGAAAAAATCTTATCCAATTTCTCCCTGGATTCTTCAGGTGTTAATTTATTTGTCATAAGATGTCTGATTTATCGGTTTGTTATTCATGCTTCTGAATTTCGCCTTCAAACGGAAAAGCCCTGTTCTTGGGAGGCAGGTAGTAAACCCTGGGCTTGGTGCCAAGTTCTTTCATCAGCGTGTACCCGGCATTGTCCCTGATAAGTTTCGAAAAACTGGTGGTTTCCTTCGTGGTGCCGTTGGTGACAGCGTCTTCGTTTTGGTCGCCGAACCAGTAAACGCCATTCGGACAGGCGCTTACGCATGAAGGCATCTTCCCAACCCTGAGCAGGTCAGCGCTGAAGAGACATTTTGAGATTGTACCTTTTTTCTGCGGCACATTGGCTTCAATGTCGTAAGTTACATCTTTGTAATTTTCAGCATCGCGGGGCTCAAACCAGTTGAAAACACGTGCCGAATACGGGCAGGCGGCAATGCAGAAACGGCAACCAATACAGCGTTCATTGTCGATGAGAACGATGCCGTCGGAGCGTTTGAAAGTGGCATTCACCGGGCAAACTTTCGTGCAGGGAGGATTGTCGCAATGCATGCAGTTTTTGGGCATGTAATAAGGCGCTGTGTGTTCGGCATCCTGCATCTGCAGTGTGTTCATGTGATGCTGCTCAGGGCGCAGCTGGTGATGTGCCTGGCAGGCAGCCATGCATTTGCGGGCATTACGGCATTTTGAAAGGTCGATAACCATCACCCACGCGCGGTGAGGCAATCCTTCGCGGCCTCTTTTCTGATTCTCGGTGAGCGAAGGCATCTCGGCCGGTTTGAGCTTCGATTTCTCCACTCTCACCAGCTGTCCACCAGGAGTAAGCAAGGTGATGGTGTCGCCATCGGCTTCCAGCACTTTGCTTCCTGAACCGAATACCCTCTCAGGCATCGCAAGGCCAAGGCAGCCAAGTGCCATACCCGCCGTTTTCAGGAAATTCCTTCTTGTGTTTTGATTGTCCATAAATTGGTTGATCTGTTATTTGGTTCG
>Ga0209099_1002368_pt1 | contig 16703 bp, 10 predicted proteins | sample AD_JPNHW2_MetaG_FD_184430 | JGI IMG/M metagenome (GOLD analysis project Ga0209099, IMG submission 184430) | Active sludge microbial communities of municipal wastewater-treating anaerobic digesters from Japan - AD_JPNHW2_MetaG (SPAdes) (version 2) | ecosystem: Engineered > Bioreactor > Anaerobic... | reverse complement strand
CTTCAAGATACCGGGTGTTACGGTCAAACTTTACATCAAATGTTCTTATCAGTCCGCAAACAGCCGGGTCGCAAACAAACTCATTGTAAACTATCTTATTGGCCGAGGCAAGAATATGAAGTACAAGGTTAACATCGTCGAGCGATGTAGTTTCGTCGATGCTGATGCCAATGGTTTGTGCATCAATATATTGCAGATTAACCTGGCTGTCAAGGGCAAGCCGGCGGATTTCTTCCAGCGTGGTTGATCCGGGAATGCGTAACCTCACGGTGTCGAAGAAATCGGAATTGAGTAGGGTATAGCCGTATGCTTTGGATTCCTGGGCCAGCACTCCTGTGAGGATATTGATATGCCTTGCGATTTCGCGTAAGCCTTTGGGACCGTGATACACAGCATACATCCCGGCCATGATTGCGAGGAGAGCCTGGGCTGTGCATATGTTTGAAGTTGCCTTTTCACGTTTTATGTGCTGTTCGCGTGTCTGCAAAGCCATTCGCAAAGCCCTGTTGCCGGAAGCATCAACCGAAATTCCGATAATCCTGCCAGGGATATATCGTTTGTAATCCTCTTTGGTGGCAAAGAAAGCTGCATGAGGGCCGCCAAACCCCATCGGTATTCCGAACCGCTGCGTTGATCCAAGCACAACATCGGCTCCCCATTCGCCGGGAGGTGTCAGAAGTGTAAGGCTGAGCAGGTCAGCAGCCACAGCTACTGCTACATTTTTCTCCTTAGCCTGCTGAACAAGCGTTTTGTAATCATTGATATTTCCAAAGCGGTCAGTATACTGCAAGAGGGCGCCAAACGTCTTTTCGCTGAAAATGAACTCTTCTGCAGGCTGAACTTTAATTTCAATACCCAGTGCGCCAGCCCTGGTGTGCAGAACATCTATCGTTTGCGGGAAGAGTGTTTCCGAAACCAGAAATTCATTGGCATTGCTCTTTACCGCTTCACGGGAACGTGCATTGTAAAACATGATCATGGCTTCGGCAGCGGCAGTGCCTTCGTCGAGCAGCGATGCATTCGCTATCGGCATACCCGTAAGGTCGCTGACCATGGTCTGGAATATGAGAAGCGCTTCGAGGCGGCCCTGCGAAATTTCTGCCTGGTATGGAGTGTAGGATGTATACCAACCCGGGTTTTCGAAAATGTTCCGAAGAATTACTGATGGAGTAATCGTATTGTAATATCCAAGCCCGATATAGGATTTGAAGACCTTGTTCTTCGAAGCAATATGCCGGATATGATCAAGATATTCAGCCTCATTCATGCCCTTGGGCAGGTTGAGAGGTTTGGGTAACCTGATAGAGTTTGGAACGGTTTCCTCAATGAGTTGGTCTAAATCAGAAACACCAAGTATGTTAAGCATTTTCTCTGCTTCAGCTGGACGAGGGCCATTGTGTCTAAGAACGAAGTTGTTGGTAATCATATAGTTGGTTTTATTTTTTAAATCTGTTCAATTTAATTGCAAAGGTAAGAATACCTGAAATATTTAAAAATTACTGAAGCTCATTGTTAATGAAATAACAGATTTGTTCATAACTGCCTGATCAATGCCTTGTAATGCCGGCATCAACAAACCGGATTGTTCAAATTTCCCTAATTTTGCGTTTTATAGTGTGTGATTAATAAATGAAGAAACAAACGAATGAAGATCAATAAAGCTGTATTTGCCGGTGCTATGGCCATTTGTTTCGCGGCCGTTCTTTGGGGACTTGACGGGATTGTGCTTACTCCGAGGCTTTACAGGCTCGATATCACCCTTGTAGTTTTTATATTTCATGCGCTGCCGTTCCTCATCATGAATGTCTTCCTTTTCAGGGAATATAAAGCATTGCGTACCTTTACGCCTGCCGATGTGATGTTGTTTTTCCTGCTGGCGCTTATGGGCGGCGCGGTTGGCACTATGTCGATAGTGAAAGCCTTGTTCCTTGTTGAATTTAAAACGCTGACGGTTGTTGTGCTCCTACAGAAACTGCAACCGGTTTTTGCTATCATTCTGGCAGCGTTGATACTTGGAGAGAAGCTTAAGCGCAATTTTGCCCTGTGGGCTGTTGTGGCTGTAATAGCAGGATATTTTCTGACATTCGGTTTTAAGTTCCCCGATTTTAAAACCGGCAGCAATACGATGCTGGCGGCCGGCTATTCGTTGCTGGCGGCACTATCGTTCGGCAGTTCCACCGTCCTCAGCAAGAAAGTGCTGCAGAAGTACCAGTTTGTTACAGCGACATTCTACAGGTATGGATTTACGGCAGTTATAATGCTTGTAATCACTGCGATAGTTGGAACTTTGCCTGGAATTGGCGGTATTAACCAAAAAGAGTGGATAATTTTCGTGATTATTGCTTTTACTACCGGTTCAGGAGCGATCGTGCTTTATTATTTCGGACTGACACGTGTGAGAGCCATGCTGGCCACTATCTGCGAATTGTGCTTTCCGGTTTCGGCAGTTATTTTTGATTATTTCTTCAATGGGAAAGTACTTAACCCTGTTCAGTGGATCAGTGCTTCAGTCATGATTTTCGCCATTTTAAAACTGAGCATTCAGAAGGCTGAATAATAAAAAAAATACCGCATTCGGTTTTAGCCAAAAGCGGTAATTAGGTAAATCAATACCTGAATTTAGTCGGCAAAATCTTTGAGTGAATCCATCAGTTTGCGACGGGTGAAGAAAATCCTGCTTTTAACAGTGCCTATTGAGATGTTCAGATGGTCGGCAATTTCTTTGTACTTGTAGCCGGCATTGTGCATTTCGAAGGGCATCCGCTGGTCTTCGTCCAGGTTGCTGATGGTCTTGTTTATTTCTTTTTCCGAGATCCTTGATTCAGGTGATGGGAAATCACTTTTCCTGGCAATATTCAGGTAGAACAAGTCTTCGGTTGAATCAACAATGGTATTGGCTTTCTGATTGCGGCGGTAATTGTTGATGAAGGTGTTCTTCATGATGGTGTATGTCCAGGCTTTGAGATTAGTGTCGCTGGCAAATTTGTCACGGTTTGAGAGAGCTTTCAGGAATGTATCCTGCAAAAGATCTTTAGCTTCTTCCCGGTTTGATGTGAGCATATTTGCATAGTATTCCAGATTATTGCGAAGACTAACCAGTTTGTGCGAGAATTCGATTTGTGTCATGGTTGATAATGTTTAAGTGTTGTTAAAAATCGCTAAACATTTGCTTTTAAAACCATTCTAAATAATATTGATACATGTTGAATATGATTATGTTGCTTGATTGCAAAGACCTTCAGCATTTATCATTAATTGTTTAGAAGCTTTTTAATTTGTTGACCAAATTACAACCAAAAACTAAACAAAGCAATAGGTGTTGATTAAAAAATTGTTAAATATTTCATAATATATATAACAGTTACATAATCAAATAGATACATGTGTAATATCACGTTTTTACAACCTTTATGGGAAGAGAGCAAGGTTAAGGAATAGATTCGAGAAAGTCGGTAAACTGCTTAAACGAGGTGATCAGCTGAATGTTGGGAGGAAGAGGCAGAGGTGTTTCATTCAGTTGCAGCCCTGATATAAGTATTTTTCCCTCATAAACATTGGTTAACTGATCCAGAAACTCCGATGTTTCGCCGGTTGCCAGCGAGGTAGTTACAGAAGTGAGGATAAAATCAGGCTTTTTAAGCAACGCAAGTTGTTGAACATCAAAGAGTGGCACGTTGGCGCCAAGATAAATCACATTGTGCCCGTATTTCTTCAACAGATAATGCGCATATAACATTCCCAATTCATGGTATTCGTTTTCAGGAAGAAACAATATGAACAAACGGGGGTGGTTTTGCCTGACAGCATGACGTGAATCAATTGCCAGGATAAGTTTCTGACGGATCAGGTTGGTTACGAAATGTTCCTGACCGGGAATAACAGAACCGGTTTGCCACAATACACCTACTTTGGAGAGGAACGGGTATATAACATTGGTGATTGCGCTTTCAAAACCAATCTTGATAATAGAATTATTGAGCGCTTTTTCAAATCGTACCTCATCATATTCCACCATGGCGACAAGGAAACTTTCAATCAGGCTGCTGTAATCGGTTTCGTTTAACGTAACTTCCACAACCCGGTTGTTCAGCTCTTCACCTGTCATACTCACGATACTCGAGATTTTATAACCGTAACGATTGAGAATCGCCACATTCAGCAGCCGTTTCAAATCAAGGTCGTTATAAAACCTGATATTTGTGTTTGTCCGCTCAGGACTGACAATATGATATCGTTTTTCCCAGATACGAATTGTATGGGCCTTGATCCCCGTTATTTTCTCCAGGTCTTTTATCGAATAGTGTCTCATATTGCAATGTATAGCACGAACTTATGATTTTAACAAAGTACTTTATGAATTGTTTTGCGTGTGACCTGATTGATTGAGTATATCGATTTATTAGTAGTGGAAGGAAACCGGAAGCCTTAGGAGAGTATTTTAATCAGGTTGTCAATTCTGTTTATTTTTTCTTTCAATTCAGCTTCCTGCTGAATGATGAAAGAGGTATCGTCGATTTTCCCAATTACAGCTTCCATTTCGTCGAAATTTTCGTAAACCTGCCGGCGGAACGGATTGGTGTAATCTTTGAGCCTTGATTCCCTTATGGCTGAAACAATCTTTTTACTTGATTCAATGTGATTGTTTAGAAGCCTGATCATTAAGGCGGCATCTAACTTTTCAATCCCTGATAATTCACGAAGTGTGGAAAGGGCATGTTCGAGTTTATCATGCCTGTATTTTTTTCCTTGCTGAGCATAAAATGCATGTACCTGATCCCAGCTTATGACCTCATAATCAGTTATTTGTTTTCTTAGGTTTTCAATCTCAACTGCTTTTATCAATTGTCCTCCTACATTCAACCACAAACTTACTGGTACATTTTTAACCAGCATGGTATTAAGGGCGGCCAAGTCAGGGCCTTTTGTATCATCAATCGATGAAAGCAGATTTTCAGTGATGTAGTACTCAATCATTTCCCTGAAAATTTTCCAGGCTTTTTGCGGTTTAAGTATAACACAACTGCGCTGGCTGTGTTCAATGCCGTCAGCCAGAACCAACAATTCTTCGGGGAAAGATGAAGACGAAAGCAGTTCTTTGCCTTTTTCTATGCATTTTTCAGTATCAGGAATATCATTGCATTGTTTTGTGCCTGAAACAGCTCGCCCGGTGTATTTTTCCAGCAGCTTGAGGCTTTCCATCATCAGGTTTACTGTGTCGGGAGCAAGGTAATCGAATTCCAGCCATTGTATCTTATCCGGCCTCTTATCACGATCAGAAAGTTTCCAGGAGTTACGGGCCAGGGCATACATATTATACATAAACCAATATCCCGGCATTACCTCAAGCTGGTTGTCAGCTATATTGTTGTTTACCAGCGAGAAAGGGAAGGTGATATTCAGTTCGTTGGGGTAATCTCCTTTTGCCAGCAGTGTGAAAGGGGCAAACCTGCTGTTGTGCTTGATGCTCGCAGTGAGGGCAGGCCAGAATCCGCGGCCGGCAATTATTTCACCGTCAGGGCTGCGGCTGTTGTGGTTTGAGCCCAGGGTAGCTCCTGCCGCAATGTTGCTGGTGCCTTCGATGGTGGCTGCTATAAGGAATGAGTTGTTGTGATGCTGCTCATGTGCCGGAAATATGAGGGAATTCAGCACTTCGCAACATGAAATTGTTGAGTTTTCACCCAGGAAGCTGTTGATGAGCCGGGCACCATATTTTAATTGTGAATTGGCTCCAAGAACAAACCGAACCGCTTTTACACCGTAAAAAATCTTACAGCCTTTCCCGATAATGCCGTTGACAAGCTCACAGCCTTCGCCGATTTGTGTAGGATGATCAGGCGAGGAATTCACTGTAAGGTTCTTAAGCTTGTTGGCACCTTTAATGTAAGCGTCAGCACCAATTTTTACATCTTTTATGATGCTGCAGTTCTTTATCACAGCCCTGTCGCCGATGGTGCTGTAATAGCCCCACAGATTGTCAAACTGCTTTTCTGTCATTTCGCGGAAGCGCTGCTGCAATGCTTTCTGATGCCGGCTACGGCTCCACAGCCATGCATCTCCAGGCAAGATGCCATCGAACGGCAAAATGCTTCGTCCGCCGTTTTCGTTGCATATTTCAAGATAAATCCGAACTGATTCCGACTCACCTTCTTTGAGAATTCCATTGCCGAATTTTGCATGATTGGTTGAGTCAATCTCATGCACATTGGTGATAATTACTTCATTGCCAATGATGTAATGCGAAAGATAATTCACATTATCAATCACTACGTTATCGCCAAAATCACAGCTAACGATGGTGCTGTTATAAATCCCGACCGGTACCTGCAAGTCGTGGAATTCAAGGAACCAGGGCTCCAGTTTACCGATGCGGACAAGTCCAAAGAACTTCGAATTCTTGACCAGCTCAGGGTTAAATGCCTGTGTTACAAGTATATTATTCCAGTTATCGGTTGTGTTCCTGTTGCGTACAAGTACTTCTATTTCGTGGGCGGAGAGCTGCCTGTAGCGGTTATCGGGTGGATTCTGCTTATTCCGGAGGTAATATTCATCTTTACCCGATGGAAGGTATTGATCAGGAATGAAATTGTAACCTAAAGATTGTAATGGTTTCCTTGTGATATCATTCATGAGGATGACGTAAAAAAGAAATAAAGGTACGACAATATTGTGCTTTTGGTTAATGTTTTGCCCAAGTTATTGAACAACCATCACTTAGGCCCGTGTATATTCCAAGTTTGATATACAAGCAAAGCCTCGATTCTTGAAGCAACCGGCCGGATCAGAGTGCAAACTGGATTCCCATCCCGACTGACACTCCGCCGGGAGTGGTAATGTTCATTACTCTTTTGCTTGTTTCGGTGAGGATTGAGCCATCCTTTACTTCCCATCTGTTGGCCTGCAGAAGAACGGCATAGCCTGCCGAAATAAAAAACTTATTGCCATTTCCAAAGACCCATTTGTAACTGAATTCAGGGGTAATGGTCATGGCCGGATGCAGAACCAGGTTTACATCTTTTTTGCCGGAGGTCGTCTCAAGATTGGTTGTGAAGTCTTTTAAACCGGAAGCATAGGAAAAGAATGCACCGTAACCAATGCTGTTTCCGGTTCGTTTTTCTCCCCTGATCCCAACACTCAGTTTACCTCCCCAACCACCAATACCGGCGCCCATTCGCACGAAAAGCTTCTCTTTTGCTTTTATATCGGCAGTGATGCCTATCATTCCTGAGAAACTTTCGATGCCTGTTCCTATCCCCAGGTAGAAGCCAGTGCTTTGATAGCCGGCCGTGTTATTGTTCTGTGCTTCCAATACGGAAACTATCCCTAACATGACCAAAAACAACAGTAACTTTTTCATTTCTTTAAGTTTATAAAAATGAGCCTGAATGGATTATTGATTATGATTCTGAATTCTTGTCAAATATAGGGAAGAGATGCAGAAAATGCTATTCTTCCGTAATAAAAAGTGTAAAATGGGACATTATTGAAATGTTGTTTCTGTTTTATTCATAACCATTTTTAATTTCGAGCTTTCCTCCTTTTTTAAACACTGCATTAATGAAATGTCCCTTTTCAGGGGTTACTTCAACACCATCAGAGGATTTTACAACAAACGTTGGAAATGGAAGCTTAATGCGGGCTGTTCCTCCTTTTTCACTTTCTACCATGAAATTTGTTGTAACTCCGTTTTCTTTAGTTGCCGATACCAGGAATGCGCCTTCGGCTCTGAGGTTTGTAAATCCGGCATCTTGCCAGGCCAGTGGAGTAGCGGGGAAGATTTCGATATATCCGGCATGGCTTTGCAGCAGCATCTCCTGTATTGCCGAAGCGAATGCAAAATTACCTTCCAGGGTGAAAGGATCATAAGTGAAATTGCTGTTGCCTGCCTTGCATTGGTCTCCGTTCAGATGAAAAGAATTGGTTGAGCAAAAGCATGAAGAGAAGGTTTTCAAGGCTTTTGCCGCATTCTCTCCGTCTTTCATCCGGGCATAAATATTTCCCAGCCAGCTGAATGAATAGCCGCACCATGACGAGGTGCCCTGCTTCACTAGGTTTGATATGCTTTTCTTCATAATGAGCTGTTCATCAGGATTATCATAGTCGAGTAATCCGAGAGGATGAATGGCCATGAGGTGCGAAAAATGCCTGTGCGATTCATGATAGGGGTATCCGGGCGCTACGGTGAGGCCTTCTTCAGGATCGGTATTTAGTTCAGGGAACTGATTTCCAATCGTTTTCCAGTGGTCTGATTCCTGCGTATGGCCCATTTCGCCGGCAAGTTCAGAGGCTATGGTGAAAAGGTACCTGCAGAGTGAAATATCGTAATTAGTCATTTGCAGGAACCATGCATTCATGCTTCCATCATGAAATTCGGGGCTGGAACTCATAGGCAGTTTTCTCAGTCCGTTTTCTAAAGAAGTAAGCTGTTCGATATGCCTGGCAACTGCCGAAATCCACGGGTAAGCGCGGGATGACAGGAATTCTTTGTCCATGCTGTAGCGCCACTGAAGGTAAAAATGCTGTGCCAGCCAGCAGGCGACGGTCGGAGACATTGCATACATGTGCCATCCACCCATTTCGTGCCCGCGAAGCGTTGCAACACCGGGTACATTGAGTCCGTCAGTACCGAATACTCTTTTGGCATATGATACGAACCAGGGTTTGTTGTTCCACAACCAGTCGGTAAAAACGGAACCTTCTTCAAGGTGGTTGCTGCTGTATGCAGGCCAGTAGCTAAGCTGAGTGTTAAGGTCGCTGTGAAAATCACCTTTCCAGGGTGGCAGCAAACCATTGTCTGCTGTCCATACAGCCTGCAATGAAATGGGTGGCGCCCCTTTGCGTGAGGCAGCGCCAAACTTGTACATTTCAAGGTAATACTGTTTCTCAAGCTGAATATCAGGAATACTTACCGATGATTGAGCCCAGTAATTTCTCCACCATTGTTTGTGGCCGGCAGCAGCTTCGTCGAAAGTTGTTTTAATAGCTTTTCTTACAATTTTAACTGCTGAAACTGATTTTGGCTGGTCGTTATAGTGGGAGCTTATACTCACGGCTCCTTCATTGTTTTTTGATGCAATAGCCGCTATATATTTCAAAGGGCCCCAGGCTTTTTGAGTGTAAGCGATAATATTTCCTTTATGGCTGATAGTGCCCTGTTTATAGCCGAGCCTTGACAGGCCATATCCTTCAACAACAACATTACCGCCGGTTTTTGCCTCATTGCTGCCATAGAATGGGGCGATCAGTTCTGGTTCAACAGGGGCTCCTTCCCATGAGTACCTGATGACAGGGTTTAACGCATCGGTAAAAATCCTGAAACGGGAATTGTTCTCCCATATGATAGTGCAAATGGCAGATGCGATGTTCAGTTCAACTGATTTAACCTTACCTAACTTGCTTATGCTGAATTCTACAACTACACCGGGTAGTTTTGTCGGGCCGGGATCACGGTCATAAGGCTCGTCAGCGACTTTCCACACAGTATCCCAGTCTCCTGAAAGCCTGTGTTCATAAGCCCACTGATAAGTGAACCTGTCAATTTCGGCTGTTGGCCTGAGGTCCCAAAGGTCGGCGCGGTCAACAGAGATGCGCAGTTTGCCATCTTTTTGCCAGATAAGGGCACCCATCATACCGTTACCAAGAGGAATACCACGGTCCCAGCGATCAGGTATTGCATCGAATTTGAGGTTATGTTTGCCTGATGGCTGTGCTGACAGTATAAACTGGCAAATAGAGGTCAATAGAGCAAAAGTAGCGAGAAAGTATCTGGCGTTCATTCCTGTTTTTGTTAAATCCATGGCTAAATTAGGATAAAATTGAGCGCTGGCCTTTTGTACAGGTTATTTACTATTACACAGGTAATAAAGGGTTCAATGAAGCCGAAAGCCTAAAAGCCATCATATGATCCTTTTAAAAGATGAATAATTCTATACAGATTATGATCTTCAGATTGACTTAATGTCGTACTTTGAAAGAAAATTGCCATGGGTGAAAAGAAAACTAAGAGTGAAACCGGAGAAACTGGTTGGGTAAAAATTATTGCTCCGTATCGCAATGGCGATAACCTGCATAGCTGGTGGCAGATTGCCAATACACTTATTCCATACATAGCGTTGTGGGTTCTCATGGTTTACAGCCTGAAATTCAGCTATTGGATTACGTTGCCGCTCATTATACTGTCCTCGGGCTTCCTGGTGAGGCTATTTATCATTTTTCACGACTGTGGCCACGGTTCTTTTTTCGAATCGAAGAGGTTAAGCGAGGCGGTGGGCTATTTTCTGGGAGTACTCACTTTCACCCCTTATCACCGGTGGCATCACTCGCACCTGATCCATCACCGGACTGTTGGAAATCTTGATAAACGCGGTATTGGCGATGTATGGACACTCACAGTGGCTGAATACAAGGCTTTGCCGGCAAAAAAGCAACTTTATTACCGCATCTACCGCAACCCGTGGATTATGTTTGGCATTGGGGCTGCCGGTATGTTTCTGATCAGCAACAGGTTCACCCGTAAAAGCTTTTCCCGGAAGGAAAAAATGAGCATCTATTTTAATAACCTCGGAATAGCGGTGCTTGCAGCTGTTTTGTGCTATACCATCGGGTGGAAGGCTTATTTGCTCATCCAGTTGCCTGTAATGTACCTGGCGTCTATGGCAGGGGTCTTCCTTTTCTATCTTCAGCACCAGTTTGATAGGGTACACTGGTATAAGGATGAGGAGTGGGATTTTAAAACTTTGGCAATTATGGGAAGTTCTTTTTATAAACTGCCAAAAGTTTTGCAATGGTTTTCAGGAAATATTGGTTTTCATCATGTTCATCACTTAAGTTCAAAAATCCCGAATTACAGGCTTGAGAAATGCCACCTGGAAACTGACCTGTTTAAAACGGTAGTTCCCATTCCGTTTCTAAAAGGATTTAAAATGGTTAAGCTGAAATTGTGGGACGAAATGACTGGAAAACTGGTAGGTTTTCGTTCGATATGAAGGTTACATATACCTCTCATCTTTCACCAGCGGCAGTCTGGCCATTTTTTCAACTTCAATACTCGGAAACCCAAATTCTTCCACCACTTTTCCAAGAATCAGATATACGCCCCTGCCTTTGAAAGGGTAATTTTTCAGAGAGGGAGGGAAGTTCACGGTGTCAAAAAACTCTCCTTCGGTATCGAAGAACGTACCGAAGTTCATGATTTCATTTTTAATGGTGCGGACATATTTTATCGTCACCAGCATCCCCACCATCCTTACCTGCCGGCCGATATATTCACGTAACATCCTGGCATTGAGTTCGCCGCGGTATGTGGTTTGGAGAAGCTGGAAGTAGTTCAGTGTCACGGGGAAGTCGAGCAGTTCTATTTCGTCGAAGGCATCCTCTTTATCTGAGCGAACCAGCGCAGGCAGTTCGAACCGGCGGGCAGGAGTGGTGAATAATGCACCGGTGGCAGGAGGCGGTGTACTCTTACGAAGTAATGAATGAACTTCCCACAGCAGGTGCTGTTTGCTTTTGCCTGTGAAGCGAAATGCATTGAGGCGGATAAGTATGATTGCCTGTTCAAGGCCAATGGCTACGCGGTTTGTGAAGTCTTCAAGGCTTTGAAAATCGCCGTTTTGCTTGCGTTCTTCCATGATGGTATGCGCTACCTGGCTTTCGAGGTTTGCGATGTGTACAAATCCCAGCCAAATGGTTATGCCTGTAACCGATGTGGTGTACTGACTGTGGTTTACGCAGGGAAGCTCGATTTTAGCGCCGCAGCGCCGGGCTTCGTTTACATACACCCAGGTTCGGTAAAAGCCGCCGAAATTGTTGATAACAGCAACCATGAATTCAACAGGGTAGTGGGCTTTCAGGTAAAGGCTCTGATAACTTTCAACGGCGAAGGAAGCCGAATGGGCCTTGGAGAACGAATAACCGGCAAATGATTCTATCTGCCGCCATACCTCTTTTATAATATCTTCGGGATATCCCCGGGACCGGCAATTGTCAAAAAATTTGTCGACGATCTTCTGAAATTCAACCCTTGAGCGAAATTTGCCGCTCATGGCACGGCGCAATACGTCGGCATCGGCAAGATCCATGCCGGCAAAGTGATGACAGATTTTGAGCACATCTTCCTGGTACACCATCACCCCGAAAGTTTCGTTAAGCTGTTCTTTCATGATGGGGTGTATGTAGCTGAATTTGTCGGGGTTATGAAACCGCCAGATGTATTCCTTCATCATACCCGACCTGGCTACACCGGGTCGTATGATGCTGCTGGCAGCCACCAGGGTGAGGTAATTGTCGCATTTTAGTTTGCTCAGCAGTCCGCGCATGGCAGGGCTTTCGATGTAGAAACAGCCGATTGTTTCGCTCACCCGGAGCTGCGACCGCACTTTTTCATCATTCTTGAAATCCTGTACCCTATGAACATCCACTTCCACACCCCGGTTTTGCCGGATAATATCGGCACATTCTTTTATATGCCCGAGTCCGCGCTGGCTGAGGATATCAAGCTTTTCAAAGCGAAGATCTTCGGCAACGTACATATCCCATTGCGTTGTAGGAAAGGCTTTGGGAGGCATATCGAGTGCAGTGTAGCACGTAACGGGCTCTTCCGAAATGAGTACACCGCCGGCGTGAATACTGCGGATATTGGGGAAGTCGGTCATGCGGGTGCCAAGGTTCCTGATATGATGAACCATTGTATTGTCGTTTAGCGGGTTGTTGGGATCTTCGACCAGCGTATCTATTTCTTCTTTCGGCAGTCCGTAAACTTTACCAAGCTCCCGCAGCGTGGATTTCCCTTTAAAAGTGGATGTTGCGCCAAGCAATGCGGTATGTTCACGTCCATAGCGTTTGAAGATATAATCGAAAACCTCGTCGCGGTCTTTCCAAGAATAGTCGATGTCGAAATCGGGCGGCGTGCTGCGCTTCGGGTTCATGAAACGTTCGAAGTACAGATTCAGTTCGATGGGATCAACATCGGTAATGCGAAGGCAGTAAGCTACGATGCTGTTGGCACCGCTGCCCCGGCCCACATGGTAGAAGCCGCGGCTCATGGTGTACCGGATGATGTCCCAGGTGATGAGGAAATAGGCTGAGAACCCAAGCCGGTCGATGATTTCGAGTTCATGTTTTACCCGACGCAGGGCTTCTTTGTCTTTTTTGCCATAACGGTAGTAAAGCCCGTCCATGGCGAGTTTTTCGAGCAACAGCCTGTCATCATAGGCGCTGGCTGAGAAAAGCCTCTTGTTTTTAACGGTTTTGTAATCGAAGTCTATCGAACAACTATTCATTAATTTGTCAGTATTTGTCAGAATATCAGTATAGTAACTGAACTGTTGCCGTATTTCTGCAGGAGTGGCCAGCATTTCATCGGGAGGCGCCACCATATCAGGTGTGAGCATGCTGAGCAGGATATTGTTGTCGATAGCACGCAGGTTTCGGTGCAGTTCATAGCCATTTTCGTCAGTAAAAGTGACCGGGCAAAGGGCAACAAGCTTTTCCTGCCGGTGCCTGTAACCGGATGACAGCAGCAGGTTTAGTTCCGATGGACGCATCCCAGTAAATTCATTATCCCGCAATTCCGTGGGCTGAAATTTCCCGAAAGGATAAATCACATAGCAATTATCAAATGCAGGCGGACGAGGGGGCAGGGGAGTGCCATTGATATTGTGATGGCTCAGAAAGTCGTTTAACTCTTTGAAACCCGGGTTATTTTTTGTAATACCAATGTAAAGAAGCTTGTTCCCATCACGAAACTCGATGCCTGCTATAGGTTTAACACCTTTTTTTGCACATTCTTTGACAAAATCAACAATGCCCATGCTGTTGTTGATATCTGTAAGTGCCATTGCCTCAATACCAATATTAGCGGCAGTTTCCACAAGTTTATCCAATGGGAGTGTGCCGTAGCGAAGGCTGTAATATGAATGGCAGTTGAGGTACATTTTAGTGCTTAGTGCTTAGTGCTTAGTGCTTAGTGCTTGGTGCTTGGTGCTTGGTGCTTAGTGCTTAGTGCTTAGTGCTTGGTGCCTGGTGCTTGGTGCTTAGTGCTTGGTGCCTGGTGCTTAGTGCTTAGTGCTTAGTGCATGGTGCATGGTGCGTAGTGCTTAGCCTGCCTGCCGTGGGAAGGTTTGTGTGAAAGGGGCAGGCCAGTTTGCCGTGGGGAGGTGTGTGTGAAAGAGGCAGGTGCTTAGTGCTTAGTTTGATGTTAGATGTTTGATGTGAGGACAGTTTAACAGTTTCCAGTCCAGATAGCTATCGAGACCAGTTTCCAGTTTCCAGGTTCCTGCTCCACCCGATAGCATCAGAATCAAATTTTCCATTATCCATTGTCAATTGTCAATTGTCCATTGTCCATTGTCCATTGTCCATTGTCAATTGTCCATTGTCCATTGTTAATTGTCCATTGTCCATTGTCCATTGTCAATTGTCCATTGTCCATTATCCATCATTCATTCCGCCTCATTTTCTCTTACACTTATTCCAAGGCCTACGGCTCTTACCAGTTTTTCGCGCCCGTAGCGCAGGCGCATGCGGTCGATGGCCTGGTAAAGGTTGATAAGTTCAGGCGTGTCATCAAACAAGTCTATCTGCTGGGTGCCGGTGATAAGGTGGCTGAAACGCACGCCGATAAGCCTTATGAGCATACGGCGCTGGTAAACTTTGCGAAAAAGTTCCTTAGTGACGGGGATCAGCACATGGTCAAACGAGGTGTAGGGAATTCTCATCTGCATGGTGTGCGTGTCGAAATTGGCATAGCGTATTTTCACCGTCACACACGAAGTGAGTTTTTGTTTTTTACGGAGTGAAAAGGCGATTTTTTCAACCATTTTTACCAGCAGGTCGTTGATCATGTGTATGTCGATAGTATCCTGGTCGAAAGTGGTTTCGGTGCTGATGCTTTTGCGTTCGGAATAGGGAACCACAGGGGTAGGATCGATGCCGTTGGCCTTTTTCCAGATCACCAGTCCGTTTTGCCCAAGCACTTTTTCCACCATTTCGGGCGGTATACGGCTCAGCGTGTCGATGGTGGCAATGCCCATGGAGCGCAGCAGGCGGTAGGTTTTATCGCCTATACCGGGTATTTTGCTGATGGAGAGCGGTGCCAGGAATGGAACTACCTGGTTGTAAGGTACTTCCAGTTCGCCGTTGGGCTTAGCCTGCCCGGTGGCGATTTTGCATACCGTTTTATTTACCGAAAGGCCAAGCGAAATGGGCAACCCCGTTTCACTGATAATGGCCTGCCGGAGTTCATGGGCCCATTTCATGCAGCCGAAAAAACGATCCATGCCGGTGATGTCGAGGTAATGTTCGTCAATGCTGGCTTTTTCGTACACAGGAGCCTTTTCGGCAATGATGGAAGTGACCATATCGGAGTAGCGCGTGTAGGCTTCCATGTCGCCGCGTATCACAATGGCATCGGGACAAAGGATACGGGCCATTTTCATGGGCATGGCCGAGTGTACACCGTACCGCCTGGCCTCGTAGCTGCAACCGGCCACCACGCTGCGGTCGGAAAAGCCTCCCACGATCACCGGCCGGCCGATGAGTTTACTGTTAGTAAGCCTTTCCACAGCCACAAAGAATGTGTCGAGGTCCATATGTAATATGGTGCTGGTGGTGATCATGGTCGCTTTTTGTTTCCGCAGTCCAGATTTTTTTAAAAAATTTTCCTTTTTTGTCTAACTGCCTCAAAATCGTATTATCTTTGATCAGAAATTAATCAAAAATGTGATTACAATATAATCATAATATTAATACTACCGACTGATGGCAGATAATTTTTTCGGACAGAACATAAAATTGTTGCGCAAAAGACGCGGACGCACCCAGGACGATGTAGCCGGAGCCCTGGATATGAAACGCCCCACGCTGAGCGGTTACGAAAACGGCGTGGCCGAACCGGGAATAGAGGTGCTGATCTCTTTCTCTGACTATTACAAAATTTCAGTTGATACGTTGTTAAAACAGGATCTTTCGGCGTTGCCCGATAGCCAGCTATCGCAATTAGAACGCGGGTTTGACATTTTTGTCAAAGGAAGCACCCTAAGGGTAATGGCAACCACTGTTGACAGTTCAAACCGCGAGAATATAGAACTTGTTCCTCACAAAGCCTCGGCAGGCTACCGCACCGGCTTTGCCGACCCTGAGTTCATCAGGATGTTGCCTACATTTCAATTACCGTTTCTTTCAGCCGAAAGAAAATATCGCATGTTTCAGATCAGTGGCGATTCCATGTTGCCCATACCCGACAAATCATGGATTACAGGCGAATTTGTCCAGAACTGGCAAAATATACGCGACGGGCTGGCATACATAATCCTTACGATTGAAGATGGCATCTTGTTTAAAGTGATTGAAAACCATTTAAATGATGAAGGCCGGATCAGACTGCACTCGCTCAACCCGCTTTATGATCCGTATTATGTTGATGTAAAAGACATCAGGGAAATATGGCGGTTTATACATTATATAAGCGCCGAGTTGCCGGAGCCCAACCTTCCGAAGAACGAATTTGCTGCAACACTGGCCACACTCAAAAAGGAAGTAGCCGACATAAAATCTCAACTCAGGCAAGGTAAATTATTTGAAGATTGACATCAATAAACAGACCTGTATTAATCAATAATTCAGGCAATTATTAAGGATATTTACTAAAATTAATGCATTTGTTACTAATATGTATTAAATTTGTATATTATCAACACTGTTAATAAGTG
>Ga0209099_1002365_pt1 | contig 16720 bp, 20 predicted proteins | sample AD_JPNHW2_MetaG_FD_184430 | JGI IMG/M metagenome (GOLD analysis project Ga0209099, IMG submission 184430) | Active sludge microbial communities of municipal wastewater-treating anaerobic digesters from Japan - AD_JPNHW2_MetaG (SPAdes) (version 2) | ecosystem: Engineered > Bioreactor > Anaerobic... | reverse complement strand
CCACTGGGTGAGCGATCGCCAGAACAGGAGCGTACGGGGCGTTGTGTCCGGGGAGGTGATCATGGTAAAGCCCGTGCTGGTCCAGCCGGACATTGCCTCGAAGACCGCGTCCGTATAGGTCATGTGGAGGCCGAACACGAACGGCAGCGCCCCGATGAACGCGATCGCGAGCCACGCGAGCGCCACGGCACTCATGGTGATGGAAAAGGAGGGCTCGATATCCCGGTACGGGAGGTGCGAGATGGCATACCCGAGCAGGAGGAATGTTGCCGGCGCCGTTGCCATGGGCAGGAGAAGGTCCCATTCCCTGAAAACAGCCAGCACCAGAAAGGGGAGCATTGACGCCACGCCAAGGAACTCGAAGATCAGCCCCATATCGTGCGCGATCATGGCGATATGCTCGATGCGCGTCATCTCACTAACCCAGCTGATTGGGATTTTTATCGTGTTATGGGTATCGGTGGGGGGACCGGCCAAAAAAAACCATACCCTTAAACCCGATCCCCCGCCAACTGATCTCTGTCCATGTCTGCGCTGCGGAGCCACGACCTCTTCCCGATTGCCGTCATCGGCATCATCACGCTCATTGCGTGCATTGTGCTGTGGCAGATCGTGGATATGGTGCTTCTTGGCGGGTCGCTTGCCATCGTGCTCATGCCGCTGCACCACCGGCTGTCGTTGCGGGTCCGGCCGATCTTCTCCGCATCGCTCATCACCCTGTGCGTCTTTCTGGCCCTTGCCGTATCCGCATGCATCACCGTCCTGATCCTTGCCGCAAATGCCACAACCCTGACCGGCATGTTTGCCAGCATCGGGACATGGCTTGAGGATCCCGCCACCAACCCGCTTTCCTACGGGATACCGTTTGGCAAGGCAAAACTCTTTGAGATCCTCAGCCAGGCAAACGACTTCTTTGTGAATTACGAAAAGACCCTGACGGACAAGCTCTCCCTGTACCTGTTCAAGACGTTTGTCTTCTTCTTCTCGCTCTCGGCCCTGCTCTACCACGGGGATCTGCTGAAAAAACGGTTCATGTCCCGGATGCCCCAGGCGATCTGCGAGTGGGTCACCCGGCTGTCGGCGGTCACGGTCGATACGCTGTACGCCGTCTACGTTGTCCAGGTCGCGATTGCGGTCCTCACGTTCTTCATCGCCCTGCCGGTCTTTATGCTCCTCGGGTACGGCAACGTCCTGTTCTATTCCTTCCTTGCTGCCTTCTGCGAACTCGTACCCGTCCTCGGGTCCTCCTCCACGTTCATCCTGATCGGGGCATATGCACTGTCGCTGGGGGATACCCGGGGGGTATTCATCCTCTTCATTTTCGGCTACCTGATCGTCTCGTGCGTGCCGGAGATCTATATCCGCCCCGTGCTGGTGGGCAGGCGCGTTAAGATCAACGCGGTGATCATGTTCATCGGTATCATCGGCGGGATCCTCACCATGGGCCTTGCCGGGTTCGTTCTCGGGCCGGTCATGATCGTGCTCCTGATCACGAGCTTCCGCATGTATTCCAGCGATCGGAAGGAGCGCAGGGAAGCCGCGGGGGCCGCCTGCGGACGGGGGGAACGGGACGGTGCACCGTAAGGGAACACAAGGAAACCCTTATCCCTGTTTCTGATGAGAGGTAATGAAGAAATGGCGGGCACGCAAGTCTCCCTCCGGGGAATTGTCAAGTCCATGGGACTGGTCTTTGGCGACATCGGCACGAGCCCCATCTATACGCTGACGGCAATTTTCCTTCTCATCCCCCCCACCCCTTCCAACATCATGGGGATCCTCTCCCTCATCATCTGGACCCTCACCATCCTCGTTACCGTCCAGTACACCTACCTTGCCATGCACCTTGGCAAGAAAGGCGAGGGAGGCACGATCGTGCTCAAGGAGATCCTGCTCCCGCTGTTAAAATCCGGAAACCAGGTGGCGTTTTTCTCCCTGCTTGCCATCATCGGCATCTCGCTTTTTATCGGCGACGGCGTCATCACGCCGGCCATCAGCATCCTCTCCGCGGTGGAAGGGGTACTGCTCATCCCGGGCATGGAAGGCACCCCGCAGATCTACCTCATGCTGATCGCAGCGGTCATTGCCATCGCGCTCTTCTCGTTCCAGGCCCGGGGGTCCGAGCGCGTGGCATGGGCATTCGGCCCGGTCATGGTCCTCTGGTTTTCCTCCCTTGCCGCCTGCGGGCTGGTTGCCCTGGCATCGGCCCCGCAGGTCCTGCTTGCCATCAACCCGGTGATCGGCATCAACTACCTGCTGCACAACGGGCTTGCCGGTTTCCTCATCCTCTCCTCCGTCATCCTCTGCGCAACCGGGGGGGAAGCGCTGTACGCGGACATGGGACACCTGGGCCGGGCCCCGATCGTGCGGGCCTGGTACATCGTCTTTGTCGCCCTTGCCATCAATTACCTGGGCCAGGGGGCATTTTTAATAACCCATCCCGGTGCGCACAATATCCTCTTCGAGATGGTTGCCTCCGAATTCGCCATCCTCTACATCCCGTTCCTCGTCCTGAGCATTGCCGCAACGGTCATTGCTTCGCAGGCCATGATCTCGGGCCTCTTCTCGATTGTGTACCAGGGCCTGACCACCCGGATCCTGCCGCTCTTCCGGGTTGAATATACCTCTCCCTCTTTCCGGTCGCAGATCTATATCGATATCGTGAACTGGCTGCTCCTCTTTGCGGTCCTTCTGATGATCGCCATCTTCCGGACCTCCAACAACCTTACCCATGCCTACGGCCTTGCGGTGTGCGGGACGATGACGATCACCGGCATGATGATCACGTGGATCTTTGTGCGCCGGGGCGAGATCGTGAAGAGCATCATCGCAGCGGGAGTGCTGGGGATCTCGCTCGTTTTCCTGCTCTCGAATTTCCAGAAGATCCCGTTCGGGGGCTACTGGTCGCTCCTCATCGCGTTCATCCCGTTTGCCATCATCATGATCTATGTCAGCGGCCAGAAGAAACTCGCCTCTGCCCTGCAGCCGGTGCCGCTGGACGAGTTCCTGCCGCGGTTCAACGAGGTGTACAGGAACGTCAACCGCATCAGCGGCACCGCCCTCTTCTTTGCCCGCGATTTCCGCCAGCTCCCGCAGTACATCTCCCGGATCATGTTCACGAACAATATCGTGTACGACGACAATATCGTCATCTCGATCATCCGGACCGAGCAGCCGTTCGGGGTCACCTGGGGCGTTACCCGCGAGATCACCCCGGGCCTGTCCATCTTCGAGATCTACCTGGGGTACATGGAGATCGTCGATATCGGCGGGATCCTGACCGATGCCGGGATCGAGGAGAAGACCATCTTCTACGGCATGGAGGACATTGTCACGACCCACGTGGTCTGGCGGATCTTTGCCGGGATAAAGCGGCTGGCCCCCTCGGTCGTGCAGTTCTACAAGCTGCCCTCGGACAAGATCCACGGGGTCGTGACCCGGGTGGACATGTGAGCGGACCGGCACTGCCCTTCCCTGATCGGACTGCAGCCCGGCTGACCGGGAACAGATCGGGAAATTTACCTTTGAGAAAAAAACCCTGCACCGGGGCCTCTTTTCACGGCATTATCGCCCCCCTGCGCCAGCCCTGCCCCCACGGGGGGCTCACGGGGCGGTGCAATGCCTCAGAATTACCTGAACTGAACGTTCCCTGCGATCGCGTACAGGGAAAACCGCACAATCGCACCCGGGGGGATGCCACGAGCGTGCGGGGGCAGAGCCCGAAAGAGCGTTATCATGAATGTCTCCTGATTTCCCCGGAGCAGAAGACCAGGTTCTCGCCACCGGAACCCTTCCTGCAACGGGCTGTGTCAGGGTATCGGTACTACGTCCTTATCGCAGGGGGAGATGCCCCGGTGGCGGACGTAAAGCCCCGGAAGCAGGTAAAAATTTCCGGGTGATCTCTCCGGAGCAGAAAAAAGGTACGTATTTTTCAGAGGGTTCACGCGATATCCTTGGTCTCAATGGACGTCATCATCCACTGGTTCAGGTCGCGGTACGTGTCGGCATCCTCCGCATCGGAGATGAAGGCAAACGAGTAGAGGTGGTGGACGGTGACCACCACTTTCTTTGAGTAGGCACCGGGGTAATACCCCGCGGGCAGGCGGGCGTCATAGGTTGCGGCCATGGCGTTCCCGCTCCGGAAGTACTGGTAATTTCCCACGTAGTTGGTCGGGAACAGGTCCGGGTAGAGTTTCTGGAACTCCCGTTTGATCCAGTCGATATTGGGATCGATCCTGAAATTCCCGCTCTGGTAGTCCACGAAATCCCGGGTGAATGATGCAAATTTCAGCCTGCCGTCGGGACTCGTAAAGATAACGATCCGTGCGGTATCGGCAAACGTGCCCGCGTCGCTGTACAGGTCGAACGGGCCGTACGACCGCACCGCGTTCGTATAGCATTCCACCGTCCCGGGGCCGAATGCCTCCGTGCAGTAGTCGCCGGTATAGACCAGGGCCGAGACCGTCCAGGTCGAGGGATAGTCGATGCCAAAATCGCTGTCGGTATAGCGCAGGAACGTGATCGCGTGCACATCGGCAGGGTCCGGGGCGGGGGTGGTGGCCGGCACGGCAGAAGCGGTCGTTTCAGGGGTTGCAGGGAGGGGTATCGTTGTCGCCGCCGCGGTGGGAGCGGGAGTCGCCGCCGTTGTCTCCGTTACCAGGGGCGGCCGTGCGGTCTCCTTCTGGCCCGTGCACCCCGCAGCCAGGATGATTGCCAGACAGAGAAAACCAAGGACCAGTGCCGGATACGTTTTCATACAGTATCTGGTGGTACCGGACATTTTAATCATTGTGCTTATCCGTTCTCCCGCATTGTCCGGGGAACACCGGCTCCTGCCCGGGCAGTCCCCCGGTATCCGGACGGCAGGGCGGCACCTCCTTGCGATACCCTCTTAACGCTACCGGACAAATAGTTCAAAACGGGCTGGCACGCCCGTCGTGCCGCTTCACCATTCCCGCGTGGATATCCGAGCCCGGTCAAAGGAGCGGGATTTAGGGTCCCGTCGCGAAGGCGTTCGCAGGTTCAACTCCTGCTCCACGCATTGTTTTTATTGTTGAATTATTTCCGGGATTCTCTCTCCCGCCGCTGTTCTTCTTTCCTGATTTTTACTATCGCTGTTTTGAAGCCCGGCACAGTACGGGTAATAATTCCCCAGATGACTTCGTAGTCGACATGGAAGTACCTGTGAGCGATTACATCCCTCATGCCTGCTATCTGCTTCCATGCAACCGCGGGATAGCGGTTCCTGAAATCCGGGGATAGTTTCTTTGCCGCCTCGCCAATGACCTCGAAGTTCCGGATCACCGCATCTTTTCGTCTCCGGTCAGCAACAAATTCTTCAAAGGATATACCGGTCGTGTCATCCTCAATATTGCTGATTGCTTCAAAAATATCATCAAGGTACTGGAGCACGGTTCTATGCATAGATTACCTCGCCGAGAATGTAAGGCCTGAACCGGGTTTTAATCGTGTTTTTCATGACCAGGTCAACCTTTCTTCCGAAGAGGTCTTCAAGATAGAACTTGCAGTCCATATAGTTTTCAAAGGTCTTTTGTCCTTTCCGGAACGTTACCAGAACGTCAACATCGCTGTCAGGCCGCTCCTCACCCCGTACGAATGAGCCGAATATGCCAATTTTTCCAACACCGAATCGTTTCTTCAGGATCGGTTCGTGCTGCCGGAGCAATGCGAGTGCGTCCATTTTCCTATTGTGATATGATCGTGCTGACTCTTAACTTTACGGTCACGGGAGCCGATACTGCCGATGGCGGAAGCGGGATCGCTACCAGCGGATATGAGGAAAAATGTTTCCCGGTTGAGAGGTGTACGGATACCCTGATAAAACAGTATTTCAGGAACTCGTGCATCCGATGAGCGGGGGGTACATATCCGGCAACCGGTGATTCTATCAGCAATCACGGAATAAACGTTACGTACGCGTATGGTCTCTTCCGAAAAGATGCAGGGCACAACTCCTCTGCCTCACCTCCATATCAGCCCCCCGAAAAAATGGATCCCGCTCGATCTTGCTGAACTCTGGAACTACCGGGAACTCTTATCCTCGTTCACGTGGCGGGACGTGAAGATCCGGTACAAGCAGACGGCGCTCGGGTTCCTCTGGGCGGTCATCCAGCCGCTGTGCATGATGCTGATCTTCACGGTTTTCTTCGGCAGGCTGGCAAAGATCCCCTCCGACGGGATACCCTACCCGCTCTTCGTGCTCGCCGCCCTGCTTCCCTGGACCCTGTTTGCGGAGGGGATCACCCGTTCCACCTCCGGCATGATCTCAAACGCCCCCATCATGACCAAGGTGTACTTCCCCCGGCTGATCATGCCCCTTGCCGGGGTCCTGTCGCCGCTCGCGGACTTTGTTTTTTCGTTCTCCATCCTTGTCGCCATGATGGCCTGGTTCGGGTTTATCCCTACCATCCATATCCTGTTCCTGCCGCTGTTCATCCTTCTTGCCCTTGCAACCTCGCTCGGTACCGGCCTCTGGCTCTCGGCCTTAAACGTCCAGTACCGGGATTTCCAGTACACGATCCCCTTCCTGGTCCAGCTGGGGCTGTTCGCGTCGCCGGTCGTCTACCCGGCAAGCCTGGTCCCCGAACCGGTACGGTTCCTGTACGGCCTCAACCCGATGGCCGGCGTCATCGAAGGCTTCCGCTGGGCGCTTTTCGGGACGGAGGTGCCGGGCGCGATGATCCTGGTCTCGGCCGGGATGGTTTTTGTGCTGCTCGTCACCGGTGCGTTTTATTTCCGGAAGATGGAGCAGTACTATGCGGACGTGGTGTGAGGAAAAAACGCAAACCGCGTGCAACGTATTACGGACCTGCAATACGGCGGGATGAGGTCCGGGTTTTTTTTGGCCCTGCCAAACCCCCTGAGTGAAATGAATCAGGACAGCACAGGAGTTAATTACGGGATCGGATAAAAATAATCTGTTCAGTATGCCGCCGACAATAGAAGATAATGTGTCCTGTTTTGGAAAGGAATATTCCTGGCCGGATGAAGGTAACGAATGGTCTGTTCCCTGGGGCGGGACCCCGTATCTCTGGTACGGCACCATTTTTCCAAGAATTTTTCCGTTTTTACCTGCCACGAACATCCTGGAGATTGCTCCGGGGTTTGGAAGATGTACACAGTATCTGCTCGGATTATGCACACGGCTCCAGATCATTGATCTCAATTCAAATTGCATAGACCACTGCAGAAACCGGTTCAGGGATTTCACTAACATCGAATATTATGTCAACGACGGCAAACACCTTGACGGGATATCCGATAATTCCGTGGATTTTGTGTTCAGCTGGGACTCCCTGGTTCATTGCGAATCGGATGTACTGGAATCGTATATCAACGAATGCTCACGTATTCTGAAACCGGACGGGATCGGTTTTTTTCACCATTCGAACCTCGGCCAGTATTTCGATGCCTCCCGTAAATGCCTCTCCTGCGAGAATCTTCATGGCCGGGCAGAATCCGTGAGTGCATCATCATTCAAAAAATTCTGTGACGACCATGGATTGGTGTGCGTCAACCAGGAGATAATCAACTGGCGTGGGGATATCCGGAATGATTGTCTCTCCCTTTTCATAAAGACCGGCGAAAACAACCGGTATAAGCATAATCTTTTTGTTAATAATGAATTTCACCGGGAAATCCTCCATGTACGTGATATCGCGAACATGTACGATTTCCGGCGGTCACACTATGAACAGGTAATTATGTAACCTCCGATACAAAACCACTGAACAGAGCAGGGGGGAATTTCTGATCAAAGTCTGTCTCGTTAACTCCTACGATTACTATGGTGGTGCCGCGATCGCAGCGTACCGTCTTCATCAGGCACTGAAGAGATCCGGCATCGACTCCCGGATGCTGGTCCAGCATAAGATAACTTCTGACGGTACGGTCATCGGACCCCGCCCGGGAATTGAAGAAAAACTTGGAGATTTCCGTTCCCGTTTCGATTGCCATCTCTTTAACCTTTACCCCGCACGGGACCGGAAAGCAACCTGGAGCATCAACCCGTTTCCCCATCGTATTGCAGCAAAAATCAACCTCCTCGATCCGGACATTGTCCATCTGCACTGGATCGGATCAGGTTTTGTTCCTGTTTCAGAGATCAGGAAGATCAAAAAACCCATAATCTGGACCCTGCATGATATGTGGGCCTTCACGGGGGGCTGTCATTATTCCGGGGATTGTACCCGGTTCCGGGAGCAGTGCGGCCGGTGTCCCCAGCTGGGATCCCGCCATTATGATCTGAGTTCATGCATCTGGAAGAGAAAAGCTGCATTGTATCAGAACAAGGATCCGGTGATAGTCTGCCCCAGTAAATGGCTTGCCGGATGCGCCAAAAAAAGTACCCTTCTTAAGAATGCACGTATTGAAGTGATTCCCAACGGGATCGATACCGGTATCTTCCGCCCGATAGAAAAATCAGCAGCCCGCAGAAGTCTCGGCCTTCCCCCTGATAAAAAATTAATCCTGTTTGGCGCAATAAATTCTGCCGGTGATACCAGAAAAGGATTCTCCCACCTGGTTTTAGCGCTGAACCATCTCCTGGCAACCGATCCCTCAATGAAACCCGAGTGCATGATTTTCAGCAGCAGAGACAGATCGCGGGTTGAAATAGCGGGTTATCACCTTCATAACCTGGGAAATGTGCCCGGAGAGGATCGGCTGGCTCATGTATATTCCGCAGCAGACGTTTTCGTTGCCCCGTCCGTGCAGGAAAACCTGGCCAACACGGTTATGGAATCTCTGGCATGCGGTACACCGGTTGTTGCGTTCACTATTGGCGGGATGCCGGATATGATCGACCATGAACGCAACGGGTATCTCGCAACGCCCTACAGCCCTGCCAGCATGGCCGAAGGGATTGGCTGGATCCTGCATCATCCCGCACCGGGGACACTGTCTCTCCATGCCCGCCAAAAAGTGATGGAGAATTTCGAATCTGAAACGGTGGCCCGGCACTATGAGGACCTGTATACTGCGGTACAGGGAACGGGCTGATAATCACGGTCGTTTATCCGGATTTTTTTATCTGTGCAGCCCGGATATCGACAATGAATAACCGGCGGGTTTTTACGGTTCCCCAAAATTTTAGACACCGGAATTCAAACAGGTTTATGTCATGCCAGAAAAACCTCGCGTGAGTTCGATTACGGCATTCTACCAGAAAGGAACATACCTGGAAAAATTCCTGGAATACCTCCCCCGCCAGACATATTTTTCCCGTCTCGAAGTGGTATTCGATCATAACGAACCCGCTGATTCTGAGGTCGGGTTGCTCAATGCGTTCCAAGAAAACCATCCGGGTGCCCTGCGGTATCTTGTAACGGACCCCGTACAACCGCTCGGGGTGTCCTGGAACCGGTGCATCCGCGAATCGTGCGGGGAATACCTGGCCATCTGGAATATCGACGACCTCCGCACGCCGGGGTCCATTGAAATGCAGGCGGCGTACCTGGATGCGCATCCCCAAACGGGTATCGTGTCGGGCAATTTCACGTACGTTGACCGCTTTTTATCGACAACCGGGACCATGGTCAATTTTTCAACGTACCCGTATGACAGGCTGTCTGCTGGATACTATTTCGGCCCGTTCATCATGTTCCGGCGATCGCTCCTGGACAGGGCCGGGCTTTTTGACGAACAGTTCCGGTGCGCAAACGATTTCGACCTTGCCATGCGCCTCCTGCACCACGGCAGGGCCCACATCCTTCCGGACAACCTGGGGTACTTCCTGGATGCCGGGGACGGGGCCAGTACAAAGAAGGATTCGCTGTGCCCGGTGGAGGCAACGGCTATTAAACTGCGCTACGGGATCTGCGAGCAGGTCAATTACCGGCACATCCCGGCAGCACTGAACTACAACCTGGGCAATATCCGGATCGGCAGCGAGTGGATCCCGGTCAGCCGGTTCGTTCCCGGGTACGAGGAGATGCTGGAAGAGCGGCTGGACTGGCTGTCCCTGAAGGGCCTGAAAGAGACCATAAAACGCCGTGTTTTCAGGTCATTGCGGGATCTGAGCAGGGGACGATACTGACAAAAGCCCCGTCTCCCGTCCGGGCAGGAGACCGGATCCGCAGGAAGCCCGGGTACCCGGCCATGATACGCGGCCGGATGATATTTAATTCCCCCGTCACCAATACCCTTACAGGAACAATCCCATGCCCCCCGATCACCCCGCCATCCGCGTCAGCCGTCTTTACAAGAAGTACACCATCGGCGGACCGCAGGAGAGATACCGCACCTTCCGCAACGCGGTTGTCAGTGCCGCAACGGCACCGTTCCGGCGGCTGGCTTCCCCCCGGCCCCCGCAGGAGTTCCGGGCCTTAAAGGACGTATCGTTCGACGTGGAGCAGGGCGAGGTCGTCGGCATCATCGGGCGGAACGGCGCCGTAAAGCCGGTGCTGCCTTAAGATCCGCAGATGGATTATGGCAAAAATCCGCCGACCCTTCCCGGATTTTACCAGCATAAGTATAATATTCCTGAGCTGCAATCATTTTTCATGAACCCTGTTTCACGGATTATCCTTGATCCTTTGGTACTGACCGGCAAACCGGTTATCCGGGGGACACGGATTTCTGTTGATTTTATTCTTGAACTCCTTGCATCGGGATGGCATGAATCGTCAATTCTGAAAGAATATCCCGGACTTGAACGCGAGGATATTCTTGCATGCATCAGGTATGCACAGGAAATTGTCCGTGATGAGCGGGTGTATGCTACACCACATCAGGGAAAGATCACCGGATGAAACTGCTCGCTGACGAGAATATTCCCTGTTCAGTTGTCAGTATACTGGCGGATGCGGGATACGATATTCTCTGGATACGAACCGAATCTCCGGGTATTTCTGATCCTGATGTCATGAGATATGCCTCTTTAGAAAAACGTATCATCCTGACCTATGACAAGGATTTTGGTGAACTTGCCATAAAGGATAATCTCTGTCCTTCTGCCGGGATCATACTCTTCAGGTTACCCATGAAAAACCCGGCAGTAATTGCACAATATATCCTGGCTATTCTCAAATCCCGGACTGACGGGGAGGGTCATTTCTCTGTCATTGAAGAGAAAAGAATCCGCATGAGGCCGCTTCCCTCACGATAAAAAACAGCCGGATGATATTTTAATTCCCCCGTCACCAATACCCTTACAGGAACAATCCCATGCCCCCCGATCACCCCGCCATCCGCGTCAGCCGTCTTTCCAAAAAGTACACCATCGGCGGACCGCAGGAGAAATACCGCACCTTCCGCAACGCGGTGGTCAGTTCACCCGAAACGTATCAGCAGTATACCTGAAGATCATTCACGGATACAACCAACCGGAAAGGATCGGAGAGAAAGAACATAAATATCAGGATCATACAGAAGAATGCAAGAACATCGTGCCTGAAGGACAGATGACAGGATAAGATACTCTATGCAAAAAAAGAATGTCCCGAAAAAAATCTTACAGAACATCATACAGCGTATTGTTGAGGTGGCACACCCGGATCGGATCATCATGTTCGGCTCTGCAGCACGGGGAGAAATGGGACCGCACAGCGATATCGATCTCCTTGTAATAAAAAAAGGTGTCAGGAATCCCCGTAACGTAGCAGCAAAGATCTATATGCAGCTGTATGGGGTTGGCAGGGCAGTGGATATCATCGTTGTTTCCCCGGAACAGGTTGAGAAATATCGTGATTCCCCGTATCTGGTAATTTTTCCTGCCACACGGGATGGTGTCGTGATCTATGACGCGGAAAAGATTGCAACCGGATAACCCGATCGAATGGCTTAATCGTGCAAAGAGCAGTCTTGCTCTTGCAAAACAACGTTCCCGAGAGATTTACCCGGAAGATCTTTGTTTCCAGGCCCAACAGGCAGCAGAGAAAGCGATTAAGGCACTCTACATCTCAAAGAACGTAGCATTCCCCTATATCCATGACATATCGCAGCTTCTGGCAGTTCTTGAAAAAGAAGGTGTGATTATTCCCAAGGATATAAAAACAGCCTCAACGCTCACGCTGTATGCCGCGCAGACACGGTATCCCGGACTGGAAAATCCGGTCAGTGATGAAGAATATCACAAAGCTCTGGTGTCAGCAGAACGTGTTGTTGTCTGGGCAGAAAAAATCATTAAATCCTGTTGTTGAAAATCTCAAACGAGGTATATCATGACACACTGTACAGCACACGACTACACCAAAGATTCGTGCAGGGAAACTTTCATTAAAAAAGAGATTGCGTAAAAAATGGACTTCCCAGATCTCCGGTGTGTATTATCAATGATGACTATTATTGCAGGTCTGAGTTATGCCCCCTGATACCATCGCCATCCGCGTCAGCCGTCTTTCCAAAAAGTACACCATCGGCGGACCGCAGGAAAAATACCGCACCTTCCGCGACGCGATTGTCAGTACCGCAACGGCACCGTTCCGGCGGCTGGCTTCCCGTGACCCCCCGCAGGAGTTCTGGGCCTTGAAGGACGTATCGTTTGACGTGGAGCAGGGCGAGGTGGTCGGGATCATCGGCAGGAACGGCGCCGGGAAGTCGACGCTTTTAAAGATCCTGTCGCGGATGTAGCTTCCGGTTTTTAAAAAATCCGGGTTGAGCGATAAGAGAGATATGGGTTCATCTCATCTTCGTAAAAAGCGCCGGTTGTTTCCCGACATGATCATCCGCAGGCCAGCATCAGGAGCCCCGGCTGTCCACCTACCGTACTGAATAAGAATCGGTATGTAATTACGTGATAATCCCGAATATATTCCTGACTATATGCCTCAAGATATCCCCGCATCAGCCCGTCCTTCTGCCTTCGGTGTCGATGTTCTGACGCTGGTCACGGGGACAACCATTGCCCAGATCATCACGGTTCTTGCATCTCCCGTCATTACCCGTCTTTATGGTCCGGAAACCTTTGGTATCCTGGCTCTCTTTACGTCCATTACCAGCATCATCGCTGTCATTGCCTGTATGCGCTATGAACTCGCAATTATGCTCCCGGAATCGGATGGGGAAGCGTTTTTTGATATTAGTGATTACTACAAGGGTGAAACAAAAAAATTACAATGTAATAACATCATTTAATGGTGCATTTATGCTGAGGATTTTGGCAACAGGGATTAAAATAGAGGAAAATTTTGGAGGGCCATCCTTATTGCACGGATTAAAAGAAGTATTGGATTTATTATATGGTGATAATTATGAACTTATTTATTGCCAGTTAACTCCATATGATACGATATCTTCAAGCGATTTCAATTTTACATTAAAATCAATATCATTTGGAAAAAAACAGATTTTAAATTATCTTACAGATAAGAGCATGTCTGAATTGAAATCATACATCATATCATCCGATATCGTTATTGATTTGAACGGAATTTGTTTTAGTGATAACCTTGATAGATATCAAGGATATCTCAGATCGTATATCTCAGTATTATACCAATTTAGAGTATGTTTCCTCGCAAAATTATATCGGAAAAAAATAGTTAAGAATACCTGTAGTTTTGGACCGATGAAAAATAATTCAAATGCACGCAAGGCAAAATTTGCTTGCAGATATTTATTTGATACCATTTCAGCAAGAGAAGAGAAAAGCCGTCTTGCCCTTCTTCATGATGCAAAGGTTAAAAAAGATATTCTGTTATCTCCGGATATCGCTAATGTAATGCCTTTTTCAAAGAAACCATACCCAAATACTAAAATTATTGGTATCTCAATTAGTCACCAGATCATTCGACAATGGGGTAGTGATGAGGGATATGTTGAGTGTATGGTTAATCTTTGTAAGCATATTTATGAAAAATATCAAATATCAATTATGTTGATCCCGAATGAAGTTCAAAAATTATCTGACTTCAATGATAGATCGGTCTCAGACGAAATTCAGAAAAAATTAAGCTATAGTGGTGTTTCTGTTGATATTGCTGATTCGGCAAAAATGTCAAGTATTGAATTAAAAAATCTCATTGCATCCTGTGAAGTAATGGTGGCAAGCAGATATCACTCGTGTGTTGCCTCGTTATCTTCAGGAGTCCCGGTTCTTGTAATTGGATGGCATTACAAATACGAAGAGCTGCTCCATTGGTATGGTCAAGATCAATGGATCCTTTCCAATCACGACTGCATATCGGACAAACTCATTGATATGTTCGATGCATTTTGGGAACAGCGTGACATGTCAAAAAAAACAATTGCTGAGCACTATCCAAACGTACGAAAGGCAGTATTGGATGTTGGAAAAATCATGTTTTCCAAATAGTACCTGAGATCTGTCATGGAAACAATATCTTATATTTCTGATAATGTTCTCTGTACGGCATGCGGGGCTTGTGCAGGAATATGTCCTTCAAATGCTATTCAAATTAAAGTAAACACTGCCGGGTATCTTCTTGCAGAAATTAACGAGGATTTATGCTCTCACTGTCGAAAATGTGTAAATGTCTGTCCCAGCAATCCAGAAAACAGACCCACTCTTGAGTTCACCGATATTTTTCACGGCAATTGTCTTGCCGGATATGTGGGATATGCTGCAGATCCACTCATCCGGAAAAAATCGCAGAGTGGGGGGATTGTCACTGCATTATTGTGCTATCTGGTTCAAAGCGGGAGAATTGATGGCGCTATAGTAAATAACTTCAATAAAAATACTCAACGCCCAAAAGTAACTTTCGTTACTTCAAAAGAGGATATTATTGCAGGATGTGGCTCGTATTATGCACAATCATCAGTAGTCAAAACGTTATTGGAAATTCCCCCTGAGAAAAACACTGCAACAGTGGTATTAGGTTGCCAGGCCATGAGTCTTCAATTAATTCGTGAAAAATACCCAAAAGTTCAATTTCCAACATATATCATTGGTTTGATTTGCGCAGGTCAATACAGTGGGTCTATGATTGATGATTTAATTGGTCAAACACCCTGTAATGCAAAGAAGGTGGAGGAGTTTCGCTTCAGAGATAAATGTGTTGGATGGCCAGGAGATGTTCATTTTTCTGCAGAAAAAGAAGATTACTGGCTTCAAAAAGAAATACGTCACGCATTAAAACCGGTCTATGAATTACATCGTTGTATTGCCTGCTTTGACCAGATGAATATTTTCAGTGATATTGTATGTGGAGATCCATGGGGCATTAGCCATAAACAACAAGCAGAAGGACATACTGTTGTCATCGCACGAACTGAAAAAGGGGAAAGACTCTTAGAGGATGCAGTAAGAGATGGGGTTATCATCTTAGAGTCGCTCCAACCTGAAGAAATATTACGTGGACAGACTGTTGACGGAAGGCAAAAAACCAAGTTCTATACATCACGTGATATTTTCCATGAAAAAAAATGGGTCTTTCCATTTCCAAAAAACTGGATCAAGGATACCCCCTATACTCCGGCAAATGCAAAAGTATATCATGATATCCGGGAACGATTGGAATATACCCGGGATATTTATCAAACTGCAAACCAAACCGAATATTTTGCGAAAATTCAATCGAAAAAGAATAAATTACGGGGAAATTGTGTTCAAAAAATGAAGAGATACGTAGGTATCATCATCAGAAGACTCTTTTTCCATAATTAGAAATTTTCTTTATCTACCCTATATCCAACTTTATTTGAAATAATGGTCATCTCCCCATATATGAACGGATAAGTGGTTGTGTTTTTATGATATATATCAGATATAAGAGCCCAATCAGTATCACTATTACACAGGTTAAAATGGCTGATAATTGAAGGAGCGTGACAATAAACGCTATTATTGCCAACCCAATCGATGTATACATTGGTTGTTTAACCTGTTTCCAAATAGTACGCACGGATGCTTTTGCCCAAACAATCACACAAAGATAACCAATACCTCCATACACGACAACGCCAGATGCCATGAATAGAAATAACCCAAGATAAATATTTTCAAATATCCCTCCAATAAACAACGATGCAAATCGTGAAAGCAGAACAACGACATTGTAAACAAGATTAATTTCCTGCTTCTCAAGGACGATAGATATGGTTGTCAAGGGAGATGTGACAAACCAAACCATAGCCCAGAGTCCCAGTATTTGCACAAAAACTCCGGCTTCCTGCCATTCTGAACCAAAAATAATCCCAAAAAGATTACCGCCAACAAGAGAGAGAAGAATAAACGGTAATACAGACAATATAAGTAAGGTTGAACATGTATCGCCTGCAAGATTTGATAAGAGATAATTATCCTTCGCAACACAAGCACGCTGAAAAAAAACCTGTGAAATAGAAGATCCTATAAAATTCATTGGCAGATAGATCATCATCAATCCTAATGCGTAGAAGCCGGCAGTCGCAGGTGAAAAAAATGATGTCAGCATTAGTACTGGAAATTGCCAAGAAATTGTATTCATGAATGCTGCCCAGATGTTGAACCGTGGGAATTTTTTATATCTGATGATCTGGTCGTAGATTTTTCTAAGAGAACAACTGGATTTGATTAGCAGTAAATCACACTTCATTGCCTGATACAACAATACCAGTGTGCCAAATCCATGTCCCAGAATCTGCCCTGCAATTAACGAGCCCGCGTTCACATAGCCTAACGTTCCAAATCCCAATTTCAACCCCGATGCAGAAACAGACTGCAGTGCTTGAGTTGTTGCCTGCGTTCCAAACCTCCTTCTGCGGGTATTCCAGTATCTTAGTGCAAGATATAATCCATCGATAAATACAGCGAGAGGTA
>Ga0209099_1002364_pt1 | contig 16722 bp, 14 predicted proteins | sample AD_JPNHW2_MetaG_FD_184430 | JGI IMG/M metagenome (GOLD analysis project Ga0209099, IMG submission 184430) | Active sludge microbial communities of municipal wastewater-treating anaerobic digesters from Japan - AD_JPNHW2_MetaG (SPAdes) (version 2) | ecosystem: Engineered > Bioreactor > Anaerobic... | reverse complement strand
GTACGGGCTGATGCCTTAACCGCATGCCCTCATCCGGCCTGGCGGCCACCTTCTCCCGGATTGAATTCACGGGAATAATTCCGGCATGAACATTCAGGTCTGAATACTTTATGTAATCAATACAGGGAGAAGGGTTATCATTTCGAATCTGCTTCAGTTCTCCGGGTGAGAAATCTTTGTGATACGCATGGTACATGATGCAGATAATGTCCGGCCATTATGTTTTCCGTTTTTTTTAATCATCCCCTCCTGATGTATCCGGAGGGGATGATTTTATCCTTTTGTTAAGCAATGCATTCATCTTTTTTAAAACTGATACCGGCGTAGTTTTTTTAATTTTACTGCTACGCCCCGGCAAGAGCTGTGACAGCTACTGATGCAGATACCATGGTCGCCTCTTTATAGTCCATGTCTGTTAAAGCTGCGTAGATAAAGTATTCGGCCCCGGGTTCAAGGTTCGTGATCGTGTGTGTTGATGAGTCTGTTCCGGCAGGTGAGTACCTTTTCATTATATTTTCATCTTCACCGTCGCTTTTTCTTTTTACAAAAAAATGGATGAACCTGCCTGCCTCTGCTTCAGGTATGGTGTATGTGCACACTATCTCACCGGCCGCACCGGGCGCTGCTGTTACAGCCGGAGACATGATTTCACCCATGGGCTTGAAGAGCTCTATCGCTTTCTGCTCCCTTGCTTTTTTGAAGTTGGTCTTCATGTAAAGATTATACGCGTGCTGTTTTTTCTTCTCCCCGTGTTTGTACCATGATGAGTTCATCAATGTTCCTGCAGAGGACCAGTCCGACGAGAGGCTCGCGAATGCCGTGTGTATCTCTTTCTGGGCTCCGGTAGATCCGGTTTTCTTCTTCGGCTTAACCCTTGTGTAAAGCTGTCCATCGCGTTCATAGATCACAACATTCCCGAGACTGTTTTTCATCCTGTGAAACATCGGATTTAAATCAAATTGTGACATAAAATTTACTCCTTTTATTTTTAGTTTGTATGTGATGATTAACCGGCCGGATTAACATCTCCTATTAATATAATTGTGGGATTATAGAGTTCTGGACAAAAATAATTATTTTTTTTTTACAGACTGGTAATGTCCGGAGAAATGAGGGTCAAATGCCGGGAACATGGTATTTTTTAATGACCGGATAGGAACCGGATAGGAACCGGATAGGAGCCAGCTGAGTACTATATAAAGACCGGAAATGACTATATAATGACTATAAATGACCGGAGATGACCGGAGCATGACTACAGATGACCGGAACATGACTACAGATGACCGGAACATGACTACAAATGACCGGAAATGACTACAGGTATCAGGAACAGGTATTGATGCAGAAAAGTTTTATTAGTGAGGACCGCATGACCTCACCCCCGGCCCCGAGTCGAACGCTTTTTCGGCATCCTGCCTGCGTTCGACACTAGCGCCTCCGTGCGCGTCGTCCACATGGAGAGGGGAGGCTGTGGAGGGAACTTTATGCTGAGATATATTGTTTTGTTCCATGATACTTTAAGTTTGTTCGCAGGTGAACCCGGTTGCGTTGTTTATCCCGGACTTCTGGAGATGGAGGTATATTTTAGCTCTTGCCGTTTTTAACCTGTAAGTGACCTGGCGGCGGGTAAGCCCGAGTTCAGAGGCTGTTTTTATTCCTGTTAATGACGCGGTGCAGGTACGTTCAAGTATGTCCAGCTCGAGCGGTGTAAGTGCCGCTTTTGCATTTCCGAGTATTATCCCCAGGTCATGGTCTTTTGACCTGTACACCAGGCGTTTACTGCATTCAATACTCCTGTCATCTATGTCTATTGTCTCTACCGTGCCCCTGGTCCGCCTGTAATCGCGGGTTTTGTTCCTGGCTATTCCGATCAGAAGACGTGCGGGTTCGTACGCCTGCCTGTTTTTCAGTTTCTGGCTGAATACAAGGAAGGTCTCCTGGCAGATGTCCTCTGCTGTTTCAATATTGCGTGTTTTTGAAAGAATGTACCTGTAGACACGCGGTTTATTTTTTTTGTAGCAGTCGTTAAAAAATGCATCATGTTCTCTTGAATCCATCACGGTTCCCCCGGTTTGTTTTATTGAACCGCCCGGATTGTAAAAAAATCAGGTGGTTAGTAGCAGGTGGTAAAAAAAAGGGGTGCGGAACAAAAAAAATTCCGGTGTGTGAAAAAAAGTACATTTTTATGATCGCCGCAGGGGATTTGCTATCCGGGAAACATCGATTTCCTGTTCATACACAAACGTATAGGACACTGTGTGTCATACACAGTGTGGTATATTGACCATAGACGCATCCGGTGGAGGTGTTCCATGTTTGTTAAGATTTCAAAGTGGATTGTTTCAAAGCTATATTATCTCAGTTACTCGGACCGGCTGCACTACTGGTCGCAGTGGTCAGGCATTCTGCTGTGTATTGCTCTGCTGCTGCAGCTTCACAGGTATAACGGGATTGGTTCTTATATCAAGTACGAGTTCTATGTTCTGCTGCCTGTTATGGCGCTGCCAGTTGTGCTGCAGGTTATGGCCATTCTTGCGCGCTGGATAGTTGACTATGACCTGGCTGATTATTTTGAAACCACGTTTCTTTGCATAGTATCTGTTCCTTTCCTCTCTGCGTCGTTTATACCGGAGCGGTTAAATCTTTCATGGACTGATCCGTTGAGCGGTTCTCTTAATCCGGAACCTTTTTTAGCAATAAGTGCCATTACAGCTCTAAGCGTTCTCGCGGGGTTTGTTTTTGTGTGGTTTAAGCATTTGATGGAGTAGCGGGGCAGGGGAATCCTGGACTATCCGGGCTTCCTGTTAAATACGTTGGCCCTATCTGCCCGCCCCATCCGTCGCTATCGCGCCACCTTCCGCCCCATCCGCCCTGCGGGCACCTTAGTCGAACGCTTTTTTGGACGTCCTGTCCGCGTTCGACACTAGCGCATCCATGCGCGTCGCCCATGGTGAGATGGGGAAGGATCGTAGCATAAAGTTTAGGTTTCGATTCTCCACCTGTCTTTTCGCAGGGGGACTAGAAACACGATGTTTCTGTATCGAGCATGGACAGGATGTCCAGAAAAGCTCGATTGATGTCACGCAGTGACAGAGGGGGCGTGACAAAGGGGGTATGGTGTATATTGTAATTTTTAACTTAATAAACGTATAGGTCACTGTGTGTCGCAGGTGGTGTGGTATTATTGTCGTGGGTATTATAAATAAATTGAGTTAATGGAGGTTTGCCTGTGCCTGATGATAACTTTTTTATGAATGATGAGATCCAGGAGAATATCGACGCAATAATGGAATCCTGGCTTGAGATCAGGGGACTGGACTTTACTGCAACTGATCTTAAAATTGAGGTCTTTGAGCAGGCTGACATGGGTTTTCTCTACCTGGTCAGGTTCAGGGAGAAGCCGATCGGCTGTGTGCTCTACCTGGGCAATGAGTATGTTGTTACACGTTACTTTGACTACAGGGGCGAGGAGGTGGGTATATGCCTGTAATAAACAATGTAATACGTGATGAGGTCATTGAAGGGAAAATGTATGACCTGGCTTACAGGTTCTACAGGGAGAAGGGGATTGATGAAAGTAAAGAGGATATCAGGATTGAAGGTTATATGCAGGGGAACGATGGGTACTTCTACCTTGCGAAATACAGGGGCGCACCCATAGGTTCCATACTGCATTTCAAAGGCAGGCTCGTGATCGCGTACTTTGGTTCTGATAAAGAGGGCGGTGAGGAATGAACGTAAGGAGGTGATTGTATGGCGGACAAACATGAAGATGAGGTCAGGCAGAGAATCAGTAGTTCGTCAACTGTCAATTTTATGATAGGGACATTCTTAACAATAATTTCCGGGATCCTGGTGTATAATGGCATGTATATCCTGATTATCCTCTTTATCCTTCTTGTTATATACGGAATATGGAAGCTGTGGAAGGATGGGGAGTTTAAAGAGGAGGGTACAATCGGAGGGCTCTTTATGTTTTTTTTCAGCATACCGATGTGTGTTTATTTAATGATCGGTCTTATAAAAAAAGGGATTTATGCATACCCTATAGTAATAGGACTGATGCTTCTGCCGGGGATATTTCAGTTATTCAGGAATTTTATAAAGGAAGTAAGAGGTAAATAGAAGGGTGTGATGTCATCACTTACGAGCGCAAGCGTGGAGGAAACTTACTGATACGCATGGTAGGGGCTGTAGTCTTAACCGCATGCCCTCCTCCGGCCTGACGGCCACCTCCTCCCGTTTTGAAGAACTGAAGGGGAGAAGGGATGTCATGAACAGTTCGTGTAGAAATCCCTCTCCCCGGTAAAAATATCTGTATAACATAAATGACTCATTGGGAGAGGTCGCTCCTCTGCATCCATGCAGCCGCGACACTAAGGCATCCATGCCTGTCGGGTGCCCGAAGGGCGGGTGAGGGCATCACTTAATGTATGTATAGGACACTGTGTGTCGTACCGGTTGTATTATAATATTCACTTGTGTTATAGGCCTTTTGTTTTAATAGAAAAATTTTAATAATGCTTGTTGACATGGTCGGGCTTATGTGGTAAGGAAGTGCAATATGAGAATAGCATCCTTGGAGCCGGCATCTCGGTACACCGCCTTGTAGTAGTTCAGGAAACTTTGTTTGATTCAGGCGGCACTCGATGACCGGACTTTTAGAGGAAAGTACAGGTGTCACCTTTACTGGTTTTAATTAAGGCGTCCCCGAGTGGCAGCGCGAAGAAGTATATGTAATTTCAGCATGTAAATGCGCTGTTGTACCGAGGGGCCCGCATGAGACAGATGAAGTTGTTGCTTACAACCGGGTGTATCGAGATGCCCGTATGAAAAAGAATAAGTCTATTACCGGTTTATAAATGATAAACAAAAAAGAACTATCTGAACGAGATATCTGCAGCAAGTTCAAAACACCTGCGATTGAAAAGACGGAGTGGGACATTGCCACGCAGATTTTAAGGAATTTATTTTAACTGTAATAGAATCAAAAGACAATAATCAGATGCAATAAATAGAACAATCAGGGAGTAACAATGAATATAGCCGTGCATAACAAAATCGTATCTTTTATCTGGTCTATTGCAGATGACTGCCTTCGTGATGTATATGTGAGGGGGAAATACCGTGATGTAATTCTTCCAATGGTAGTACTCCGCAGACTTGATGCCCTTCTTGAACCGACCAAAAAAGCCGTAATGGAGGAGGTTTCTTTTCAGAGGAATGAAGCTAAATTCATTGAACTTGATGATAATGGACTTAGGCAGGCTTCAGGGTATGTATTTTATAATATCAGTGAATGGACTCTGCAGCGCCTTCATGACACTGCTACAAATAACCAGCAGATATTGCAGGCAAATTTTGTAGATTACCTGAATGGTTTCAGTAGCAATGTTAAAGAGATCGTTGAAAAATTTAAACTTAAAAGCCAGGTACAGCACATGGCATCGAAAGATGTTCTGCTGAATGTGCTTGAAAAATTCACATCGCCTAATATTAACCTTACACCATTTGAAAAGAATGATCCTGACGGCAGAAAACTTCCTCCACTTACTAATCTTGGAATGGGATATGTATTTGAAGAACTAATCCGTAAATTCAACGAAGAGAACAATGAGGAGGCAGGTGAACACTTTACCCCGCGTGAAGTAATTGACCTTATGACGCATATAATTTTTGAACCTGTGCAGAAAAAACTTCCTCCTGTTATTACCATATACGATCCGGCCTGCGGAAGCGGCGGTATGCTTACCGAATCTCAGAATTTTATTAAAGACGAAGACGGCCAGATACGCGCGAAGGGTGACGTTTACCTGTTCGGTAAAGAGATAAACGACGAGACTTATGCTATCTGCAAGTCTGATATGATGATCAAGGGTAATAACCCGGAAAATATTAAAGTTGGTTCAACACTTGCAACTGATGAATTTGCGGGTAAGACCTTTGACTTTATGCTCTCCAATCCGCCTTACGGGAAATCATGGGCTGGCGATTTAAAATATATCAAAGATGGCAAAGATATTATTGATCCACGTTTTAAGATAAAACTTAAAGATTTTAGGAGCGTAGAGGAGGACGCGGAAGCCACACCGCGTTCTTCTGACGGACAGCTTCTTTTCCTCATGGAGATGGTTAACAAGATGAAACCGCTGTCGCAGAATCCTTCCGGTTCAAGGATTGCTTCTGTCCATAACGGCAGCAGCCTGTTTACAGGAGATGCCGGCGGCGGTGAAAGCAATATCCGAAGATACATTATAGAGAATGACTGGCTTGACGCGATTATTCAAATGCCGAACAACCTGTTTTACAATACGGGGATTACCACATATATCTGGATTGTAACAAACAGGAAAGCACAGGACAGAAAAGGGAAAGTGCAGTTAATTGATGCAGGGCTGATGTACCGTAAACTCCGCAAAAACCTTGGCAACAAGAATTGTGAGTTCGCGCCTGAACATATCCGTGAGATAGTATCAGTATACAAAGAGATGAAGGATGTTGAGAAGAAAATCAATCCAGATACTAAAGAGGAAGAGGGTATTGCCTCAAAGATTTTTGATAATACAGATTTTGGTTATTACAAGGTAACCATTGAACGTCCCAAACGGCTTAAAGCGCAGTTTACAAAAGAGCGTATTGCGGAACTCCGCTTTGATAAATCACTTCGCGAGCCAATGGTATGGGCGTATGAATCTTTTGGTGATGAAGTCTATACTAAACTGGACAAACACGCAAAAGAGATTCTGGATTGGTGCGATAAAAACGAACTTAACCTGAATGCCAAACAGGGTAAGGCTTTAACCAGCGCTGCCACATGGCAGAAGCAGCTTGATTTGATGAACACTGCAACTGCACTTATGAAGAAAATAGGGAAAGATGAATACAGCGACTTTAATATTTTCAAAGATAAAGTTGATGAAGCATTAAAAGCTGTTGAGTCAAAACTATCTGCTTCAGAGAAGAACATACTATTGAATGCTGTAAGCTGGTACGATGCAGATGCAGAAATTGTTGTAAAGAGTAAAGTTAAACTGACAGGCGATAAGCTGGATAAATTGTTATCTCACCTGGATTGTAAAGAGGAGGAGTTGCCCGATTACGGTTATTACCCCGCTTCAGTTAAAGGTGAATACCTTGAGTATGAAACCGAAAGCGACTTGCGTGATACAGAGATTGTACCCTTGAAAGAGAACATTTATGAATACTTTCTGCGGGAAGTAAAACCTCATGTGGCAGAGTCATGGATAAATCTTGATGCCACAAAGATTGGTTATGAGATCAGCTTTAACAAGTATTTTTACAGGCATAAGCCGCTTAGAAGCCTTGAAGAGGTGACTGCTGATATACTGGAACTGGAAAAGATGAGTGACGGGCTTATCCGTGAAATACTGGATATGGCCTGATGGATGATATGATGGATAAGATAAAATTTAAAAAATATCCTGCATACAAAGATTCCGGAGTGGAATGGCTGGGAGAGATTCCTGAACATTGGGAATTGACAAGACTTGGTACTAAATTCGAGGAAAGAAGAACTAAAGTTTCCGATAAAGACTTTTTACCTTTATCAGTAACCAAACAAGGTATTTTACCACAATTGGACAATGCAGCGAAAACGAATGACGGGGATAACCGTAAACTTGTAAGAGCAGGTGATTTTGTAATAAATAGTCGATCTGATAGAAAAGGTTCAAGTGGGATTTCAGATAGGGATGGTTCAGTATCATTAATCAATATTGTTATAGAGCCGAAAAATATTGATTCAACCTATTGTAACTATGTGTTCAAAAGTTATAATTTCATTGAAGAATTTTATAGAATGGGTCACGGAATTGTCGCGGATTTATGGACCACCCGTTACGATGAAATGAAAGCGATAATGGTGGGTATCCCTCCTATTCCTGAACAAACCTCCATAGCCAACTTCCTAGACCGCAAAACCGCTCTGATAGACCAGGCCATAGACATCAAAGAAAAACAAATTGAATTGCTTAAAGAACGCAGACAGATTCTTATACACAACGCAGTTACTCGCGGTCTTAATCCTGATGCTAAAATGAAAGACAGCGGTGTTGAATGGATCGGAGAGATTCCGGAACACTGGGAAGTGAAAAGATTGTCATCTTTTGGCAAATTTTCAAAAGGTGGCGGATTTTCTAAAGCTGATTTATTAGACACTGGATTACCTGCGATTCTATATGGTGATATTTATACAAAATATGATATTTATATTAAAAATGAATTAAGATTTATTTCTTTCGAAACAGCAAGCAAATCTGTAAAAATAAAAAAAGAAACACTTTTATTTACTGGTTCAGGTGAAACGATAGAAGATATTGGCAAATGTGTTGTTTATTTAAATGATTCCGAGGCTTATGCAGGTGGTGATGTTATTATTTTTGAACAATTTCAAAATAATAGTTTATACTTGAGCTATGCATTGAATACAAAAGGTGTTAGATTAGAAAAAGCAAAATTTTCGAAAGGTGAGATAATTGTTCACATTTATGCTTCAAAGTTAAAAGAGATCTATGTCCCTCTACCACCAAATGCCGAACAAATATCTATTTCGGTATGGATCGAAAATGCATCACAAAAATTTTCAACCGCCATCTCCCTCAAAGAAAAAGAAATCGAAAAGCTAAAAGAATATAAATCCACGCTTATAAATAGTGCTGTTACAGGAAAAATAAAAGTGAGTTAATTATGCAAAGTAAAACCAATGAACAGGCCCTGGAATCTGCTATTGAAAAATGTCTTACTGGTACATGCCTTGAGGAGTTAAAAGAAAAGGGTATTGCTTTAAGCATGGTTAATGAACACCCCGAATTATACCGCTGCGGTAACTATTATTACATTAGTACCCCTGATGACTTTAACGCAAAGCTGGCCATTGACGAATACCGGTTATTTGATTTTCTGCAATCAACTCAGAAAGATGAATTATTAAAGCTCCAGAAACAAAGCGACTGGAAACTGAAGATTCTTGAAAGGCTTGACCGGATGATTAAGAAATACGGCGTAATCCGTATTTTCCGTAAAGGGCTCGATGTTGATGACGCTCATTTTACCATGCTGTATCCCTTACCGCTGGCAAGCAGCAGCGAAACTGTAAAAACTAATTTTGAAAACAACCAGTTCAGTGTTACACGGCAGCTGCGCTATTCCCTAAGCAATCCCGGCGAAGAGATAGACATGGTGCTTTTTGCCAATGGTCTGCCTTTTGCAACAATAGAATTAAAGAACCGGTGGACAGGGCAGAATGCTAAAGTTCATGGACAGAACCAGTATAAATTTAAAAGAGATATATCACAGACTCTGCTTAACTTCGGCCGCTGTATTGTCCATTTTACACTGGACACAGACGAAGTATATATGACCACAAAGCTCAATGGATCTGAAACTTTCTTTCTCCCGTTTAACCTGGGAAACAACTTTGGTAAAGGTAACCCGGTAAATCCTCATGGTCACAAAACATCGTATTTATGGGAGGAGATATTTACACGGGAGAGCATCGCAAATATAATTCAGCATTTTGTAAGATTTGATGGTAAAGATACTGACCCGTTAAATAAAAAGACTTTATACTTCCCTCGATATCACCAGCTGGATGTAGTTCGTAAACTTGTAGCCGATGCAGGCAGCAAAGGTGTGGGACAGACTTACCTTATTCAGCACTCCGCAGGTTCAGGGAAATCAAATTCGATAACATGGGCTGCTTATCAGCTTATAGAAACATATCCTGAAAATGATTCGGTTCCGGGGAGCAAGGGTATTTCAAATCCATTATTTGATTCTGTAATTGTAGTTACAGACAGACGGCTGCTTGACAAACAGCTTCGGGAGAATATTAAAGAATTCTCAGAGGTTAAAAATATTGTAGCACCGGCCTATTCATCCTCCGATTTAAAAGTGGCACTGGAAAGCGGTAAAAAAGTTATCATCACGACAATTCAGAAGTTCCCCTTTATTGTCGATGGTATAGCCGATCTGAGCGACAAACGCTTTGCAGTTATTATTGATGAGGCACACAGTAGCCAGGGCGGACTGGCTGCCGGAAAAATGAACCAGGCTATGGGGAACATATCGGCGGATGAACAGGATGAATATACTGATCCGCAGGATATAATCCTGGAAACAATGCGTTCAAGGAAGATGAAAGGGAATGCATCATATTTTGCCTTTACCGCAACGCCAAAAAATTCCACACTGGAAAAGTTTGGGGTAAAACAACCTGACGGTAAATTTAAACCGTTTCATCTCTATTCAATGAAGCAGGCAATAGAAGAGGGCTTTATTCTTGATGTTCTGTCCAATTATACAACCTACAGAAGCTATTATGAAATAATCAAATCAATCAAAGAGAATCCGTTATTCGATACTGCAAAAGCACAGAATAAACTTAAAATATTTGTAGAGCAGAATAAAGATACTATTGCAGTCAAAGCACAGATCATGCTGGAGCATTTTACCTCAAGGATTGTAAATACAAAGAAACTCAAGGGTAAAGCAAAAGCAATTGTTGCAACGCAGAGCATAGAATCAGCAATAAATTACTACTTTGCATTAAAAGGATTATTAGAGAAAACCGGATACCCATTCAGGATTGCCATAGCATTCTCCGGAACAAAGAAAGTAAACGGTATTGAATACACGGAGGATATTATAAACAATTTTCCACCGGAACTGGATACTGCCAAACCAACAGATCCCGGTTATATAAGCGATAAAATTGCCAGGTATTTTGATATGGATGAATACCGAATACTGGTTGTTGCCAACAAGTATCTGACCGGATTTGACCAGCCAAAACTTACCGCGATGTATGTTGATAAAAAACTGCAGGATGTAATGGCTGTGCAGGCATTATCAAGACTCAACCGCTCATGTGATAAACTCGGTAAGAAAACAGAAGACCTCTTTATACTCGATTTTTATAATACAACCGATGATATAAAAAAATCATTCGATCCTTTTTATACATCCACATCTTTAAGCAAGGCAACAGATGTAAATGTACTGCATGACCTGAAATCCACACTGGATGAAGCTGGTGTTTACGAGTGGAGTAAAGTGGAGGATTTTAACATTAAGTATTTCCAGGGTGTGAACTCGCAGGAACTAAGCCCGATTATAGCTGTTGCCGCTGAGAGATTTAACAGAAGCCTTGAACTTGATGAAATAGAAAAAGCCGACTACAAGATAAAGGCAAAACAGTTTGTTAAAATATACGGCCAGATGGCCTCTATCATGCCGTATGAAATGGTTGCATGGGAAAAGCTCTTCTGGTTTTTAAAGTTTTTAATACCTGAAATGATTATTACTGATCCTGACAAGGACCTCTTTGATGAATTATTAAACTCCGTTGACCTTTCTACCTATGGGCTGGAACGGGTTAAGCTGAATGTAAATATCGGCCTTGATTCTTCGGAAACAGAAGTTGATCCTCAGAATCCTAACCCCCGAGGCGCACATACTCCCGGCACTGAAGATCCATTAGATGTAATAATTCAAAACTTTAATGAACGCTGGTTCAGGGGATGGGATGCTACTCCCGATGAACGAAAAGTTAAATTGGTATCGCTTGCGCAGAAGATGAGAAGTCACCCTGATTTCAAAGAAAAGTATGAAGAGAATTCCGACTACGAAACCAGAGATATGGCATTCAATAAAATTTTTGAAGATGTAATAGGGAAACAGCGTAAGAATGAACTCGACCTGTACCGTCTTGTGTCGCAGGATGAAGGATTCAAGAAAGCGATGCAGGATACGATAAAGAGGATATTGACGGTTGAAGGTGGGGGGATTTGAACTCAGATCGGGATTGCCTTTAGTGTGGTGCGATGAGCCGGCATCTCGGTACACCGCCTGGTAGTAGTTCATGGAAACTGGTGTGATACAGGCGGCACTCGATGACCGGACTTGTTGTGTGAAGAACAGGTGTTGCATTTACTGGTTTAGATTAAGGCGGTCATCGAGTGACAGCGCGAAAGAGTGAAGGTTATTGCGGTGAGTTTATTGCGCTGTTGTATCGAGATGCCGAATGCAAAACATGAAGTTTTAACAGTGCTACATGGAGCAATATAATTATGGCATACATGTACATACTTAAATGTGACGATGGAACGTTCTATACAGGCAGTACTGTTGACCTTGGTAAACGTATTGAGGAACATCAGGGTGGGCGTGGATCTAATTATACTGCAAGGCGCATTCCTGTTGAACTTGTTTACTATGAAGTTTATGAATCTGTTGCCGATGCATTCAAGAGAGAGAAGCAGGTTCAGAACTGGAGCCATGCTAAGAAGAGGGCTTTGATAGAAGAGAATTATTGTGACTTGAGTATTCTGGCGAAGAAGAAGTTTGGGGTGACCGGGGACTAGACAAAAGGTGTTGGATGGGGTGTATAGAGGGATACAAAGTTGAATGGTAGTTTGTTTAATGTTAAGATTGTTCAAGAGATGTCTGTGTTGAGTTGTTGAAAACCAGGGATATGATGGTAAGAAAAATTTTTATTTTGGTATTCTTTTTGGTGTTATAATACGACATAAAAAATGCAGAAAAAAGAGCGGAAAAATACTAAACGCATGTATTTTTTCTTGACTATTTAGCACTCACTATTCTAGACTGCTAATGATTGATATTGAGTGATGGCTTATCAATCAAATAAAAAGCCCTCTGCTATTGGCGTAGCAAAAGGGCTTTCTCCCTTCTTAAAGGAGTGAAGGGACTTGATATTTATTCATTTTTGTTTATTTCGATGATAAATAAAAAACAAAATGTAATATTTTGTCAAGTAAAAAACCTCCTTTTATTAAACTTATTATTTAACAGGAGGCCAATATATGGCAAAATGGGCTGATTTTTTGGTTTCAGCAAAAAGAATGTCGAATGATAATTCGAAAATTTCTCTTCTAAAAGTTCATAAAGATAGCAATGAAAATTATGGACCTCCCTTTGAAGAAACAAGATCTGTAGTTATCTCAAATATTGAACGTGGCAATCATTATATGACCATGTTTAAAAATCCTTCAACTGGTAAGATGGATAAAGGTGCGACAATCAATGTCATATTAACACCATCTGGCAAGTTCCTGCGTACTGATAAAAATCAGACATCAAAAGATAATCTGGAAAATTTACCAGACTTTTAACGTTTAATCAGACATAACATGCGTATCATCACCTCTGCGCATGTTTATCTATTAAGCACTTATTAATGACTACTATCACTAAAAATAAATGGTGTTTAGTGTTATTAATTTTTTACTATATAGTTGATCATTGGAGGCTAACATTGCAAAAAAATAAAAATTTAATAAAAATGAATAAAAAGAAAACAAGGCCATATAGAGTTTTATGCCTGGATGGCGGTGGCATGAGAGGTCTTTATACTGCTACTGTTTTGAAAACGTTAACCCAACGTTTTTCTGTTGTTGATAATGAGTGCGATATCGGTAAAGGATTCGATTTAATTGTTGGCACAAGCACTGGAGGTATACTTGCATGTGGTATTGCCGCAGGTATTTCAATTGAAACAATTATTCAAATTTATAAAATACATGGGGAGAAAATATTCACACATCCAATTCCTACCAAGATAATCCCAAAAATATTATGGGCCAAAAAAAACCTAAGACATCCAGCAAATATAAATGAAAATCTTCGAGCAATTCTTAAAGATATATTTATAAATGAAACCCTTGGTGAACTATACCAGAGAAGGAAGATTGGCCTTTGTTTAACATCTGTTAATGTAGCTACTCACAATTCAAGGGTTTTTAAAACTGCTCATGATCCTTATAAGAATGCGGATGATTATTTTAAATTGATTGATATATGCTTAGCTACATCAGCGGCTCCTCTAATATTGCCAATTGCTGAGATTGAGAATCCTCATGAAAAAGGTCATATATCAAATTATGTTGATGGTGGATTATGGGCTAATAATCCGGTTCTCGTTGGTTTAATTGAAGCATTACATGTATCAGACACTAAACAGGCGATTGAAATTATTTCAATTGGTACATGCCCACCTCCTAGTGGAACATCGATGATAGGTAATGAGGCACAAAGAGGTTTATTAGGTTGGAATTTTGGTATTAAAGTTCTCGAATTATCTATGGATGCACAGTCAAGTGGGCATCACTTTATGGCTGAACTCCTTGCACAGTATTTTAATAGATGCGGACGGGAAATTAAGATTTTAAGATTGGAACAATCGTCTCCATCTTCAGAGCAGGCTCTTCATTTAGGACTTGATAATGCTTCAAAAAAAGCGTGTTACACACTTACTGAACTTGGCCAAGCGGATGCGCTTAAAATCTATGGTAAGGCTATAGGCCAGAAGAGTAATTATAATCTACTGAATGAAATTTTTAAATCAATGCCAATATTAGAAACGAAAGGAGAAGAAGCAATATGAGTATGCAGGATTTATTTTGTAAATTTCATAAAAATATTAAAGTTGAAACTGATGAATTGCGAGAAAAACGCGATATCATTGTTGATAAAATACGTAATTCACTAAAGAATTCGGATAATCCAGTGCCTGAATTGTTAAATCAGGGGAGTTATATTTATGGTGTAGGTGTAAAGCCGATTGGAGATAGTGAATATGATATTGATGTCGGATTAGTATTTTCAATAAAGTCATCTGACTATGAAGCAAAGATTGTTCGTAAATGGGTTTATGATGCAATTGCTACTCATACAAATAATGTTGAGGATCGAGGGCCGTGTATTAGGGTTCACTATGCTGCAGGTTATCATGTGGATCTTGTAATATATTCAAAATACAAAGATAATGATAGTGTTGAAAACTATCAACTTGCCTTTAAGAATAATACATGGCATCCATCTGAACCAAAACAACTTAAAGAATTTATTTCAGATAAACGAAAACCTTTTGTTAATACAAAAGATTCTTCAGGTGCAGACCAGTTGCAAAGAGTAACAAGATATTTAAAAAGATGGAATGATATTTTCATTCCTGGAGATTCGGATGATAAACCTTTTGGTTTAGCTACTTTACTTTTAGTAATTGAAAAATTGCCAATACCTTATGTAGACGTAAATGGCAATTCGACTGATCTTGAAGCACTTATAAACATTGTTGCAAAAGCAAAAAATACCTTAGGTCGAATTATTATAAGAAAACCGACTCAGGAATATGAAGATGTGTTTTCAAAGCTTAGTGACGATGCCATGAATAAATTTAAAAATCGTTTAGAATCGCTTTATTCAACACTTGTTTCAGTTAGAAATATGAGTGATAATGATGCTGCTCAAAGCCTTCAAAAGCAGTTTGGTAATGATTTTCCAGTTCCAGATAAAAAAGAAGACGAATTATCAATAGATAGCTCTATGAAAAAGAAGGCAATTGCAGATATGGATGCGGCAATCCCACTATTTACTAATCCATCAAGTCCTTGGAGTCGTGGGTAAATTTAATGTGGTGGTGTATTGATAAAAATGAGTTCGAACGTTTTAAATCTGAAATTTCTGAGTTTGATTTTTTTAATTATCGGATTGAGAATGACAGAGTAATAATTGAAGGGTGTTGGCCAGTATATGGTAAAACTAGCCTTATTAGAAGTTATAAAATTAAAATTGTTGTATCGGATGATTTTCCAAATACACCACCTGCTGTATTTGAAGTTGGTGATGAAATACCTAAAAGCCCTGCATATCATTTTAATATATCGGACAATTCGGCATGTTTATTTGCGAGACCTGAACGATTTAATGTATGGCCTCTTGGTGCTGGTATAAAAGATTTTATAAATGGGCCAGTTAAAGCTTTTTTCTTTTCACAAGCTTATAAAGAACTTACAGGCGAATGGCCATTTGGTGAATGGAGTCATGGTGATGAGGGGATTGTAGAATTTTATGCTCATCTATTGTATGTACAATCATTAACAATAATAAAAGAAATGTTAGAGCTTACTCTTGAACATAAGATTTTTAGACAATGGAAATGCCCCTGTGGCTCTGGTAAAAGATTGATAATGTGCCATGCTGAAAGGATTAATTCTTTATCTAAAATTATTCCACGCTTTGAGATATTAGAGGCTTTAAAAATAATAGATAATGAGATAGCGCAAGGTAAAAAGACAGCTAGACTAATTAAAAAATCAAAAATAGTTGAGTAATTATATATGATCAGTACTTTAACGAAAGAAAAACAATTTCATGAAATTAAAAGTCATATTGATTTAAATTTGGGAAAAAGAATCCCCATTTTCTCCAGCTTCAAAAATGAACTAATCAATAAATACGGTCATGAATTTGTTAAAATCCTTCGTGAAGGATTCAAATATCAACTTAAAGATTTAAAAGAGATAACAGATTTCAGACTCTCCCTTATCATTGATAATAACTTCATCTTCGGCCAGGTTAAAAAACTTGCTGAAAGAAATGAACTTCTTGAATCTTCATTTGTTTATAAACTTCTCTGTTCAGATTATGTTGATGTTTATGCCCCTCCAAAACTCAAAAAAGAGCTATATGATAAAATAGAAACGGTGCTTACTGTCAATAATGATCTTGCCAGAAGCTATGTAGATATTCTTATTAATAAAATTAAAATTGAAGATGCATTTTTTGCTTATGATCACAAGAGGGCAAATGATTATATCGGTGATGGACAGTTTTGTAAGGAAGAAGATATTGATACTAAGAATCATAAAAAACTAGATAGGGATGATGTACCATATC
>Ga0209099_1002363_pt1 | contig 16724 bp, 14 predicted proteins | sample AD_JPNHW2_MetaG_FD_184430 | JGI IMG/M metagenome (GOLD analysis project Ga0209099, IMG submission 184430) | Active sludge microbial communities of municipal wastewater-treating anaerobic digesters from Japan - AD_JPNHW2_MetaG (SPAdes) (version 2) | ecosystem: Engineered > Bioreactor > Anaerobic... | reverse complement strand
GATGAAAAAGGATGACCGGGCCGCGATGTACGTGTACCGGATCCATCAGGATGGGGATACGTTTGTGGGCCTGTGCTGCTGCCTCGATACCGACGATTACCGCACGAACAAAATCCGGCGCCACGAGCTGACCCGGTACGACAAGGAGGAGGACCGGACCCGGCACATCGATGCGGTAAAAGCCCACAACGGCCCGGTCGTGCTCCTCTACCGGGATGCGGACAACCTTTTCCCGTACATCGAATCGCTGATCGCAGGAGACAGGAAGCCGGACGCGGAAGTTACCACCCCGCAGGGCGGCATCCACCAGATCTTTGCCATTTCCGACCCCAAGGCACTCGATGGGATCGAACGCCGGTTCAGGGACGTGGCAAATCTTTACATCGCCGACGGCCATCACCGGGCAAAAGCAGCAGTCAACCTCGCGGACCGGAAAAAGGCAGCGGGGGAGCGGGCAGATGGCGAGGTCGGCCGGTTCATGGGCGTGCTCTTTGCCCACGAGAGGGTGAAGATCCACGGGTACAGCCGGCTCTTAACCGATCTCGGGAAGTACACTCCCGAAACGTTCCTTGTCGAACTCGGGAAGCGGTACACGGTCACCCCGTACGGGAAGGTGGACGGGAGCGGGTACAATATCCGGCCGCATATTGCCCCCCCGGAAAAATACCATGTGATGCACCTCTATCTCGAAGGAAAGTGGTATGAGTGTACCTGCCCGATTGATCCAAAGGCCGGGCCGCTTGACATACTCGATGTCGCGGTGCTCCAGAATCAGGTACTCGAAGGGATGCTCGGTATTACCGATCCCCGGGGGGATGCCCGGCTCCAGTATCTTGGCGGGGCCAGGCCAGTTGCCGACCTCGAAAAACTCGTGGATGCCGGGAAGTACAGGCTCGCGTTTGCGATGCAGCCGGTCCGGGTCGGGACCGTCCTCTCGATCGCGGATGCCGGCGGGGTCATGCCGCCTAAGTCCACGTGGTTTGAGCCCAAACTCCTGAGCGGCCTTGTCATCCATTCCTTTGACTAAAATCCGCGAGAATCAAACCTAAATCCTTTATTGTTTTTGCCGCGAGATGGTTTATGATATGATCACACTCGCACTTCCCAAGGGTAGTCTCGAAGCGCAGACACTCCAGCTCTTTAAGGAGGCCGATCTCGAAGTCAGGCGTACCGACCGCGACTACAACCCCCGCATCGATGATCCCCGTATCGGCAAGATAAAGATCCTGCGCCCGCAGGAGATCCCGACCTACGTGGACAAGGGCTATTTCGATCTCGGTATCTCGGGCCTTGACTGGGTCCGCGAGACCGGGTCTGACGTGGTCGAAGTGGCAGCCCTCACGTACAGCAAGACCGGGGAGGGCAACGTGAAGATCGTAATCGCCGTCCACCGCGACGAGCCGATAGAAAATGCCGCCCAGATCCGGCCCGACAGCCGGGTGACAACCGAGTATCCCGAGCTTACGAAGAAATTTTTTGCCGACCTCAAGATTCCCGTCCAGCTCTTCCACTCGTTTGGCGCATCGGAGGCAAAGGTGCCCGACCTCATGGACGTGGTCGTGGACTTAACCGAGACGGGAACGACGCTCCGGAAAAACGGCCTCAAGATCATCGGCCAGATCATGGAGTCGCACACGGTGATTATTGCGAACAGGGCAAGTTGGGCAGACCCTGAAAAGCGGCGCGAGATTGAAGAGATAAAAACCTTGCTCTTCGGGGTGCTCGAAGCCCGGCACAAGGTGCTCCTCACGATGAACGTGCCGACCGCTTCACTGGAGAAGATTGTTTCGGCGCTCCCGGCGATGAAAAAGCCCACGGTCAGCCGGCTCCACGGGATCGAGTACTACAGCGTCCAGACCGTGGTGCAGAAGAGTGCGGTAAACGAGCTGATACCGAAACTGAAGAGGTGCGGGGCAGAGGATATCCTGGAGATACCGATCGCGAAGATCGTACCGTGAACGGGTATACCGGAGATGTGGCCCGATAGTCGTGCACCATCAGACTCTGTCCGACATCCCCATTTTTAAAAGAAAAATCACGGTGACATTCTCAAAAGGAATCGTCCGGATATCTCGAAAAGACCAATTCAGAAAAATGCCCGGCCTTTTTTAAAACGTACAGGTAACTGACTACCGGGAACCACTCATCGATTTTAAGAATTATGCCCGGATGTGACCCCGGTGATGGCAAGCTGACGGGGGGTGGGAGAGATCACCCCGTTTTCCCTGCCCTATGACCTTTCAGCCCTCCTCTTTTGAGAAATCGTTGCTAAAAAATCCACTTCGTATTTATCCGTACAAAAAAGGGTTTATGAGATGCGAAGGGTTACTAAAAAAAATGAATTATTCGAGCCTGATATATGATTGTCCGGAGGGACTCTTCGTATACGTGATTGTCGCATAACTGTCAGGGGCATTATCCGCGACTGCATATACTTCGAGCGTATAGGTACCTGCAGCCCAGGAACTTGTATCAATATCCGCAATGTCGGGAATACCCGGCTGTTCGAGGGGACCGTTTTTAGTGGGCTGCGTTGCGTAGGTAATCCAGTGCGATCCTGATACGTCACTATAATATCGTACCGTTTCCCCAACCGTCCCTCCTCCACTCGCGGCCGGGCCGGTATAGGTAGTGTTCCATTGTATTCTCACAATGTTCTGGTCTGCACTGCCGCTGTCAATCCGTTTCAACTGATCGACAAGGAGCAAATTCCCCCCCAGCCCGGTAACGATGGTACTGTTACGGACGGTGATCAGCAGCGACGGAATAAATCCCGTTGTTGTTTTACCGGTAGATGCATCGGTGAACGAGACGATGGAGCCGGAACCGGGGCCAAAGAGCATGAGAGTCCCATTATGAGTCAGGTTAAACGTAAATGAGGTCTCCCATACATCATTGAGTTTCATCGTACCGACATTAAAACTGAGATTTTTGTAGAGGCTCCAGTTATTGGTATCATCCCGGGTATAACTGTAATAATCCTGTTTTGTGGTACCGTCGGAGGATACATTGAATTTATACACATACGTGGACTTCGGGGGAGCATACGTGTAATTCAGATAATTCCCTACATTCTCTGTAGCATTGTCTACGGTAATTTTATCTAAATTCATCACCAGTTGGGTATTTCCTCCAGCCTGTTCATTCAGGTCGCCGGCGATCTGTGTGTAAAGAGCATTAAGTTTGGTTGAATCGGATGCAGGCTGATAATATGCTCCGGTAGAATTGGAGATAATGCTAAGAACACTGGAAATATCGCCCGTTATAGCACCCCCAAATCCAATCGAATAGATACGGATCTTGCTCGATGCAGCATATACTGACATATTCTGGTTGGAAGATTCAGCATTGGTGTAATACGTCAAGGTTGTTGTGGTTGTTAGTTGAGTCGCCTCATTCTTGTCCGATGCCCAGCCAGTACAGGATGAACTATCAGGAGAATAATAATAGGTCTTACCTGAACTTCTGTAGGTATTATCACACAGTTGACCGCTGGGAACATCATTCCTGCTTCCTGTAATCGCTGTTCCCCCTCCCAGATCATCGAAATAACGGTAGGGGGCGGTATTCATATTAGTTTGAAGAGGAAGATTCCCCGCCCATACACTGTGAAGGCCGGCCCGATCGGTTTCCGAAGACAAAAAGGACATATCAAATCCGGTTCCACGGGCCAGTGGATCCCCCTCCATGCTCCAGACTCCGTCAGTCATATGGATGATCGCCCTGACTGAGGCCCGGTTATTCCAGCTGTTCATAAGGGTTATCGCCTCATAAAGGGCATATCGTGTCCGTGTATGGTAGCCAGTTTCCTGTGCCGCAGTTCGTGTATACGAATTGATAGCGGTTTTCACAGATGCGAGATCATACGTGAGTGGAACATAGACTGAAAATCCTGGAGAGGGATACGTGTTTTTATCGTAAAAAATTACTCCGACCCGATCTTTTCCTTGTGTCATCTTGTTGATAAAATTGATCGCTGCAGCTTGTGACTGGTTGATTCTGCTCGAAGAATCTGTTGTAGATCCCATTGACCCTGAATTATCCAGCAGGAGGAGGACATCGATCGGCTTTGGCTGGAGTGCCGCACCATCCCCTTTGATTCGTACTGAAACCGTAAGATTGTCCCCCACTTTGGCATTGGTACTGCTGGCACTCGAGCTGATGCTCAGGTAGGGATAATTTTTCCAGATAAGAGGAACCGTTCTTTGGATCTGATTACCATTGAGGTCGGTCCAGAGTGCCGTCACGCTTGCCTGTCCTGTGGCAGTTGCGTTGTATCCTGTCTGACCATATGTCACAAACGTTCCGGGATAAAACTGCACTGTTGCAAATCCATCATCGCCCATGTCCGCGCTTGTGGCTGAAAGGGAAGAACTGCTCGTTTCCAGATAGGGACTATCGGATGGTGCATCGGGAAAACTGTCAGTACTGTTTGAAAAGGTAACCGTAACCTTTCTACCATCACTGTAAGTCGTGACCGGGTTGCCCGCGGCATCCATCACCCGGGCCATAACTGAAGCTGAGCTTTTTGCATCGACATCACGGCTCACCATCATCTGGGGACTTACTACCAGCTGCATGTCCACCGGAGCCGTGGAATAATAATGCACATCCCCACTACAATATCCGGTCGTACTCGGGTTGGTACATGCTATCGTAGAATTACTCTCTGATCGTGCCGTAAGTGTGTACGTCCCCGTTGCCACCTGAGTGAACTGTGCATAGGCAATTCCTAATGAGTCCGTGGTCGTTACGTAGGGTGTGCCTATTACAACCCCCCCTTGAGTGGAACTAATTAAGACAGTAATTCCACTGACCGGATTCTGATATTGATCCAAAAAAGTATAATAGAGATTGAACGGGTGATTCCCATCGGCAGGACAGGATGTGGAGGGTGTACAGGATGACGAGATCGTCTGCGACATATACGAAGGGGTAGCCGACACTCCCTCGATTGAGATCAGTTGAGTGCCGGAAATGGAGCCGATGGGATCCATGGTGATCGGGTTACTTCCCGCCACAGTTGACACCCTGACCATGACCGTGATATTTCCTTCTGCATCTGTGGGTTCCAAAAGCCGGGTAACATAACCTGAACCGTCCCACAAGCCCGAACCACCATCGCCGCTCATGGTAAGAGTGCCCGTGTGGACCTCGTCGGTGTTTTTGTTATCGATACGATTACCCCATGTGTCGGTAAGCGTGATATTGAGCGAAGTAACCGACCCTGCCGTAACCTGGGGGAGATACGTAAACTTTGCATTGGAGGCTTTATCGTGATCAATCTTCTGGGAACAGGCACGATCGATGATGGAATACTCAACGCCATCATAATAAATGATATGCGCATGGATTGTAGCTGTGCCGCTCTTTTCCTTTACCGTGAATACTGCAGTTGCACGACCATCAGAACCGGTCGTAAAAACTGTCGGGGCGATCGTTCCCAGCGTCGTGTCATCCACAGAAAAGGTAACCGTGGCATTGTTTACCGACGATGTGGCTGATGACATAACGTACACGGTAATGGTTGACTGATCCCCGCCGTTTGCAACAAGCCAGCCAGTATTACCCGATGAAATTGTTGAGGGACTTAGATCTGTCGCGACAGCAGCTCCCGTAAGCAGGATAAGGCCCAGCACCACCAGAGTCAGCCGCTTCACACTCATGTCCAATATCTCAAAAGAGGAATTGCACGTTTCAATATATATACATTGTTTATTCTAAAAACCCTCTGTTTTATAGGTTTTTTTAAAAATTATTACCTAATTACTGAATCCTGCGGTTTTAACGGGTTCCAAAAGCTGATTGTAACATGAAAATAAACCAAGGTTTATATCTTATCTCCCACGTATAACCCATAAGGGTACTGTATGCGCAACCGGGCTCTGTTCTACGGTGTTCTCTTTATTATCGTGGCCGGTTGCCTGATCCTGGGATGTCTTTTCCTTCCTCTTTTTGGCCAGCCTCCACAGAAAACGCCGGTGCCGACTGTTGATATCGGATTTGCCTCAGGCACCGCAGGCAACATGTCCGGCGAAGTCCTGTTGTACAGTTTTGATGAAGCGATAGCAAATCTTGAAAAGATAGACGTTACGAACGGAACAAAATTCTCTGCACATGAAACCGGGAATATCTCGATTCTCTATATCCAGGGGACTGACCTGGATACGGACGCAAATGCGAAAAACTGGGTGTTTGCCGTGCGCCTCGAAAATACAACCTCTTTTGTAACGTACGACCGCAACGGCATGAACCGTGTCAACTGGCCTGCCGGATTTTCAGGAAAAGAAATACGTATCGACCAGATCATTTTACCGGGCGTCCTCTTTGACCGGAACCGGGAGTTAATTTCCAAAATGTCTCCGGCAAAAAGTACCCTATCACGACAGCTGGTACTGGAAAGTGGCAATTACACCCTTACCATTTCCGGTCAGGGCTCACCTCGGGTCCTCGTATTTGATGCAACGACAGGAGCGTTGATTTCATCCAATGAGTGACAATTGCGGGAACCTGTCGGTGGACTTTCTGGCAGGATTTACGATCTTTATCATTGCATTTATCTGGGTAGCGACGATGATACCGGGCCTGTTGATCGGTCTTCAGGCTCATAACATCGATTATGATGCCGTCGCGTACCGGACCGGTGTGATACTTGTGGAAGACCCGGGTGCTGCCGGTAAAGTGATACCTGGGGCACCCTGTTATAGTGGCTCTGACGTCAGCACGGTGAGTGGCCCCTGGGAATCCCAGAGTGACAAGTGCCATATTGCCCGGTTTGGGCTTGCAGTTTCAAAGGACACCCCCGGTATCCTTGATGAGAATAAGGTGAACAGGTTTTTCTGCTGGACCGTCTCGGCAGATCCCAACGACAGGGAAAAGTTCTCGTACCCGATCGATTACCAAGAGCGTGCAATTTTCGGGGATTATCCCTACCGGTTCAACATCTCCCTTGAGGTTGCCGGGGAGGAACGAGTCCGGTCCATAGGCGATGTCATCCCAGACGGGAATTATGGATATATTCGTCGGGATGTGCAGATCAAGGGTTCAAGCAATGCGACGATCAATAAGACGATCATCCAGACAAAGTATTGGTCAAAGGAGAATGTAACTACGGATGTTTTTACAATTCACCTAAACTGTACGAAACTGCTGGGTGATATCCGGCACTCTCCCCACCAGGTAGATTATCGGGGGTACCAAATCGATCCTGGTCTGGACAATATCATCATTAATATCACGGATCTTAACACGCTGCATTATCCGACGTCAAAAACCACGACTAACCTGTCAAGTATTACAATTAATCCCGGGAATATGCCATTAGGGGCACAATATACCTACATTGACGGTAATGCCACCCCGGTCGGTACTCTTCCATCCAATGTCATGAGTAATATATCGCTCGTTTTTCCTGCAGGAAGGGTAATTTCAGACAGTATGGAAGTCGCGAACCCGCAATTGTATATCACCCTGACTTTTAAAAATACAAATCCCGATCCGACGATAAACGGAACCTATGGGGACTGGTTCCTTAATAGTTCCATGAGCGGCCCCTTCGAGTATGATTACAACATGGCAAACGTCACCCAGCCTCAGTTACAAAATGGTGTCCTGGAGGTGGCGGTATGGTAAATACGGAGGGGCAGCTCTACACCATCGAAGGTTTCGCGGCAGCGTTGATCATGCTTATGACCGCGTACCTTGTAGTCAACGCGACCTCCATCTATACTCCGGGGGACACTCATATCAGCGATATGCAACTCGAAGTGCTGGGGAGCGATGCGTTAGCCATGATAAATACTGCACCAAATGGTACATCCGAAAGCCCGCTCCAGACCATTGTTGAAACAAACGACGGAGCTATGTTTGGGCAGATATTCAACAATATCGTAAACAACAGGACCAACCCGGGTCAGGATCATATCCAGTTTATGGCGAACGTAAGTTACGTGAAATCCGATAATACGGTCAGTAGTACAACACTCCTCAATAAGACGCGGTCCCTTTCCGGTGGGGAGCACGCGGTTCGTGTATCGGAGTGGGTAATCGTTGAAAAAAAATTTCCCGATAGCGACTCACTTCGTAAAAGGGCAGTTCTTGTGGAGGTGCTCTTATGGCGGGATTAAATGAGGATGCACAGTGGATCGTACTGATGGGATTTCTCGTGAGTTTCAGCCTGTTCTTCCTCGCAATGGTGCTCAACCAGTCCGTGGTGGTGGGACAGACGACCGCAGAAGCCGTATCGGAGTTCCCGAAGGATGATATACGGGGAGTCCGGGGGGTAATTATCCAGTCTGTATATATGGATAATCCGGACCGGATGGGAGTACAGAACGATATTCGCACCCTCTCATTGATCCGCCAGAATTCTGTGGTGAGTTTCTCAAATACCACAAACGGGGCGTATACCTACATCGAGATCCATTACAATAACGGGGTGACTGCGTATAATGAGACCTGGAGATCACCATAACCAACAATCCCGTGACGCCGGCGTGACAGAGATGATTGAGTACGTGATGATATCTTCCATCATGATGGTCCTGCTGGTCATCCTCCTGCTCCTTGTGAATGCAAATTTCATGGAAGGGCCGGTAAATACCCTCACCTATTCGGCGTTTACGGATATCGGAAACGGGGTCTCCACCCGCATCGTTGATGTTTATGCCATTGCACCCACCACGGGAAATATTTCCTCCAGGTATAATCTTCCTGACGACATCGTCGGGAGGGGATATTTTGTGGAGATTGGGAATTTCCCGGGGGACACATCAACGCAGGTGGTTACGATATCACGCGACAACATTGTCACCAACATTGCAATTGCAGGGATCTCCTCGACAGCGCAGGGGAGGGCCACGGGCAATACCACCGGTGCCGGAATTAACAGGATTAGTTATGATTCAGGAGGGATTTGATCATGGGCAGACATGAACGCGAATATAGTGATGCAGGAGTTTCTGAATCGATTGGGTTTCTTTTGATCTTTACTATTATCATCGCAGGTATTGGACTTGTGACGCTGTACGGGTACCCCATGCTGATGAAGCAGCAGGTGAGTGCGGATGAGCAGATTATGGAAAAAAATCTGATCGTTTTGCAGAACGATGTCAAGAGTCTTGCGTACAAGACCGTGCCCTACAAAGAAACATCACTGAAGATCGGTGGTGGAACGCTCACGGTATACGATATGAATTATGATACTACAAAATCTTCAGAATTTGAGATATTTGATTCGGCCGGATGTATTCCTAACAGCGCCGGAGATGCGGCAACACATGATGCCCCGTTAATTTTTTCGTCAGGGGATATTCGATATGCATCAACCAGTGCCCAGACGGACATCTCGCTTGAGAACGGTGCGGTCGTAATGAGGAAAATTGCGCAGCCGGGATCCGTAATGCTTGCAGAACCGAGGTGGTTCTACGATAGCACGACAAACACTGCGGTGATCTACCTGATCGGATTTAATACTACGAACATAATATCCAGTACCGGTGTCAGAACTGTTCAGATGGCACTGGTAAATAGTACTTACTACCCGTCATGTCCAAAATTACCCTCTCTCTCGTATACCGTCGATATTCGCTATGTGCCGGATTCCAATGTGGACTATTCAACCGCGTGGAATACGTATTTTGTCAATACGCTGGGCATGCAAAAGGATCCATCTAATCCGGACTTCTATACATTCCCCGCAGGCACGAACATCGTAATAAAAACCTATGAAATCCGGATAACTTCCCTGTAGAAAAGGACTGAGTTCAATTAACGCCAGTACCGAAAAAAACGGGAGACTTCCCGGGCTTAACAAAATGAGCGGCTAGGGCTCCCCCCGGGATCACCCCTCGATTTTGTGCTTCTGATAAAGTGACATAATCTGATCCAATCCGGGCCCATTCTGGTCTCCGATTACCCCCACACCTGCCTAAAGGAAGCCCGAATAGGGCTCCGTTTTAAAAAGTCCTCAAATCGGGGTTATTTTGGCAAAAGGACGAATTAAAACGTTCACGTATCGCAATTTTGAGGCTTGATCCGGCCCCGGTAAGAGTTTTGTCGAATCTGGAAAACAAAGGGCCGAAAAACCCCCTGTACGGGGCGGGAAACGGCATTATATGGGGCTCATTTTGCCCCTATTTTCACCAACCGGGGCAAATAATCTGCCGGATTTCCGATGGCTCCCATCGGGCGGTTTTCCGGGCGTTTCCGGGCACAATCCCTGATACTTCCGGTTCCATGACGATCCTCCGCGAAAAGACGAGACCCCACTAAAAAAACCCGTATGAAGTCAAAGACTTCTCACCAAAGCAATGAAAATTTCACACTCCAAACTCGAATTTCCGTTCACCTGCTCTATTGTCTGAAGTTTTCAAAATATTCATGACAAATGAATGGGACACTTAAATGACCTCCACAAACCACGGGTGTCGATGAAAAACGTCCCGCCAAAAAAAGTCCCTGCCCTTCTTACTCCCTCTTCACCTTCACCAATGTCAGAATATTTTTATGATTTTTATGCCGGTAGGTCACAATATCCATAACCTGCCGGACCAAAAAGACCCCCAGCCCCCCGATACCCCGTTCCTCAATCCCCTTTGTAATATCCGGTTCCGGAAGAGAAAGCGGATTAAACGCCGGCGCAGAATCTGAAATTTCTATCGTCGCTTTTAATGGCGACGCATCGCAGACGATGCCAATCGAACCCTCTTTCCCACGATACCCGTGTTTGATAATATTGACGATGACCTCTTCAAGTGCGAGCTGGACATCAATAATCGCTTCACCTGTAAAACCCTGTGCAACAAGGATTTCTTCGATGTCAGCCGTGACCCTGGCGATTTCCTCAGGATTTGCCGGTATCACAATATCCAGGTGATTCATACGCGCTCCTTACTTCACCCGTACCGCCATCAGGGTGATATCATCATACTGCGGAGCGTTGCCGCAGAATTTTGTCAGATCGTCAAGAATACGTGCGAGGATCTCTTTTGCCGGAAAATCAACCGCTGACCGGATACACTCCTGCAACCGGACCTCACCGTACATCTCCCCTTTCTCATTCTGCCCTTCCGTGACCCCGTCTGTATAGAGAACCATCACGTCGCCCGGCTTAAGCGGACAGACCTTTGACTGGTACGGAGTATCCTTGACGGCACCCATCGCCATTCCTGTCGCATCGAGTTCGGAAATGATCCCATCTGCAGAATGATACACGATAGGTGGGTTATGCCCGGCATTGACAAACGTGATTGAATGGTTCTCGTGATCAAGGACGCCATAGAAGAGCGTAACAAACATACCCGATGTTGAGTCCGCCGCGATCAGGTTGTTCGCATCATATATGGCAAGCGCCGGCTGGTCCCGGTGCCAGGTCGCATTCACCCTCACGACAATCCGGGACAATGCCATAAAGAGCGCCGCCGGAATCCCTTTCCCGGACACATCAGCGATCAGGATTCCCATGCGGTTTGTATCAAGGGACACAACCTCAAACGGGATAACATCAAAAAAGTCACCGCCGACCTCTTTTGCCATCACACTTTTTCCCGCCACATCAAACCCTTCGACCTGGGGAATGGTTGTCGGGAGGAAACTCTGCTGGATCTCTGCCGCGATCGACAGCTCCGTATTTTTACGTGCCATCTCCCCCACAAGAGTATCCCGTTCTGCCGCCATCTTCCGCTCGTTTTCGAGGTTCTGGATAATGAATGCAAAGATAAACACACCGACAGCATTTGCGAGAACCATCGGGATCCAGATCGTTTGCACGAGTGTAAGCGCGGCAGAAAACGGCTGGGCGATGACAAGCGTCAGCAGCATGTGCAGGCTTTCCATTAAGAACGCGAAGATAAATGCAATATAGATCGGGACAAACCGGCGTTTGTTCAAAAGCCAGATAATGCCCCCGAGCAGCCCTGCAAGAATTGTCGCGGTGACACAAGGTACTACGGTGAACCCCCCAAGACTTGCACGATATGCCGCCCCGATAAGACCTGCGCCGAGACCAACAACCGGGCCACCCACCAGTCCGCCAACCATCGGGCCAAGGTCACGCACATTGATAATTGCACCCAGCACCTCAACGCCGCCCACCGTGCCATAGATGGAAAGTGCGCCAAAGAACAGGATCAGGAACGCCTGGACTTTGAGAACAGGATGGCCGTCAAGAACGCTGGAAAAGAACTTGCTCCGTGTCAACAGGTACGCCGCGACGACAATGACACACATAAGCTGGAGAAGTACGAGCAGGGTAGTGAAAATGGTCGATGCCATGGAGTATCCGTGTGTAGGTGTTACACACAAAAACACTTAAACTTCAGCACCATTTTGGGATTTTTCAAGAAAGATTATCTTTTGATAAAAACCAAGATATTATCCTAGTAACAGCTGTTTATTAAAAAGAACCGGGTGACTTTTTTGGACATAACAACGACAACGCAGGAGGGCATAACCATGCTCGCACTGAGCGGACGCCTCGATACGACAACCTCTACGGATCTTGAACATGAGATAAACAGCCAGATCGAAAGCGGGAACCGGAGAATCCTGTTGAATTTTGCCGGGACGACATACATCTCAAGTGGCGGTATGCGGGTGCTGCTCGCAACCGCAAAAAAATTGCGCACCGATGGAGACCAGTTCGGGCTCTGCTGCCTGACCGCAGATGTATATAAAGTCTTAAAACTCGCCGGGTTTACTTCACTTTTTTCGATCTATCCCTCCGAGGGTGAAGCGCGTGCCGGATTGCGGTAAGACACCTCTTGTTCCCCTTGCATGGCAACCGGTGCCCGGGGTTCTTACTGCAAATATCTATCCGCTCATCCGCAAGATCGATACGATATCCTCAAACTCGTACCTGATCGAAACGCCGGAGATTATCTGCCTGATCGATCCAGGCGGCCTTCCTGAACAGGTCATCCAGCTGGTTGCCGGGATACAGGAACTCCGCGACACTCTCGAACGTCCCCTTGTGATCTTCCTCACCCATGCCCATACCGATCATTTTCTTTCGGTCCAGCACGCACCGGCGGCTGCGTATTTTAAGGACGCGGTTTTTGCCGTGCAGGAAACGGGTGCCGATGCGCTGGAACGCGGAGACCGGTTCCTGACACAGGCCGATATGCTGGGCTTTTCTGTCACCCCTTTACAAGTCCAGTTGAGGCTTCTCGCACAAAAACCTGCAGATGGCGGTGCCCCCTTCACGTATCATGCAAAGAATGGTGCGGCGATCACCGTCACCCGGAACCAGCCAGGTACCGGTACCGACCTTGTAACCGAGGACATCTCGTTTGGCAGCGGCCCGCTTCTTACCGTTTATCATACGCCGGGTCACAGTCCGGACAGCATCAGTCTTCGCATCGGCAGGCTGCTCTTCATCGGCGACGTCCTGTTTGCAGCAAATCCCGGCGTTGCGGGGCTCCACGGGTGGGACCAGAAAGCGCTCATCAGATCACTTGCAGCGATCCGGCAGCTCATCAGCGCCGGTGGAATCGACTGGGTGCTCCCGGGCCACGGCAGGGTCGTTGCGGCACCGGATGCTGTCCACATGTTAGGAGTGCTTGAGAAGGAAGCATACAAACTGGAAAACATTGCTGAGTTCAATGCGGAGCGGGCAGGGCAGATTGCCGCACTGGGCGATGACTGCATGGCGCAGGTGAATGAATTATTCACGATCATGTCCGGCCGGCTCGGGTATGTCACCTATATGATGGAAGAACTGGGGGAATCCGGCGTTGCGGAGCAGATAACCGGCCTGATTAAGAGCAACGTGATCGATGAACTGCTGGAGGCGTTCCGGTTATTTTCCGAGGAACACCATTCTTCAGACACGGTTTGTGTTCATCTGGCTTTAAAGGCGGGACAGATTATGGGAAAACTCGAGCGGTCGTTTGCGAAAGAGGATCTGGCAAACATTATTGATCCTACGCTTGTGACCCGGGCAGAGCACCTGCTGTCCGATTACACCACGATGCTCCGGGGGTTCTGTCCGCCGGATAACCGGTGCGAATGCGACATTAACAATATTCTTTCGACGCTGGTAGGGGACCTCTCGTGCTCCCGCTGTTCCGATGAAGACGTCTTTTCATCGGCAGACGATGATACGGCATTTACCCGGATGCTCGTCTCCCGTATCGGTTCACAACCGCTTCTCACGGATATTGACGTGTCCACGTCGTTTAGCCCGGCACTGGGCCTGGTTCTTGTCGACCGGGATATTTTCTCGGACCTGGTCATCTATCTCTTAGAAGACCTTGTGGGTATCGGTGCCACCCGGATCACTATCACGACCGGACAGGACGAATCGGCAACAACCGTGAAAATTGCCGGCGACACGGGATCGTTTGTCTTTACCGGCGATGTACAAATCAAGGGTGTTCTCCTGCGGCTCGCGGCCCGAGCCGGTGGAGTGCTGTCCCTGCAGGATGCGGATGGGACACGGACATACGTGATGAAGTTTGGTAAGGAACTATGAGGGGTTCGGGATAACAACCATCCCCGGTATTATTTCTCATCTGTGTATCCGGACATCCATCTGCTTGAACGGGATCACAATACCCTCTTTTCCGAACCGTTCATCGATCTGCTCGTTCACCCAGTCCTGCACATCCCATACGTTATCGTAATTATTGGTCCAGAGAAGCAGCTGCCCGTTGAGACTTGATTCTCCAAACTCTAAGAAATAAACTGACGGCACCGGATCAGTCATCACCCACGGCGTTTTCTCTGCGGCGTCCCGGGCAATCTCAAGGAGAATTTTCTTTACTTTTTTGATATTCGATCCATACGCAACCGAGAACGGAATAGAGACTTTGAGCTGGATATCCGGCAACGCGTAGTTGATGACCACACTGTCGGTGAGCTTCTTGTTCGGGATCGTGATTACCCTGCTGTCAAGCGTCTTTATCCGTGTGCTCCGGGGTCCCACCTGCACCACGTCCCCGACAAAGGCATCAAATTTTATCCGGTCGCCCACTTTAAACGGCTTATCGATGGTAATCACTGCCCCGCCAAAAAAGTTCCCGAGAATATCCTGTGCGGCAAGCGCAAGGGCAATACCCGCAATACCCGCGCCGGCCAGTAACGGCGTGATATCAACCTGGAACTCCGCGAGCACGAGGAGCAGGGCAACAAACCAGATCACGTATTTTATGATCGTCGCAAGCATCGGGATCAGGCGGTCGTCAATATCCGTATCGGTCTTTTTTGCAACAACGCCCCCGTAGGTGTGGATAAAACTGTACGAGAACACTGACGCAACCCATGCATTGATGATAATGAAAAATGCACTGACAATTTTATCGGTGTCGACCGACGCAAACGATGCCGGAAGCACATCGAAATAAATAATCGCGATATAGACTGACGCTGCGATGATGACGACGACAATCGGTTTACCTATCGCTGCAAGAATGATGTCATCCAGCTGGGTTTCAGTCTGCTCCGCTTTCTTTTTGAGCTGCCCGATAACCAGGTAAGCAATGACCGCAGAGGTAAACCCGACCATGATCGTGATCGCGGCATACAGGATGTTTAGTTCCACGGGACAAACCCCCCTTGTAGGATGGATGCTGCAATTCCGGTTCTCATGCTAACCAAATCATCTGTTGTAAACATTCATAGTATCGCTTGTTCTGCAGTGTTGCACAAAAGATCGAAAGGGAGATTATGGTTATCCGGCCCGACAAAGCAAGCGACCGCCCGTGATTACGTCCGGTAACCGTCGATTTGTCTTCCCGCCCGGATCCGCTCATTGCTGCCGCAGGCAGAAGACAACGTACCAGACTTCCCGTCCCTTTTTAAGGGTCCGAGGAGTGTGACCCGAAGGGTTGTGAGCGTGGGGCGGCTTGTTCAGCCCCGTAAGCGAACAAGGCGGCCAGGAAATATATGAGGATTTAAAAAAACCTGCCAATTACAGGATTTGAAATTGCTACTTTCCTTCGTGGAATATTCGAGTCATCACATCATTTTTGCCGGTTAATCGAAATCCTCTGATGATAATTTTGGATCAGAAGGAAATTTGCAGATCGCATTCAGAGATACTTATTCCGCCGCAGCCATTCCATTTGCGGCCCGGTGTACCGGTAAATAATATCGCACTTGTCATCCTGGAAATTCCACGGGACGATGATCAGGATATCTCCCTCGCGGATCCAGACTCTCTTTTTTATCTTTCCCTTGATCCTCCCCATGCGGGTGACGCCATCAAAACAACGGATGCGGATGTGGTTTGCGCCCATCATCAGTTCTGCACATCCAAACTGCTCGCGATTGCGTTTCTGGGGAAGTTTTACACGGATAACTTCGTCGCCGGATTCCGGTCCCGGGGAATTATTATCCGTCAAAAAAGAACCACTCCCTTGTTTTTATTTCGGTAAATATGCATAATTTTTGACCCACAAAAAATATAATAATTACGGCTTTTTTGGGGAAAAACAAATATGATATGCCTTGTGCCCTTGTGGTTCTGCATACCCGCGAGATCCTTCCAGGGGATGTATTCCACGGATCAGTGAAACCTCCCCGATTACGGGGAATCAGACAGGATATAACAAAACGTCAGCAAGAGGGGCAATTAAAAAACAGGAATTCTGTTTAACGTCCACTTTGATGCGAGGGGAGGGATTTGAACCCGCGAACTTCTTCAAGAACAGATCTTGAGTCTGCCTCCGTTGGCCAAGCTTGGATACCCTCGCGCCTGTGTGGGATTATGTTGGTGACGGGAA
>Ga0209099_1002362_pt1 | contig 16732 bp, 10 predicted proteins | sample AD_JPNHW2_MetaG_FD_184430 | JGI IMG/M metagenome (GOLD analysis project Ga0209099, IMG submission 184430) | Active sludge microbial communities of municipal wastewater-treating anaerobic digesters from Japan - AD_JPNHW2_MetaG (SPAdes) (version 2) | ecosystem: Engineered > Bioreactor > Anaerobic... | reverse complement strand
TCAGCCGGACCGACTGAGTGCACTTGGCAGTATCTTGAGGGATGCGCTTAGCGAGTTGCAGACAGAATTGAATGCAGCAATTACCCGGGGTGATTGGCAAAAAGCCATGGGGTTGTGCGAATCTAAGCAGGCTATCCTTCTCGCGGCACAGGAGGACCAACCTTTTTCAAGTCTTTTTGTGGCCGACTCTGATTTTTCGAGCTCGACGATAAATGCTGAAAGAGCCAGTATTCTTGTTATAGCTGCTCGACAATTCCAGAACTCTGGACTTCATGCTCCGGCGATTCAGAGCATCAATGCCCTGGTGGAAACGGGTTTGGCACAAAAAGTGCTTAAGGATGACGAGATCTTTTCCTGGGCAAAGATGGCTGCATTGGAAGGCGATAACGATTCGCTTGCCCGTCTTGAATCACTGTTGCCCGGAAAATCGAAAGACGAGTTGACGACAGAATTCCAGTCTTCGTCGTCGGTTGCTGGTGCTGGCAAAGATGAGCTTTCTAGAGCGGTACGTGGCGTAGTGACCGTTTACCTTGACTTGGGAATCCAGGTAAAAGGTGGTGTTGGCTTCCCAAATAGAATCGTCGGTTCTGCCTTTCAGATTGATCCAAAAGGCTACTACATCACAAATTATCACGTAATAAAGAGCGAAGTCGATCCAAGTTACGAAGGCTATTCCAAGTTGTCCATACGGCCTTCTGACAATCCAAGCGCCCGAATTCCTGCGTTTGTCGTAGGGTGGGACGAACAGTTGGACTTGGCACTCCTGAAAAGCGAGCCGGCTCCTTATACTTTTCACTTTGCACAGGACAGTCAACTCGCGGAAGGTCAAAAAGTATTTGTTATAGGATCGCCTGTGGGGCTGGAAAATACTGTGACTTCTGGAATCCTAAGTGCCAAGTCCAGACAATTGTTGTCTTTTGGCGAGGTGTTACAGATAGATGCTTCTGTCAACCCTGGCAACTCAGGTGGACCGTTGGTAAACGAACAAGGTGAGATACTGGGCGTGGTTTTTGCAGGCCTTGTCGGATATCAGGGATTGAATTTTGCCTTGCCCGCATCGTGGCTAAAGGCTGAAATCCCAACATTATTCCAGGGTGGAAAAACTTCACATGCGTTGATCGGTGCAGTTCTTGTCCATAATATGGACCAGTCTTTTCAGATTGGTTATTGCTTTCCTTCTGCCAGCGGTCTCAAAGTGCAGGATAGGCTGCTTGCTATTGATGGAATTGCGGTCAAGAGCATCTCAGAGTCCCAGAAGCAAGTCGCCGACAAGGTGGCTGGCGCGCTTGTATGCCTGAAGATAACGCGCGAGGGTAGGAACAGCGTTTGGTTGGGACAGACAGGCGAACGCGAACAGAAGCCGCTCGAATCGCTTCTCAAGAGGGATGCGATCGAGAACATTCTCTCCTGCGCGACAGGTATGCAGTTAGAGCACGTATCCGGCCCAAGAGGGACAAAGGGCGTTTACAAAGTGGTGCTGATCTGGCCCGCATCGGCAGCTGACGAAACAGGCATCAAAGAGGGTGACACAATTCGGTTTCTGCGCTATGCAGCCAATCCTACCAGTGATACTATTTCTTTTGATTTGTCGATCAAGTCGACGTCCACTGGATATATTGAGAGAACCGTTCGGCTTGAAGTCTCCACGGAGTTACATAATTTGATTTAGGACCTGCTTTAGGTCGTGTACTAGAGGTATACTGGACCTGCAGCGTCGATCATGAAACGATATTTTAAAAAGAGGAATGGCAATGGCACGTATTGCGGTTTTCGAAAAAGACCCTTTGGTGGCTCTTGATATCGCCAAGACCTTGAGGGTTGCGGGTCACCTAATTTTAGGCCCTTTCTACGATTTGCCATCCACAATGGATGGGTGCTCTCAAGAATACGACCTAGCAATAGTCGATTTTGAGTTTTCGAAAACCGTACAGCTTCCAATTGAGACCCCAGTTTTGCTGCTGACTGCGCTGACAGACGATGCAACCCAGTCGAGCTTAAGAAGCGTCAATTCTTTTGGCCTCCTCGTTAAGCCATTTTCTGCGCAGGAATTGAAAAGCACCGTCGATATTGCCCTATACAGATCTAGCATGGAGAAAAGGCTCGCCGAAAGTGAACAGCGTTATCGTGAACTTTTCGATTTCAGTATCACTGCGCGCTGCATCATGGACTTTGACGGGAAAATCGATGTAACAAACAAGGCATTTCGTGCTCTTTTTGGCCTTAAGGAAGGTGAAAACCTCAAGAGTGCCATAAAAGACGATGGGACTGCCGAGACGCTATGCGGTAAAATAAGAATTGGCAAGCAGATCGAAAGAATTGAATTGGCCATGGTTAGCAGAAGTGGGCTTGGTTTGCATGTGGTCGGAGCCTTTTCCATCATCAGTCTTCCTGGTGCAACCCCGTCCGAGCACGGCATCCAGCGGATTTCCGCCGAGTTTTACGACGAAACCGAGCCTCTACGGCTCAGGGAAGACCTACAGCAAGCACAAAAAATGGAGTCTCTGGGACGCCTGGCAGGTGGAATTGCTCACGATTTCAACAATATTCTTACCGCTATTCTAGGCCATGCCGAAATGCTTAAGTTGGAAATTCAGGCGGGCAGCCCCCTTGCCGAGGACATTGGAGGAATTCTCGATGCGACCGATCGGGCAAGGCGATTGACACAACAGCTTCTGAGTTTTTCCAGAAAACAACCATTCTCTCCTTCACCATGCGATATGAGTCAGATTGTGAGGGACTCTGTTAAATTGTTAAAAAGACTTGTGGGAGAGGACATATTATTGTCCGTGTATGTTGCGGAGGATGAGCTTCCTGTTTTTGTTGATCCCATGCAAATCGAGCAAGTCCTGATTAATCTTGTGGCCAATGCGCGAGATGCTTTGGAGGGGCGCAATAATCCTCGGATTACCTTGGTTGCCGAACGCAGGCATTTAGAAGAATCAAGAAAGCTAAAAGGTGCCGAACTACATGCTGGAGACTATGCAACCATCGAGGTTACTGACAATGGAATTGGCATGTCATCAGAGGTGGCTTCGCAAGCTTTTGAACCATATTTTACAACGAAGCTAATGGGCAAAGGCTCCGGTCTTGGACTTGCAATCGTGGCAAGCGTTGCCACGACGCTTTCTGGGGCAGTAGAGCTTCAGACGGCTGTCTCAAAAGGTACAAGCATCACATTGTGGATTCCGCTCTTGGATAGTCGGGCAGCCACATTGGAGAGGCCTTTGAGCGGAAGGGACTCCTTGGTAGAGAGTCTTAAGAAGTCAGCGGTGACCAGCGGGCTTCGGCTGGAGGATTCTCCATCGATTCTCGTCGTCGATGACGATGAGGCGCTGCTTGGTTTTCTGGCGACGGCGCTTAGCAAAGCTGGTGCTGATGTTGCGGCTGCAAGAAATGGAGGCGAGGCGCTGCTTTTAACTGAAACCAAGACTTTTGACAGTTTTGTTATCGATGTAAACCTGCCAGGAGTGAGTGGACTTAACCTTTACGAACGCCTACCATCAGAAAGCAAAAAGCACTGCATTTTTATAACAGGGCGCCTCGATGGCGATTTTAAGCTTCCGGAAGGAGCACATTTACTGCAAAAGCCCTTTACCCCTCAGGCACTTGTGGAGGCTATAAGCCTGCAGTTGAAGTGATCTGGTAATCCAGCGCAAGATAACCAGCGCAAGCAATAATCTGCTCGAAGTTAGGATGAAGCCAGAATCTCCCGATAGAGCCTGCGCTCAACGTCTTTGAGTTGGCCGGCATCGTAGCTGCGCAGCTCGCGAGGAATCTCTATGGTGATTGAATCGATGACCGTTGCCGGCCGTGCGGACAGCAGAATAATCTGGTCAGCAATATACAGCGCATCGTGTAGGTCATGACTGACAAATATCGTCGTCCGCCTTTCTTCTTCCCATAATCTCGCAAAAAGATCCAAGAGCTCGATGCGGACCTTAATATCGACCGCAGAGAGCGCCTCATCGAGGAGTAATACATCGGAGGGAAAAGCAAATGCCCGGACCAGCGAGGCTCTCTGCCGCATTCCCCCGGAAAGTTGTGCAGGGAAGCTGTGTCTGAATTCCTCTAAGCCTGCTTCCTTGAGGAACTCGTGCGCCCGAGTTTCAGCTTGCGCCTTATCGTGTAAAGAAGAAAGGGCAAAACGCAGGTTTTCTTCGACATCAAGCCATGGTAAGAGCCGAGGATCCTGAAATGCATACGAGAATGTTGCGTTCTCAAAATCTCCCATGCTTCCTGAATCTGGCAATAAAAGCCCCGAGACTAGATTGAGCAAAGTGGTTTTCCCGGCGCCAGAGGGACCCAAGACTGCGGTGACTGAAGCTTCAGGGAAGAGCGCGGATATTGAGTGAAGAACCTCGAGATTGCCAAACGATTTGCTTATGTTATGAAGTGTAAAGTCATGCATTTATAGCTTCTTCTTCCTGCAGTTTCTTTGCCACTAAACCGAGCAGGAATTCGCTTATTCCACACAGGGCGATAGAGGTAATAGCCCACGCAAAAACGCCGGCAGTATCGAGAGAAAGGCGAGCGGACTGCAAGCCTGTGCCCAACGCAAACCGCGGCTGGCTCAAAACCTCTCCGGCTACAATAACCTTCCAGCAAAGCCCAAGACAATTCTTTGCAGCAGACGCAAGATGCCCACGCACTGCAGGCAGACGTAAACGGAAAAATACCGTATGTTTCGGAACTTTAAAGATCCGTGCCATCTCCAAAAGATTCTTGTCCGTTCCAATCGTCCCTTGGTAGAGGCTGGTATGAACGACAGGGTAGGCCATGAGCATGGCAGAGACGACGGGCACCTGCCCGGCCGGAAACCAAAACATGAGAATAAGAATGAGGGCCATGACAGGCGTCGCTCGAATTATGGTGATAAAAGGCGCAATCATATCGCGGAATGGGGTGTTGAGGCCAGCAATCATTCCTGTACAGAATCCGAGGACAAGTGAAATTACAAAAGCCATAAGTACGCGCTCGAAGGTTCCACAGACAGCTTTCCAGAAGGTCGATTTCCACATAAGCGTGAAAAAAGCATGCGCGACTTCGCTTGGTCCAGGGAGAACAAGCGACACACCAATTTTAGTTGACGCAAGTTGCCAAACGGCACAGGCCACTAGCACGCCAAGAAGTCCATACGCCACGCGCTCTGCAAACCCATGCCCCATGTTTACATCGGCAGAGAGTTTTTCAGGTGGCCTATGTCTTCTCTTGGTGCATTTCATAGTTTCTGGTTCTCCTCTGGCGTGCTACTCCAAGCGCCCCAATGCACATCTCTATGACATGAACACTACTTCTAAAAGTCGGCAAAGAACCCCGAATCAGGAAGTTTCCCACCTATCGAATCTGGATCGAACGAAAGGAATACACCTAAGAGTGCATCTACGTTGCTCTTTGCTTCTCGTGCAGGGATATAGACATAGCGCGAGTTTGGAATTGCGGCTTTGGCAATTGGCGCTGCCATTCCCAGATCGAGCTTTTCTACGAGAGCCGCAGTGGATGCCGGATCGGAAGTTGTATGTTCAATGGATTTTTTGTAGCCCAGGGCGATTGCCCTTGCCGCATCTGGGTGTTTCTCAATAAAACTTCGTGACATAACAAAAAGAGACATAGGATACCCAGCAAGGCCAGTTTTCTCCTTCCATAAAGCATCGAGGTCGATTGGAGAAATCAAGTCTTTATTCAAGAGGCATGCCTGCGTCGCAAATGGTTCAGGCAGAATGGCGCTGATCACTTTTCCGGTGGCAAGCCCTGCTGCTATTTCTGGGTATGCAAGATTATAGATTGGTGTGTAATCGACCTCTGCTTTTAGCCCGATAGAGTCGGAAAGGAAGCGGAAGAGGTAGTCTGGGGTAGCCTTTTGGCCCGCAACATATATTGTCTTGCCCTTAATGTCCGCAAGCGAATGAATCGACCTGTCGCTAGTAAGGAACCTCACCATGCCATTCCCAACGACCGAAACCGCTACGATAGGGATTCTGGAGTTATAAAGCTTCGCTGCAACATTGACGGGCAATACGCCAGCGTCCACTTCTCCAGAAATTAGTTTTGCGGTTACAATGTCGGCCCCTCCTGCAGTGAGGAATTTGATTTTGAGGCCAGCGTCTTGCGGAGGTTCGGCAACCATCCATGCTGCACTTATTCCCGATGGTCCTTTTAGTATGGCAACAGTGGCTTCCACAACGTTTATGTTGGACTGTGTTTGAGAAAAAGAAGGTATGACAGCAAAAACTGTCAAACCAATGGTGAGCAGAACAATAAACACTCTTGAACTATGCTTCATTAATCTCCTCCAGTTGTTTGATCAAGTAAACTTCGAATATCTTCCTCTTTGAACTCTACATAAAGGTTTTTCTCCAGACTTGGAATCACAAGCCCCTTTGGACCATCTTTGGCCCGTCGAAGGTATTTCGCCTGGGTGTAATAGACGTTTCCCCGTAGGTTTTTTCTCGCTTTGGAATAGTATATAGCCAATCTGGCAGCGTCCAACATCAGTTCAAGTGGGAATGTCTTGTTTTTTTGCGCCTTAATAAAGACATAAGACCCAGAATAATCGCGTGCATGAAGCCAAAGGTCCGAGCCACGAATCTCATGGCGTAAGAGCTCATCATTTTCTTTGGCGCTTCTTCCTATGAGAATTGTCCATCCGTTGTCTTGTAGCGTCATACAGTTGTAGCGTGGACGGGAAGTCTCTCTGACAGTTCCTGCCTTTTGCAGCATCTTGGCCATTGCGAATGGATCCTGTTCCGCTATAAGTTGGCTATACCAGGACTCAAGTTTTTCTCTCTGTATGTCGATTTTTCGTAGCTCTTCAATGACGCTCGAAAGACCTGAAATAGCTTTTTTATGTTTTTCGTAGTAACGCTGGGCGTTTTCGACTAGTGTCAGTTTGGTGTCGACTTTTACAATGAGAGTCTTATTCTCGTAAAAATCAAAGCATTCGATCATGGAGTTGGGCAATTTTCCTTTGCCGTGGACTTCTTGATTGTTGGCCATAAGAATGTCGCCAATTTGCCGGTAGCGCTCCGCGTCGCTATAGTCCGTGCGAAGTTTCTCAAGTTCAGTTTTTCGGTTATCGAGGAGGCTTACGCGCTTCTCATACTGTGCTCTTGCAGCATTGAGAAGGTTCTCGCGCGACAGATCTCCGGATTGTGCAGTATAAAAGGTAGAAATCCGCTCAGACAGAGTACCTTCTCCGGGAAAATCCCGAACTGTAAATCGGGCAGCATTCGATGCAACGTGGACGGTGGAATAGTCGCTCTCAATGTGGCAGGTTTTGCCGGATATCTCATCCTTGGCAGGTTTTCTGAATAAGGCATCAACGATGATGCCGTTCGAGTCCACGAGCAGCATGTTTCCTGCCGAACTCCACAGTCGAATATAGAGTGTATAATTCTCGAGCTCAGGGCTGAGCGTGGGAGCCGAAAACTCGATGCGCACTATTCGGTCAAGGGCAATTTGAGTGATCGATGCGAGGGTATATCCGCGGATTCTTGACTTGAGGCATTCCATGAACCGTAAGGGGCGTTCATTCTTGGCTGGAAGTACTTTAATCTCATGTATGCGGCACGCATTGGGGGCTACGCTGAGGAGCAGGAAACGCCGCCCTGCGACACCGTACAGTTCAAGGATGATGGTGTCATATGAGGGTTGATAGACCTGTTGCACATGACTCCCAACGACATTGAGTTCGGAAATAACAGCTTCGATTTCAGCACAGTTCAGCGACATTGGCTATCTATTTATCTTCCGTGGCAGTATTTATATTTCTTGCCCGAGCCACAGGGACAAGGATCATTACGCCCAATTTTCTTGCCCGTTCTCACAACAGTAACATTGTCTGGGCTCGACGCTGCGGAAATTGCAGAAGACTTTGGCGTCGAGGCCGAAACACCGCCACTCGAAGTCTCTGTATTGCCTCTTCTACTTGTTGTACTCTCCACGGAGCGAGCCACCTGGGCACCTTCTTCGACACTTCCGAATTGGCCTGATGTCACATGGCTGGAACTCAATGCTGCAGGTCGGGCATGGACTGGAGCTTGCCTTTCTTCGTTCGTCTTGATCTTTACGCGGCACACACGCGAAGCGATATCCTTTCGAATCGAATTGATGAGGTCCTCGAAAAGATCAGAACCTTCCAATTTGTATTCTAGAAGAGGGTTTTTTTGCGCATAAGAACGAAGATAAACGGCCTCTTTCAGTGCCTCCATGGTCTCAAGGTGATCGAGCCACTTGTTATCGATCTCTTGCAGGTACTGGAAACGAATAAACAGATTGAGGTTCTCTGTACCGGCAGTCTGCTGTTTATTGAGCAAATCGGCGTCGATGCGCGCCTTCACTTCTTTGTAAAAAGGAGTCTGCGTAGTGTCTCCGCCCAGCTTTGCGGAATCGCCTAAGAGGGTAGCAACCTGCGTCGCCTGCATTTCTATTCCAAACTTGTCGACAAGTGACAACGCAAGATCCGAAGCAACTGACTTTTCCCCGCTCTTCTGCTTTTGAAGTGCTTCTGTCAGGAGATCCTCAACCATTTCGCTTGCTGCTGACCTGATGCGTTCTATGAGATTCTGGTCTTGAAGTATCTGTTCACGCTGATCATAAATAAACGCCCGCTGCTGGTTAAGAACGTCATCGTACTCCAAGAGATGCTTTCTGATTTCGAAGTTTCGCTCTTCGACTTTCTTCTGAGCGCTTTCTATGGTTCTATTGAGAAGCGGATGATCGATTGGTTCGCCAGGTTTCATACCGACACGGCTCATCATACCCTTGAGATTGTCGCCACCGAAAAGCCGCATAAGGTCATCATCGAGCGATATGAAGAAAATCGACTTCCCGGGGTCTCCCTGACGTCCAGAACGGCCACGCAGCTGGTTATCGATACGACGGGATTCGTGGCGCTCGGTCCCGATAACATAGAGACCACCAAGGGATCTCACTTCCTCATAGTCTTTTTTCCAAAGCTCGTACTCAGCAGCAAGGCTTTTTCTATATTGTTCTTCGGTTGCATCTGTACCGGCCTTTTTTCGTGCACGAAATTCCGGGTTACCACCCAACTTGATGTCAGTGCCTCGACCAGCCATGTTTGTTGCGATTGTAACCGACCCTTTCGCGCCCGCCTCGGCAATGATAGTTGCTTCTCTTGCATGGTTTTTTGCGTTCAAAGTTTCATGTGGAACTCCGCGTCGCAGAAGCATATTTGACAAGCGTTCAGATTTTTCGATCGACACTGTACCGACAAGGACTGGTTGGCCTTGGGCATGTGCCCTTTGGATTTCATCACAAATAGCGTTGAACTTCTCTGTCTCGTTCAAAAAGACAAGATCGTTTTGGTCAACGCGAATGACTGGTCTATTGGTTGGTATAACGACTACATCGAGGTTGTATATTTTATTAAACTCTGGAGCTTCCGTATCCGCAGTTCCAGTCATTCCTGATATTTTTTTATACATCCTAAAGTAATTTTGAAATGTAATAGTAGCAAGCGTTCGGTTTCTGCGGGCGATCTTTATACGCTCTTTGGCTTCGATAGCTTCATGCAGCCCGTCGGAATAACGTCGACCGTAGAGGATTCGTCCAGTAAACTCATCTACGATCTGGACCTGACCGTCTTGTACGACATAGTCCACATCTTTTACGAAAAGGTGTTGTGCCCTAACCGCCTGGGTAAAGTAGTGGACGTATTCGAAGTTACTCTCCTCAAAGAGGCTGCCATTGATTAGGCCCCGCTTATTCAGGAGCTCCTCGATATGGTTCATGCCTTCCGCTGTGAACATGACTCTGCGAGCTTTTTCGTCGATACGGAAGTCGCCTTCGGAGATTTCGCCGCGGCTTTCATCCGGGTACTCGCCTGTCTCGGGATTCTTCTTGACTTCGACCAAAGAGGTTGCCAGGCGATTGACCTCGTTGACTTTGTAGGTATCATCATCCGCAGGGCCGGAAATAATGAGCGGTGTTCGTGCCTCATCGATCAAAATTGAGTCTATTTCATCGATAATGCAGTATGCGTGACCACGCTGTACTTTCTCGTTGGGTGACCAGGTCATGTTATCGCGCAAATAATCGAATCCAAATTCGTTGTTGGTGCCATAAGTTATGTCGCTCGCATAGGCAAGGCGACGCACATTGTTATCCATGTTGGAAAGGATGCAACCAACACTCAAGCCAAGGAATTTATACACCTGGCCCATCCACTGGCTGTCGCGCTCTGCAAGGTAGTCGTTGACTGTCACAATGTGTACGCCCTGACCAGTGAGTGCATTCAAATAGGCTGCACCGACGGAAGACAGTGTTTTGCCTTCGCCAGTCTTCATTTCTACGATTTTGCCCTGGTGGAGTACGATGCTCCCCAAAATCTGTACATCGAACGGTCGCTCCCCAAGCACGCGTCGGGCAGCCTCTCGGGCAAGCGCAAGCGCCTCCGGGGCCAAGTCATCCAGGGTGGTTCCGTCCTTGAGCCGGGATCTAAACTCGGCAGTTATCTTAGGAAAGTCATCGTCCTTGAGCGCCAATGCCCAGGGCTCTTTTTCGTTCACCTTATGAAGAAGGGGCAAAAGCGCCCTAATGTCTCGTTCTTTTTTGGAACCGATAAAAGCGGTTAAGATATTTGAAGCCATATGACGAAAGGATACTTCTTGCGAGCTTGAGGGTCAAGGAATCTCCCAACAAACTCAAGATTAGGACGATTCCATCTTTCTCTATGTGATGTTTCACTGGTATAATTTTTGTACGGACTATGGAAAGACTTATCAGGAACGAAGAAGCACAAAGACTCGATACAGTGACGAAGACTACACTAGGGATAGACGATCAGATTCTCATGGAAAAGGCCTCCATTCGGCTATGGGATGCACTCAAAACGGTTATGCAGCGCGTGGTAAAGGCAAAAAGTGGTCTCCTTACCATTGAGGATCTGCACGTTGTGGCCCTTTGCGGCAAGGGAAACAATGGCGGAGACGCGCTCGCAATTTTGCGTCACGCGTGGTCATTTGGCATACACAACCTCGATGCTTACGTTTCAAAGGGGCCCCTAAGTGCAGCCTGCACAAAACAGCGCGACATAGTTTCTCAGACCGGCGTTAGGATTCATGACTGGGGCGATTGGCGGCAGCCATCAGAGCTGCATACGGGGATAATAGAATGTGGGGAAGCAACTCAGAGCGCGGACATTATTCTAGACGGTGTGCTCGGTTCCGGTATCAAAGGAGAGCCGCGCGAAGAAGCTGCAAGCATGATTGTCACGATAAATAAACTGCGAAAGCTTGCACAACGTCCCGTAATTATTTCGGTCGATTTGCCCTCTGGACTCTGGGGCGGTTACAAAAAAGGAGAATTGTGCGTTCAGGCGGATATCACCCTCTCTTTGAGCCCTACCAAAGTCGAGTACTTTGTTCCTGATGCTCGTGAAGCCTGTGGCTCAATTATCAAGATCGACGACGTTTTCCCAAAAAACCTCATCAAAAAGACTCTGATTGAGGAGAAGGCTTCCGTCGTACGACTCGAAGCGAGTGATCTTGCTAAACTGAACCCTTCAATCTCGCGGTCTGCATACAAGATAAGCCGCGGTAGGCTAGCGATTCTTGCAGGATCCAAGGGTAGACTTGGCGCCGCAATCGAATGTGCAAGGGCAGCCCTCGTTTCTGGCGCAGGATACGTCACTCTCTTTGTGGAGGATGATCTTTATAACGTCATTGCCACAGCTCTCCCTTCGGTGATCGTTCGACCAGAAGAAGACTTTTTTTCGGAAGTGTCAAAAAGCAGTCATCTGCCTTACGATACCATCCTTGCCGGGCCAGGTTGGGGGTTGTCGCAACGCCGAAAGGACCAGCTAGAGGGCATTCTTTACGCGGAAGTTCCTCTTGTGCTGGACGCGGATGCGCTAAGACTTATATACGGCATGGAAAAAGTTGCTTTTCAAAGAAAATATCCACTTGTGCTAACGCCGCATCCCGGAGAGTACAAAGCCTTATGCGGAGAAGATGGTCACACTGGAAATTTCGATACTTTTTTGGCAGGCGTATCCAGGGTGGTGAATCGGTACAATGCTCAGCTTGTCTACAAGAGTCATGTAACATGGATTACCTCCCCTAAGGAGAGGATAGCGATTTGGGATGGTAGAAACCCTGCCCTGGGGGTAGAAGGCTCTGGCGACGTCCTTTCTGGACTGCTGGCCGGCATTTTGGCTGTGTATGAGGCAAAAAACCATGAGAATTATGATGACATTGCTCTCACACAGGACGATATCGCTTTTGAGGCTTCGTGCGCTGCAGTCGTGGCCCATGGGGTAGCGGGTTCTAATCTTGCCAGTCGCTTAGGATGGTTTGCTGCGTCGGATCTCATTCCGGAATGCGGGAAGATCCTGGGAAGAGCAGACAATGCGGACAATCGGAGGAGAAATGGCTGAAGCAACGGCGCGATCGATTGCAGGAATAGTGTACAAAAACGGCAAGTTTCTTGTAGCCAAGAGAAAAGCTGGTGGTGCAATTGGGTTGCGCTGGGAATTTCCGGGCGGCAAGGTAGAGTTGGGCGAAACCGATGCACAAGCTTTACGGCGGGAATTCATGGAGGAACTGGGAATAGAAATCGAGCCACTGCGCCTTATTGCCACAAGTCGCTTTTTTTCGAATTCGGGGGAACGCGTACTTGCCGCTTGGGAGCTTTCTATCCCCGAAGACTGCATGTTTGAGCTGCGTGAACATACCGAGCTGGGATGGGTAGATGCACCGGACATCCATGGCATAGACCTGGTAGAAAGCGATAAAGCGCTTGTACCTCAGATTCTGCGCCATTTCGGCATAGATGCATAATCAAACTGCAATTTAAGCTTTTTCTTCGTTCGAAGCTGCCTCCTCAAACGGAACCGCAGCAAGAGTCGCGGAGTCGTCGTCGGCACTATTGATAATAATCTCCACCTTTCCACGTAAGGTCTCCAAATCCTTTTTGAGACCTTTCGAGAGCTTCATTCCCTCTTCAAAGACGGACATAGCATCCTCGATAGGCAAGTCTGGTTCCTTTATCTTCTCGGCCAGGAACTCAAGGCGTTCCAGGCGTTTTTCGAAATTCTTCATTTTCTAATCTCCTTCACGTTTGCAGTCGCACTTCCTTTTGCAAACGTTATGTCAATGAGATCGCCCTTGCCAAGTTGAGAAGCAGAACGAACCACCTGGTCGGCTGAAAGCTCTTGGGTGTTCTCACTTAAGCCTATGCTGTGCCGCACAATTGAAAAACCGCGGCGCAAGATGGCTTGCGGGCTTGCCGTCTCCAGGATGCCGCTTGCAAGTTCAACTCTTCTGCCAAGTTCCGTTAGGGTTTTATTCATTACATTAACAAGAGTTTCGTTAGCTTCGTCTACGCGGGTGACAAGTGGGAGCGACAAAAGATCAAACCGTGACCTTACCAATTCTGGAGAAAAAACCTCAAGCTCGGACTCAAGGGTGTCGAGTTTAGATTTTATTGCGCTCACAAGTGTGATCTGAAATTGTTGTATTTCCCGCAAAATAGAATCACTACTTTCAGCCACCATTTCAGCAGCGGCAGAGGGTGTTGGTGCCCGTAAATCGGCAGCATAGTCCGAAAGTGCCCAGTCTATTTCATGCCCAATGGCGCTGATAACGGGAATTCGCGAGGCCGCTATTGCTTTAACGACTGACACTTCTGAAAAAGGCAGTAAGTCTTCGAGCGATCCTCCGCCTCGACAAAGGATAATGACATCGATATCGCCATAGCGGTTGGCCTGTTCTATGCGCCTTTCTATGGTTGGAGCTGCCTCGAGACCTTGTACGGGAGTGGGGAAAATGACCACATCAATGCAGGCGTTTCGGCGTTGCAATACTGTGAGTATGTCATGGACCGCGGCGCCAGTAGGGCTCGTTATGATCGCAACCCGCTCGGGAAATCGTGGCAGGGGCTTTTTCCTGCTTTGGTCAAAATAACCTTGCGCAGCGAGAATTCGTTTTCTTTCTTCCAGCATGGCCAGAATGTCACCTGTGCCTGCTTTGCGGAGGGATTGCACTACAAGTTGATATTGTCCCCGCTGTGCGTAAACAGATATCGCCCCGCGTGCACGAACTCGCAGGCCATCCGAGGGCGAAAAGCTCAAGCCCGTCATCCTCGACTTAAACATTACTGCCTGTATAAGCGCATTTTCGTCTTTAAGAGAAAAGTACAAATGCCCCGAACTTGCAAGCTTCGCGTTAGAGATTTCGCCCTCCACTGTAACGTCCGGGAAATTGGCTTCAAGGTTCCCTTTGATAAGTGAGGTCAATTCTGTTACGGTCAAAAAGGCAGCGCTTTCATGCGTACCGTCTTGGCCAAGTTGGAATCCCATATCGTGGACTATAACATCGGCGTCTCAATTTTCCTACGGGTTCTTGCTACGTGGCCTGACATTTTTTAACATTTGTTGTAAAATGGTACTATGAATCCTCATGAACTGCCTGTTTATCAGCAAAAAGACAAAATTCTGGAGGCGCTCGCTTCCAATCAAGTGGTTGTGGTTGAGAGCCCAACGGGTTCCGGAAAAACAACACAATTGCCCATCATTCTGCATGAAGCCGGTTACGACAAGAATGGAATTTTGGGCGTAACCCAACCGCGACGTATCGCGGCCTTATCGGTCAGCGATTATATAGCCCAGCAGCTTGGGACTAAGATACCGGGGCTGGTTGGGTACAAAATGCGCTTTGAAGACCAGACGAACGAAGAGACTCGGATTAAGATAATGACCGACGGAATCCTGTTGCAAGAGATGAAACTCGACCCTTATCTTTCAAGGTACGGTGTCATAATCGTTGACGAAGCGCACGAACGAAGTCTTAATATCGACTTTATCCTAGGTCTTCTCAAAAAAGTCATTGAGGTGAGACCAGAATTCAAGGTGATTATTTCTTCGGCGACCATCAATGCAGAGGTGTTTTCGGAATACTTTGGTGAATGTCCTATAGTCAAAATAGAAACCCAAGCGTTTCCAGTCACTGTGATCTATGATCCTATCGTCGAAGTAGGGCAAACCACGAATGGCACTGGCAGCAATTCTGCGGATGGATCTGTAAATAATCAAGCAAGTCATGCTGACAAAGTGATGTCAGGGGACAGTATTGGGCGCTTGCGCTACAGCGATGAAGCGCTTTACGAAAAAATCATCTCCGTCATAGGTCGCGTGCTTACTAGTCGCCGCCAAGGGGAGTCGGGCGACATTCTCGTTTTTCTACCAGGAGAGAAAACTATAAAAGAATGTTGGCAGCGCCTTGCCGATTCAAATTTCTATGATCAGCTGCAAGTGATTCCGCTTTACGCGAGGCTTGGAAAGGACGAACAGGAAAAGATCTTCTATCCAGCGCCTCCCGGCAAAACAAAAGTCGTTATTGCAACAAATATTGCAGAAACGAGCGTGACCATCGATGGTATTACAGTCGTTATCGATTCCGGGCTTGCCAAATTGAATTACTACAACCCCAAGACCTTTACGTCGAGCCTCATCGAGGTACCTATTTCCAAGGCGTCTTGCAACCAAAGGAAGGGCAGGGCAGGGCGCACGCGTCCTGGAGTCTGCTATAGGCTTTATCCAAGAAAGGAATTTGAAAGTCGACCACTCTTTACCACAGAAGAAATCTATCGTACTGATCTTTCCGAAGTCGTACTGAGAATGGCTGAGTTGGGGATCACGGACTTTGAAGACTTCGACTTCATCTCCAAACCGCCCAAAGCTGGCATCATGGGCGCCATCGACGTGCTCAATCTCCTGGATGCCCTTACTCCAGAGAGAGACCTCTCCGAAATTGGCAAAATGATGTGCGAATTTCCGCTTCTTCCGAGGCTTTCGCGCATGATTGTAGAGGCCATAATGCGCTACCCGGATGTGATCCACGAAGTGCTCGTAGCTGCTGCATTTCTCTCCACAATGAGTCCGTATGTGCTTCCGCCCGGCTTGGAGATGGAAGCTCGTAAAGCACACCATGCGTTTCGGGATCCCTTGGGCGACTTTGTTTCCTACCTCCATATCTATGATCAATTTGTCGGAGCTCAAGATAAGAGAAGGTTCTGTGAAAAGAACTTTCTGGACGAGCGGACGCTTTATGAGATTGTGCGAATCAATGAGCAGTTAGAAGTCACTGTCTCCGAAATGGGCATCCCAATCGGCAAAGGTGGATCGCTCTACGATTATCTTTGCGCGATTTCGCGAGGCCTCATTCAGTTTGTCTGCGCGAGGCAGGAGCGGGGGCTTTACCGGTCGCTTACGGCGGAAAAAATCCAGATCCATCCTGGATCGGTGATGTTCCGCGAGAATCCGGACTTTATTGTCGCAGGTGAGATCGTAAGGACCACCAGAATGTATGCCATGTCTGTTTCGCCGTTACCAAGAGAGCTTCTAAAACGTATCTCACCTCTTGTCGCACAAGGTCTTCTCGGGTCTGGGGCCGGCCGACGTAAGGAAGAGAAAGCTGTTACGGTTAAGCCTTCGGGACGTACACGCGTCAAAGTGACGGAAATAGCAAACGAGCCCAGCGAAAGACTAATAAGCAAGGCATCAATGGGCGAAAAAGCGCAGGGCCAACCCATCGATTTGACGAATACCATACAAATTGGCGGATTTACCTTCACGGTTACTGGGCGAGGCAAAAAGCGGCGAGTTCTTTTGGATTGGGAGAGCTTTAAGAAAGCACGTGCTAACCTTGAGACGGAGAGTTCTACACCATACAAGAGCCTGACTGCTACAGTTGTCTATCAAAACTATGAGCTTTTG
>Ga0209099_1002359_pt1 | contig 16737 bp, 14 predicted proteins | sample AD_JPNHW2_MetaG_FD_184430 | JGI IMG/M metagenome (GOLD analysis project Ga0209099, IMG submission 184430) | Active sludge microbial communities of municipal wastewater-treating anaerobic digesters from Japan - AD_JPNHW2_MetaG (SPAdes) (version 2) | ecosystem: Engineered > Bioreactor > Anaerobic... | reverse complement strand
GAACGTTTGAGCGAGCACCTGGTTGAGGGTCTCTTCGCGCGCTGCCAGCGTGGGTTCGCAAAAGGTGATGCGGCCGCCGTATGATTGCACTGCCGCAATTTTTACCTTTGAAGAATTACCCGGCATAACTATGAATGCAGGAATTCCGCGGTTGCGTGCCGCCATGGAAAGGGCTGCGGCATGGTTCCCCGACGAATGCGTGGCTACACCTCGCTTCATATCGTCGGCGGGCAGGCTCATCACCGCATTGGTGGCGCCACGGGCTTTGAAGGCTCCTGCTTTCTGCAGATTTTCACATTTGAAGTAAATCTCAGCACCGATCATCTGATCGATTGATTTCGAGGTGATTACCGGTGTACGGTGAATGAACGGTTCAATCCGTTCTGCTGCCGCCAAGATATCTTCTTTGACAGGAGCAATAATAGTTGCTGACACTTTATTTCCTGGTTTTTAATTTTCGGGCAATGGCATCGGTAGCCCGGTCGAGTAAATCGTAAGTAAGTTCAAAGTCACTTTCGTCGCCGTAATATGGGTCGGGAACAATAGCATTGGAGCCGTAGTCTGTGGCATTCATGATAAAATCAACCTTCTGCCGGTCGGCATCCGTTCGGGCATAACGCATCACATTTCTGAAATGGGTCTGATCCATCACCAGGATATGGTCGAAGTGGTCGAAATCCTGTTGCCTGAACAACCGCATCGTGTGACTCGAAATGTCAATTCCGTTCCTCTTCATGATCTTCACAGCCCTGTAGTCGGGATTGTCGCCAAGGTGGAAGGATTCAAATCCGCAGGAATCGACAACCGCATTTAACCCGTTATCCTGAATTTTCTTCTGCATCAGCCCTTCTGCCATTGGCGAGCGGCAGATATTGCCTGTACATACCATCAGGATTTTTGTCATCGCGGGATTTTTAGGTGTTCTGATTAGTCAGGCTTCCTGCCTGAGGCAGACTGAATGTTTGATTTATGCAAAAGTAGTATCAATTCAGGAGTTTTACTAAAAGTTTGAAAACCCGTTGAATTCAAATTCAGTTTTGCCCGGACTGTTACTTTTAGCTATAAAAAAAGCTCCCTGATTTTGGGAGCTTTCTTCATAAGATTTTATGAATCAGAATTTTATCCGTTTTTCAATTTCTTCAACATACAGCCTGAACTGTTTGTCGGTTTCAATCAGGTTGTTGACTGTGCGGCATGCGTGAAGAACGGTGGCGTGATCCTTGTTTCCGCAAACCAGCCCGATGGCTGCCAGTGACGATTTGGTGTGCTTTTTTGAGAAGTACATGGCCAGTTGGCGTGCCTGCACTATATCACGTTTGCGGGTTTTTGAGTTGATTGAATCAACCGGGATGCCGAAATAATCGCAAACTATTTTCTGGATGAAGTCGATAGAGATTTCACGGGCGGTGTTCTTTACGAACTTGTCGATCATCTGCTTGGCCAGCTCAATGGTGATCGACTTTTTGTTGAGCGACGACTGAGCCATGAGCGAGATGAGTGCTCCTTCGAGTTCCCTTACGTTGGTTGTGATGCTATAAGCAAGGTATTCGAGCACGTCTTCGGGCATTTCAATGCCATCCTTGTAGATTCTTTTTTTAAGGATGGCAATACGTGTTTCGAGGTCGGGAACCTGCAGGTCTGCGGCGAGGCCCCATTTGAAGCGCGATAATAACCTGGGCTCCAATCCTTTGAGTTCAACAGGTGCTTTGTCGCTGGTTATTACAAGCTGTTTGCCTTTCTGGTGCAGGTGGTTGAAAATGTGGAAGAAAACGTCCTGAGTTTTTTCCTTTCCTGAAAGCCATTGTATATCATCGATGATCAGTACGTCGATCATCTGGTAAAAATGGAGGAAATCGTTCTGATTGTTATTCCTTACCGCGTCAACAAACTGTTGTATAAACTGTTCGGTTGCGACATAAAGGACGGTTTTTTCAGGGAAGCTGTTTTTTACCTGCAGCCCAATGGCATGGGAGAGGTGTGTTTTGCCCAACCCGACTGCACTATAGATAAAGAGTGGGTTAAAGGCGGTTTTGCCAGGATTGCAGGCAACGGCATATCCGGCCGAGCGGGCAAGACGGTTGCAGTCGCCTTCGATGAAATTGTCGAACGAGTACGATTCATTCAACTGCGAATGCACCTGGATTTTCTTTAACCCGGGGATGATAAAAGGATTGGGTATTTCTTTTGCGTTTCCGCTTTTCAGGTCAATTGGCATGGCTACAGCTGGATTATTCGTAGCTTTCCGGTTGCTGGCCGGCATTTTAATGGTGTAAGGATCATTGGCATACGACCCTTCCATCACAATGCTGTATTCGAGTCGGCCGGTAGGTCCCAGTTCATTGCGGATAGTTTTCTTGAGCAGGGTAATATAATGTTCTTCGAGCCATTCGTAAAAAAACTGGCTTGGCACCTGTATGGTGAGTATGTTGTTTTCGAGTTTTATCGGTTTTATTGGTGCAAACCATGTTTTGAAACTTTGATAATTCAGGTTATCCCTGATAACTTTCAGACAGTTTTCCCAAACTTCGCTGTACAATTCTTTCATTACTGATGTTAAGTTACTCGGTTTACTGGATTTTTGGCTCCTTGGTTATTAGCCTAAAAATCAATGTGCTGAAATCAAGAAATAAAAGCTTACGAGATATTGTTTTTCAGTGTTCAAAAATCAACCGTTTAAAGTGAAAAAAAAAAAAATATCAATCTTGATTTTTAAGAATTTTCTCCGTATATGGGAGAATACCCAAAATGGTAAAGGAGTTGGCAAGTAAAAGAGCTAGATTGTCTTTAAGTGGTTAACGCTTAGGCCATTTTGCCTCTCAAATCTAACAAGAACCCTGTTAACATCGTTGCGCCGGATGGCAAATTCGACAACACAAGTCATGCCAAAGTCGGTCGAAATTACCGTAGTACCTTCATCTTTCAGGATTTTCATCACTTCATTCATTCGTTCGTAAGGATATTCCACCCTGTAAACCTCACACACGGTGCGGGTTACTACCGGCGCCCCGGAAATGGCTTCTTTGGCTGCAGTCCGGTACGCATTGATAAGCCCCGGAACGCCCAGTTTCACACCGCCGTAATACCTGATTACCACGATCAGGATGTTGGTAAGGTCGGCTGACTGTATGGCTCCGTATATCGGCCGGCCTGCGGTGCCTGATGGTTCCCCGTCGTCATTGGCACGCCAGGCTGATTTTTCGCTGCCCAGCACAAAGGCATAACAATGATGCGTAGCATCGTAGTATTTTTTTCTGAGAATTTCGAGCTGATCTTTCACTTCGGTCTCACTGGTCACAGGAATCGCGTAACTGATGAACCTGCTTCCTTTGTCGCGAAAGAGCCCTTCGGCAATTTTTTCGATGGTCCGGTACTGATCGTCGAAGAGCATGAGTAATGATGAGATGCGGAGATTAGTTTCACAAATATAGTGATTACCGGATGCTATGTGCGGCAAATGACCCATATTTCCGGTATTTAGAATGAATTTATAGTATGAAGGTTTCCAGAGGGTTATACATTGGAGTTGCCGGTGTTATTATCTTTTTCGGCGGCGTTTGTGATATTTGAGTACGTTTGAACTCAATTTCCGGTATTATTTCACACCGACCCGCCCAATGAACAATCACCTTGGAGAATTTGCCGCGCTGCTTACCACTGTTTTCTGGACAATTACCGCCCTTTCGTTCGAAACAGCGAGCCGGCGTATCGGTTCTTTAAACCTTAACCTGCTGAGGCTTTCGGTGGCAACCATTTTGCTGGCAGTATTTTCATATTTCCACAGGGGATTATTCTTTCCTGTAGATGCGAGCATTCATAACTGGTTCTGGCTCATACTTTCGGGAATTGTAGGATTTGTGATCGGTGATTTCCTGCTTTTTCAGGCATTTATAGTAATTGGAGCCCGTATTGCCATGTTGCTGATGACCCTGGCGCCTCCTGCAGCCGCACTTGCAAGCTGGCTTATTCTCGGAGAAAATATGTCACTTATGTCGCTGGGTGGAATGCTGCTGACCATTGCCGGCATTGCCCTGGTCATTTTTGTCCGTAATCCTGATTCGTCAGAAAAGAGCAGAACAGCTAAACTTGCACACCCGCTCAAAGGGGTATTGCTGGCATTGGGTGCGGCAGTAGGGCAGGGTGTAGGCCTGGTACTCAGTAAGCTGGGTATGGGAAGCTACGATCCATTTGCAGCATCGCAAATCAGGGTTTTGGCCGGCGTAGCCGGTTTTGCAATGGTTTTTACCTTCTTTCGAAAATGGAATGGTTTGCCAGCGGTTATTAAAGACAGGAAAGCAATGAAGTGGCTGATCGTAGGGTCAATATTCGGGCCGTTTTTAGGAGTTTCCTTCTCGTTGATGGCAGTTCAGCATACAAAAGCCGGCATCGCCCAAACCATCATGTCGCTGGTGCCGGTGCTGATCATTCCGCCATCGCTCCTTATTAATAAAGAAAAGCCAAAAGTGCGCGAGATCATCGGTGCGCTGATAGCAGTTGCCGGGGTGACAGTATTCTTTCTGTAATCACTTTTGTGCATCGCACAAAGTCCGCAGGTAACCGCTAATCCTGTTGTATTCTGCATCCGACAGTTGTTTGCGGTCGAAACTGTCAAGTAATGTATTATCTGCTTTTTCAACTTTCGGGTACCAATCGCCGGGGCTGGAAAGATCATTGTCCTTCCTTATTATAATATGCAGATGAAGGTGATCAACGGTTTGTCCTGCTGACTTGCCATCCTGCAACGACCAGTCGAAGCCGTTTCCGCCAAAGGCTTTCATGAGCAATGTTGTAACCTGCCTTGAAAACAGGAACAGCCCGGAAATTTCTCCGGCCGTCAGATCCAACAGGCTCCTGGCATGGCGGCGAGGCACAACAAGCGAATGACCCGGCAATACCGGCGCAATATTATAAACAGCCAGGAACTGGTCGTTGCTCATAAATGATTTAGTAGCAAGATCGGTCCTGCAAAACGGGCAATTACCTGAAAATGAGGCAGTCACTGTCATTTCCCGAATGTGCCGAACAGCCTGGCAAAGAATCGGTGGAAGCTATGAAATGAGTCGACCGGCTCGGCATACATAAGCAGGCATTTTCCACTGACCAGGTTAATGTCTGAATTGCTGAATGCTTTCAGAACTTCATCGTTTTCAGCGCCTTGCTGGAGCCATATTTGCCTGATGCCGTGATTTACAGCGTCGGTAATGAGGCCTTTGGATACAGCCGGCGGTGTACAAATCACAAGTCCGCTCACCTCAGGTGGTAGTTTATCCACGCTGCTGTAACATGGCTCGCCATCAAAATCCTGCATATTGGGATTGACGGGGATGACTTTTCGGCCTCTTTTTTTCAGTGTTGTAAACAGGTAGCTGCCGAACTTCTTTTTGTCGCGCGACACGCCTGCCACAGCCCATACCGGTTGCGACAGGAACTCGTTAATTGCTGGTAATGAACTCATTTTGGCGGTTATTCAAATACGATTTTCATTTCAACTCTGCGGTTATGCTGGCGGCCTTCAGGCGTGCTGTTGGTATCGACCGGCTTGTTGGGACCGAACCATTCCGTGCGGATACGGGAAGATTCAACACCCCTGTCCTGCAGGAATTTGCTCACAGCCAGCGTCCTGTTTTTTGAGAGCGCCATGTTCGTTTCGGCTTTGCCCACATTGTCAGTGTGCCCGGCCAGAGAGAGTTTCCACTCAGGATGTTTCACAAGAAGCCTGGCAAGTTCGTTGAGCGAGGCGTATGATACCTTGCTGATGATTGATTTGCCGGTTTCGAATTCGAGGTTTGCAAAAGCAGTATTGATGATTTCCTGTTCTTCCTTCTTTATTTCGGGGCAACCATTGTTTTGGGCTACTCCGGGGATTGTCGGGCAGATGTCATACTTATCAGAGATACCGTCGCCATCGGTGTCGGGGCAGCCACGGAATACTGCCGTGCCGGCAATGGTCGGGCATTCGTCATCTTTATCAGGAATACCGTCTTCATCTGTATCAACATAGGGGCATCCATGGTTTTCAATGGAGCCTTTTATGCCCGGGCATTGGTCGTCTTCATCCTTCACGCCATCGTCATCGCTGTCAATAAAGGGGCATCCGCGGTTTTCACGGGTACCGAAAACTGTCGGGCAGTTGTCTTCGCGGTCTATTATGCCGTCGCCATCCTGATCGGGGCAACCTTTAAGCTCGGGCAAGCCGGCATTGAAGGGGCAGTCGTCTTTCGAGTCAATAATTCCGTCGCCATCGCTGTCGGGACAGCCGTTAAACTGCGGCAGGCCTTTTACATCGGGACAATCGTCCTTACTGTCGGTTATTCCGTCACCGTCGCGATCGGGGCAGCCATTAAGTTCTTTTAACCCGGCTTCATTCGGGCATTGATCTTCAGCATCAGTTACCCCATCGAGGTCGGCATCAGGACAACCGGAGAGCTCCACAACGCCGGCAAGATCAGGACACTTGTCCTTGCGGTCAGAAACCTTGTCCTGGTCACGGTCTCGAACTTTTCTGTAAGGGATCGGGAATTTGAACAGGAAATATCCGTTCGTTCCGGTCATATCCTTTTTCCCGGCAACCAGGCTCATGATATTGTTGGAACCAAACCACAAAGGGCCGAAACGCAGCGCTGCACCCACACTGGTTTGTTTGTAACTGTTGTACTGAAAAGGTATTGAGATGCCGAAATATTTTCCTTCGTAACGGGGGATAAAGTTCCAGCTGCTTAAGTAGTGTACCTTGTTCACATCTTCAGAACCACGGTTCAGGGCGAGGTAAGGGGTGAAGTTCAGGTAAAATCCTTTGGCAACGCGCACATCAGCCTGCAGGCTGATAGCCGTTGGAAGGTTCATTTTGTACATATCCGAAAGCGAATTGTCAAAGGTGAATTTCAGGGAATCTTTCAGCGTAGTCATAAAACCTTCATAACCAGCGCCGAACTCCTGGTCCTGGTAATTCCAGTCGGCAATATCGGCTGTGAAGTCATTGCTCAGCGGACCTCTTTTATATTTTACACTGCCGATGTCGAGCACTGAAAAACCGATTCTCAGAAGGTACTTGTTCTGGTCGTTCCGCCACAGGTTGGTCTCTCCATCCAGGTCGTATTTGTGACTTTCCCATGATGGGCGGTATTCGTAAACAAATCCCAGGTCAAACCCAAGGGAAGGATTAGCGGCAAATTTGTAATTCAGCTTTTCAACTGAAAAGTCTTCATTGTCGAAAATTACATCGATATTATCAGAGGCTCCATAGTTGACCTTTGAGTGAAAGATCGAGACCGAATCACGCTCCAGGAAGTTGTAATTCAGCTCTTTGGCGAAACCATACACTGAGCCGATCCCTTGCAGAAACTTAATTGTAGCTCCCGCCTTCAGGAAATGTTCGCCTTTGTCAAAAAGCACCCGCGAATAGGTGAATCCGACTTCAGACCAAAGATTGGCCTGCATGCTGGCATTGGCATCAATGAGATTCTGTCTCAGGTAGTCACTGTAATCGTTGCTTTCATAAATGATTTTAGCCAGAGCAGGGCTCACATTGTCAACATTGATAATCCCTCTCGTGCCAAATGTTAATCCAAATGCTGCTTTATCAGAAACATTCAGCATGAAGCTCAGGCCTTCCAGTTGTATATTCCCAATGAGGCTTCGATCTTCGGTTGTGGTGTTTTCGTGCAAATAGTTGTTTTTGAGATCCTCGTTATCCTGAGGGTCAAGTTTCGAAGGATGCATGAAGTAATAAGGATCTATTCCGAGGTAATTGTTGTTGAAAGTGCTTTCAAATCCAAACATCGTCATGTCGAATTTGTATCGGCTATCCGCTATTGAAGCCGGCTGCAGGTATATTCCCGTAACACCTGCGTAATTGCTCGTTGCAAAAGGAAGGTAATGTTGTGAATAACTGGTTAGGTAACCTGTGAGAAGGCAGGCAAGTATCAGTGTGAGTTTTTTCATAAGATTGAGAATCTGGTTGGTCAAATATACGCAAAGCTAGTCCTTGCTTTCGTAATGCAGTGAAAAAAATATTTTTATTGTTTAAATATTTGTCAATAAATTGCGGCCTGGGTTGGCAATCCGTTAAAACATCGTGACTGCTGATACGTTTAAACAGTAATTAAACAGTGTTTCATCAAGAATTTTATTCATGAAAGCATTCATTTCGCTCTTTTTTTCAGTCATCATTACAATTACAGCCTGTGCACAGGTTCAAACGGACTGGCGCAGTGGTGGCGAAAATATTTTCTCGTGGGGAAATGCCGGTGATCCAGGCCTAAAGGCTGATAATGTAGTGCGGTTTTCTGCTTTTCTTAATCAGCAACTGCAATACCATGTTGACTTTGGAGATCATGCCGGCGTATATACCGGCCTGGGGATCAGGAATATAGGTTTTATTCACCAGTTTGGTGATACCCTTAAGATTAAACAACGAGTTTATGCCCTGGGAGTGCCGCTGGCCTTCAAAATCGGCAACATGGCCAAAGGCCTTTATCTTGCTTTCGGACCCGAAATAGAATTGTTCTTCCATTTCAAAGAAAAAACTTTCCTGCACGGACAGAAATTTAAAGACAGCGAATGGTTCAGCAGCCGCACTGATCTTATACACCCGTCACTGTTTGCCGAATTAGGGCTCGGGCATGGAATATACCTTCGCTACCGTTACTATCTCACCGACTTTCTCAGGAAAAAGGATGTGGTTTTTCCCGGTAATATTCAAATACCTTACAATAATAGCCCTAGCCAGCTTATGTATATTTCGATAGGTACGATGATATCGAAGAAGAAGGTGAAACAAAGTCTGCCGGAGATCAGGAATACAAGCAATACTATGGCTTCAGGCGATTTAATTTCCGGTATAAAGTCTCTCTGATGACGATTTTTATTGACAGCAACCGTGGTACCACTGTCGGAGAGTTATTGGAAACACTCCGGTTAATGCTGCTTCCCGTGCATGGGAAAGAGGAGTCAACAGCATTGATATACAGGTTGCTGGAATATTTTCTGAAACTAAATCATGCCGGCGTCATTCTTGAACGAAAACATGTGGTTGGCGTTCGCAAGCAGGTTGCCATAATCAAAGCTGCCAGGAAACTTGTTGAGAATATGCCGCTTCAGTATGTTACAGGTGAAGCCTATTTTGGCGGGTTAACGCTGAATGTCAACCGGTTTACGCTTATTCCACGTCCCGAAACCGAGGAAATGACTATGATGGTCATGAACCTTCTCAAGAACAAACCACCCCGGCGAATTATTGATATCGGGACCGGAAGTGGCTGTATTGCCATAACACTGAAGAAGCAATTCGCTGATAGCCAGACGTATGCCATTGATATTTCGAAAAACGCACTTAAACTTGCCGGGATGAATGCTGAGCATAATAATACCCGCGTTGAGTTTTTCTGCGGCGATATCCTCGATGTGTCGTCTTTGCCTGCAATGCCTGCTTTTGACCTCATTATAAGCAACCCGCCGTATGTAAGGAATTCAGAAAAGATTGATATGAAGCCGAATGTACTGAATTTTGAGCCCCATAAGGCATTATTTGTTCCTGACCGTATTCCGTTGAAGTTTTACAGGGCAATCGGGAAATTTGCCAGGCAAAACCTGGCGCCCGGGGGCATGCTCGTATTCGAAGTGAATGAAAGGCTGGGGCAGGAAACGGCGGCGCTGCTGAGGTCACAGGGATTTGTGAATACCGATGTCAGGCGCGATTTCAGGGGTAAGGAAAGGTTTGTTATTGCACAATAACATTCTGTGGCAATTATCGTTAAATTGCTAACAGTTTCCACTGTAAATTTTGTGATTAATTAATTCGCCTTACATTTGGCTTCTGAAATCCTCAAAAAAACAATAAAAAAATGACAGAAGTTATTCGCAAAACCTTACGCGACTCAAAAACAGCGCGTTGGACGGCCCTCGGAGTTGTAGCATTCACCATGCTATGCGGTTATTACCTCGCCGATGTCATGGCTCCACTCAAGCCTTTGCTCGAAAGCCAGAAAGGCTGGTCAAGTACAGAATATGGTTTCTTTACCAGCGCTTACGGCTGGTTCAATGTCTTTTTGCTGATGCTGATCCTTGGCGGGATCATCCTCGACAAAATGGGTGTAAGGTTTACCGGCCTTATGGCAGCCAGCATCATGGTGGCAGGTACAGCTGTAAAGTATTGGGCTATTTCAACCAACTCATTAGAGGGAGTAATGCTTTTTGGATGGAAAGCGCAGGTAATGGTTGCCGCACTCGGGTATGCAACTTTTGGCGTTGGTGTTGAAATTGCAGGTATCACGGTATCAAAAATCATCGTGAAATGGTTCAAGGGAAAGGAGATGGCGCTGGCCATGGGCCTCGAAATGGCCACGGCACGTATGGGAACGGCTCTGGCGCTTTCAACCTCAGCTCCTATTGCCGAAGCAATGAAGGATGTATCGGTTCCTATCCTTATCTGCCTCATTATGCTTTGTATCGGCCTGGTTTCATTCTTCCTGTACACATTCATGGACAAGAAACTTGACGCCTCAATAGCTGCTGATAATGAAGGCAAAGAAGTTGAGCCTGAAGAAGAATTCAAGCTGTCGGATATCAAATTCATCTTTACCAATAAAGGATGGTGGTACATTGCAATCCTGTGTGTGCTTTTCTATTCAGCAGTTTTCCCATTCCTGAAATATGCTTCAGACCTGATGGTCAATAAGTTTGGCGTTAAGGAATCACTGGCAGGATTAATTCCCAGCCTACTTCCTTTCGGAACGATGATCCTCACACCTACTTTTGGCAACCTTTACGACAGAAAAGGAAAAGGAGCTACCATTATGATTCTGGGAGCTGTTCTGCTCATTTTTGTTCATGCTATGTTTGCCATTCCTATTTTCAACAATTATCTTTTCGCTATTTTCCTGGTAATTGTCTTAGGAATAGGGTTTTCGCTGGTTCCTTCAGCCATGTGGCCTTCAGTACCCAAAATCATCCCCGAAAAACAACTCGGAACAGCTTATGCGATGATCTTCTGGGTTCAGAACTGGGGACTGATGGGCATTCCCGCCCTCATCGGTTGGGTGCTTGATAAATATTGTATCATCGGTACCAAAGTTGATGGCACACCGGCTTATAATTACACCATTCCAATGATCATCTTCATGTCCCTTGGCATACTAGCACTTATTTTTGCTTTCCTCCTCAAAGCCGAAGACCGCAAAAAAGGCTATGGCCTGGAATTGCCGAATATCAAACAGTGATAATTCACTTTCCAAATGATTAATACATCCGGGCGGGAACATTTCTTCCGCCCGGACGTTTTTTATCATGACATTTCGTTGTTTAAGCTTCAAAAAGTACCTTTGCAATTACCAACATTAATACAATGAAAACTAAAACTCTGTTACTCTTAGCGTTAGTAATGTTAACGCAAATTGCCCTGCCTGCCGGAAATGCGGGAGCTGAAAAATCAAAAAAAACAAAAGGTCCCAAAAATATCATCCTTATGATTGGTGACGGTATGGGTGCGGCTCAGTTGTACGCCGGTATTACCGCCCTTCGCGACAATACCAATATTTACCGTTGCCCGGTTTCTGGATTTGTGAAAACATTGTCAGCCGATGAATATATAACCGATTCGGCTGCCGGAGCAACAGCTTATTCAACCGGTTATAAAACCAATAACGGCTATCTGGGCGTTACACCCGATGGCGCGCCGAAGAAAACAATCCTTGAAATGGCTGAGACCAAAGGGCTCTCGACCGGCCTGGTAGTAACTGCGGCTATCACTCATGCCACACCTGCTGCATTTTATGCCCACCTGAATGTTCGCGATAATTATGAAGAAATTGCCAGGCATATTCTGAACTCAGGTGTCGATGTTTTCATAGGTGGTGGATGGAACCATTTTACAAAGCGTTCTGACGGTAAAAATTTCGCTGATAGTCTTGTGAAACGTAATTATGTGCTTGCCAGGAATATCGGTGACATTGAAAAAGCCACCAGCACTAAACTTGCTGGCTTCCTGAGCGATGAACAGTTGCCCCGCTATTCTGAAGGCAGGGGTGATATGCTGCCGGTTTCAACAGCAAAAGCAATTGAACTGCTTTCAGAGAACGACAAAGGCTTTTTCCTCATGGTCGAAGGCTCGCAGATTGACTGGGGCGGACATGCCAATGACCTGAATTATATAGTTGAAGAAGTAGTGGATTTCGACAAGGCGATCGGCAAAGCACTTGATTTCGCTATGAAAGACGGTGAAACGCTCGTAATAATCACCGCTGACCACGAAACCGGCGGTATGGCAATAACCGGTGGTGATATGAAACAAGGGAAGGTTGAAGCACGTTTCACCTATGGTGACCATTCGGCAGTGATGGTCCCGCTCTTTGCTTTCGGACCCGGCGCTGAGAAATTCTCGGGACTGCAGGATAATACCGACATCTTTTGGAAATGTGTTGAACTACAGAAACTTGGAGATAAATAACACATTACTTTTTTCATGAATTACCAGGCCTGCCAGCGATGAAAATATTGATTGTTTCGGCAACAGCAAAAGAGATACAGCCATTGCTTTCATCGTTTGGCAATACACTTGTCAATGCAGGAAAATGTGAAGTTTTCGGTAACCATTTGCACGAAATACATATTTTGGTTACCGGTGCAGGAATGGTTGCAACGGCCTATCATTTGGGGAAACAGTTTGTAAATCAACAGTATAACCTTGCAGTGAATGCCGGTATTTGTGGAAGTTTTAACAGGGAGATTCCGGTAGGAGAGGTGGTTAATGTTACAACTGATTCTTTTGCCGACATGGGCGCCGAAAATCATGATTCCTGGTTAACTATGGCTGATCTCGGCTTGCTAGCCGACCAGAATGAGGTGTTTTCAGAAGGCGGAACACTAAGGGCAACCTCGGGATTGGAATGCAATTTACTGGCCGTTACCGGCGTTACAGTAAATACGGTGCATGGAAATTCGCTGAGCATAAGCCGGTTTACCAACCGCAGCAAAGCTGATACCGAAAGTATGGAAGGGGCAGCGTTTTTGTACGCTTGCGCATTGGCTGGTTGTAAAAGCCTGCAAATCAGATCAGTCTCAAATTATGTTGAACCCCGTGACGTCTCGAAATGGAATATCGGCAAAGCAATCAGCAATTTGAACCAGGAACTCTTGCAATTACTGTCAAACGAGATAAGAATCTGAGAGCCATTCAGGTATAAATGCTCAATTGAAAATTAGCCTTTAGCCTTTAGCTCTTTGCTGTTAGCCATCAAACCTCAAACCTCTAACATCAAAACATCAATCCTCAAACATCAAACTTCATACCTCACCCATGCTCCTTACCCTCGGATTCTCACCATGCCCCAACGACACCTTCATCTTTGATGCTATGGTTCATGGCAAAATTGATACCGAAGGACTGGAGTTCAGCTATGTGCTCGCCGATGTGGAGGAACTGAATAAAAGGGCTTTCAACAGCGAACTGGATGTTACAAAGGTGAGTTTCAATGCATTTCTTTCACTCACTGATAAGTATCTGTTACTTGACTCCGGTTCGGCTTTGGGATTCGGGGTTGGCCCGTTGGTGGTCAGCAGGAAGCAATTGAAACCGGATGATTTGAAGCATAGCAGCATAGCAATTCCGGGGATCAATACCACGGCAAACCTGCTTCTGACATTGGCGGTTCCCGAAGCACATGATAAAAAAGAGGTACTGTTTTCCTCCATTGAGCAAGCCGTTCTGGATGGCGATTTTGATGCAGGCCTCATCATACACGAAAGCCGGTTTACATACGCTGCCAAAGGATTGAAAAAGGTTGCCGACCTTGGTGAATATTGGGAAGAACTCACCGGCAGCCCCATTCCACTGGGAGGAATCACGGCACGCCGCGGTTTAACGGCTGAGGTCTGTTCAAAGCTGGACCGCGTCATACGAAGAAGTGTTGAGTATTCATTTGCCCATCTGCCTTCGCTCAGCGAATTTGTCAGCTGCAATGCGCAGGAAATGAGTACGGAAGTGATGCGTCAGCACATCGATTTGTATGTTAACCGTTTTACGCTGAGCCTGGGTGAGGATGGCAGAAAGGCAGTGAAGGTATTATTTGACCAGGCCCTGCAGGCCGGGGTTATAAATAATATGCCTGAAACGATTTTTGCCTGATGTTTGGGGCTTATGGTTACTTTTGCGACTTAATACTTACTTGTGAAACCATTCATCAGCAGAACACTCAGAGGATTTCTAACGGCCTTTTTATGCTGGCCGCTGTTGATGTTTGCCCAGATTGAACAAGGAGGAATACCGAGAAGTTTTACGCTGAAGAGTTCCCCGGCTGCCAGTTCTGTTGTTGACATTTCACCTCCGAATGCTGACTCAATTGCTATTCAGGATTACAGGGATGCCATGCTCGAAAAGCCATACAGGATGGGGGTGGTTGTGCCTGTCTCTTTTTCAATGGATAACAACGGGGTGTGGAGCAATGTAGCCGGCGGCCGTCTATGGATACTGCACCTCAGGTGTAAAGGAGCACGGGCACTCACCCTGTATTACGACAGGTTCTTTCTGCCTGAAGGGTCTGACTTATTCATTTATTCTCCTGGTGGCAAAGATGTGGCAGGCGCATTCACGCCGGTTAATAATACCGGGAACAATAGCTTTGCTACGAGGCTTATTCCCGGCGAAGAAACTGTTCTTGAGTATTTTGAACCTTATGGTTGCGATTCGAGAGCCGAAATCAGCATCTCAGGAGTACTTTATGTATATCGTTCGGCTGAAGTGCCTGAATTGAAAAATGGCGACGATTACGGTGGCTCCGGCTCCTGTGAGGTAAATGTTAACTGTACTGAAGGTGATTCGTGGAAAGATCAGAAGCAGGGCATAGCCCGGGTGCTCACACGTATCGGCAGCAGCGCATTCTGGTGTTCAGGCTCGCTGCTCAACAACACACAACAGGATTTCAGCCCTGTTTTTATTACTGCAAGTCACTGTGCACTAAACGAATACAATGCCCAGGTTGCAACAATTTCCGATCTGCAGCAATGGATATTTTATTTCAATTACGAATCGGGAGGTTGCCCTGACCCCGTGTCGGAACCGGCCCGCCAGACCATTGTTGGAGCTGTAAAGCTGGCTTCATCCTACAACCGCAATACGGGAGAACTTGGCTCTGATTTTTTCCTGGTCAGGCTGAACAACAATATTCCTGCCGGCTACAACGCTTTTTACAACGGCTGGGATTGCAGCAACACTCCTGCATCGTCAGGAGTATGCATACATCATCCGCAGGGCGATATTAAGAAGATATCGACATACACCAGAAGCCTGGTTTCTGCTTCATGGGAGACTGAACCCGATACACACTGGGAAACTTTCTGGACTGAAACAGACAATGGATGGGGCGTAACCGAAGGCGGCTCATCAGGTTCACCGCTGTTTAATCCCGGCGGGTTGGTAATTGGCACACTCACGGGTGGCGGTTCATACTGCAGCTCCCCTGAACTCAGCGATTACTTTGGCAAAATCTCTTATGGCTGGCAGTCAAACGGCACAGCCGACAGCAACCAGCTCAGGCCATGGCTCGACCCCTTGGGAACCGGCGTTACACGCATTGGTGGTTCTTATAATTCTGTTCTGCCTGTAGCCCGTTTTAATGCAGACACTACTGCTATTCCTGTCGGAACTTCGTTGTCATTCTACGATCTGTCGGTCAACAATCCTACTTCCTGGCACTGGTTTTTTGAAGGAGGTATCCCGTCGGAGTCAGATCAGCAATTTCCGCCTGCAATTCAGTATAATCTCTATGGATTGTACAGTGTGAAACTGGTAGTTACTAATTCCTTCGGTGCCGATTCTCTCATGAAGGAGGATTATCTGAATGTGAGCGCCTCAGCATTCCCAAACCCAACCACCGGAAATCTCACCATTCTGCTCGGTTCGGGTGAGCATCCGGGACTCACTATTACAGTCTCAAACCTTGCCGGGCAGAGTGTAAGGGAATTCAGCTACAGCAATAATGCTATCGCATCTGTCACTATCGATCTCAGCGGCCTGCCTGCTGCATTATACCTGGTTAAAATCCGGACAGACAACTCCGTGCAGGTACAGAAAATCATCAAAAACTGACATCCGTCAATAATAAGTTAAGCCTCACAAGTATGATTGAACTTATTGATAAAGCTGAAATTTCAGCCTCTCTCAGAAATATTGCCGTAAAAATTCTTAACAATACCCGTATTTCACCCATCGAAGCGATTGAACTGTACAATGAAGGTGAACTTGGATTTATTGGCGCCCTGGCCGATCATGTGAGAAAGCAGAAAAATGATGACCTGGTTTATTATAATCGCAACATTCACATAGAACCTACCAATATCTGCGTTTATAACTGCAATTTCTGTTCTTATTCACACCACAGCAGCGGAACTTCGTGGGAATATACCTTTGACGAAATGCTTGACAAGATACGCGGGGTAGGAGATCCTATTACAGAGGTGCACATTGTTGGTGCAGTGCATCCGGCGCGTGATATACATTATTACGGAGAACTTATTGCCCGGGTTCGTGCCGAAAAACCTGACGTCCATATCAAAGCATTCACTGCCATCGAGATTGAATACATGGCACAACGGGCGGGCATGAACCTGAGAGAAGGGTTGCAATACCTGAAAGACTGCGGGCTTAACTCCATTCCCGGCGGAGGTGCCGAGATATTTAATGAAGAGATACGGGAGAAGATCTGCGGGAAAAAGTCGACCGCCAAAGCATGGCTTGAAGTTCACGAAACG
>Ga0209099_1002358_pt1 | contig 16739 bp, 15 predicted proteins | sample AD_JPNHW2_MetaG_FD_184430 | JGI IMG/M metagenome (GOLD analysis project Ga0209099, IMG submission 184430) | Active sludge microbial communities of municipal wastewater-treating anaerobic digesters from Japan - AD_JPNHW2_MetaG (SPAdes) (version 2) | ecosystem: Engineered > Bioreactor > Anaerobic... | reverse complement strand
TTTTGCGTACACGTTCTCGGACGAGATCAGCCTGTACCTCACCGATCTTCCTTTCTCGGGCCGGGTGGAGAAGATCGATTCTGTCGCTGCTTCGTATGCGGCAAGTGCCCTTACGCTTGCCCTTGATGCAAAAGAACCGCTTGCCTTTGATGCACGGATTGTGCAGGCAACCCCGGATTCTGCGATCGAGTACATGACCGGCCGCCAGGATGAGGCGTGGCGCAACCACCTGAATTCCTACTGTCAGCAGGCGCTGATCGCAGAAGGAATGGATGCAACCGATGCCGCGAGATACCTCAAGGGGATGCCGGCGCAGCAGCTCCACGAGATGATGTTCAAGCGGGGCGTCAACCTCGCAAAGACGCCGGCATGGCAGCGTCGCGGGGTGCTTGTCTGCAAAAAGGAGATCCAGAAAGAAGGCTACAACCCGATTACAAAAGAGCACGTGACGGTAACCCGGAGCATGGTTGCCGCTGACCGCGACCTCCCGCACTTTTCGACACCGGAAGGGCAGGAGTTTTTAAAAAGACTGGTGGGCGGGGAATAGAGTCTTTTGGTTATCCCGTAGATTTTTTAAATAAGCCACTTCCAGACCGGTTGTATGATAATGGTCGCGGTACCCTGATGACGGGTTTCTTCCTGGTTGCCCGTCAGGATTAATCCTTCACTCAATCCAAATTCTTTCATGGCCTCTAAAAGACCCCCGATCTCCCGTTCCTCATTATCGTTGTTAATTTCCTGACAGACCTGTAATGCCCGGGTAATTTTTTGCCCGTGTTTGATGATAAAATCACATTCCCGATCCCCGGAATAATAAAAGATTTCATGCTCACTTCTCAAAAGTTCGATACAGACAATATTTTCAAGGAGGCGCCCGGTATTGGGCGAACATGAAAATCCGTTGAGAATGCCGAATGCCGTGTCAATAATATAGATTTTTCTCGGGGAGCTCAGTTGTTTTTTTACTGAATAGTCAAACCGGGGCAGTTCGAAGAAAAGATATGCGCCAGAAAGATAGGTGATGTATTCCTTGACGGTAATGGCATTTTTGAGCCCGAGACTTTTTTTCAGGGAGTTGTATGTGAACGGAAGCGACACAGTAGACGCAAGTATGCCGACAAGCTCCCGTATGACCCGTTGTTTCCGGATGGAATACCGGGCAATAATATCCCGGTAAATGATGTTGTCATACAGCGTCTTGATGTAGTCTGTATCGTTGTTTTTGAGATATTCCGGCATCCCGCCGGATTTCATATACTCTTCAAACGCGGTGATCAGTTTTACTTTTTCTTCCGGCAGGTACAGTGAATCCCGGGTGAAGTGGATTTTTTCAAACCGTAAAAATTCCAAAAATGAGAACGGGTATACTTCGAACCGTTTGTATCGCCCGGTGAGCCGGGTCCCGAATTCTGTGCTGAGCAATGCGGCGTTTGAGCCGGTGATTACGACTTTTTTATCCTGGTCCTGGAGCCGCCGGACAAACGTCTCAAACCGGTCGATGTTCTGGATCTCGTCAAAGAAATAGATGTCAGGCACGCCATATATTTCAAAGAGGACTTCATTGAGTGCTTCAAAGTCTTCTGCACGGAAATTCAGCAATCGCTCATCCTCAAAATTGACATAGCAGTACCGGGTTTTAGTCTGCATGATCTGCCTTAAGAGCGTTGATTTGCCGCATCTCCGGATCCCGGTGAGTATTAGTACACGGTTATCGCTGAACGCATCCAGAACCGCAGGAAGGATCGACCGTTCGGTAAATTCACCACCTTTTTCAATCTGGTTCTTCTGCTGAACTACGAGATGCCGCAGAATTTCCCGGGAGTGCATACTAATTAGTAATTAGTAGAAATACTAAAAACTTCTCATTGGCAATTAGTATATGTCTGAAGCATGGTAGTTGCGTATGCTGTTGATTATAAATATCCCTGCAGGCAGGGCAGGATGGAAATAATCTGATTCTGTTCGGTTGAAGAAGCTGAAAAGATGGGCACGTTTGATGAGATCCTTTCTGAAGTAAACGGAAGGGCAGGCGTTTTTTAAAAGAATCTGATCGGTGGCGGGGAATAGATTCCGCGTGGGCGTTTTTTGTGCCCGGATCTTTATACGGACTCCTTTTTATGGAGGGACGGGCCCGGATGGAACCTGGTTACCCCGATTTTTAGGGGAACTCAACTGTTTCGGGTTTATTCGGGATCTGTGAATAAAAATGGCACCCGGGAACGAGAGCCCGACCCTGTCAATGCTTTAAAAAAACCAAAACCCGGACGGGGGCTTTGTCCTGTTAAAAATTGTCGCGGCGGAATATGTCAGTCACGCTCTAAAATACGAAAAGACTATTGTACCTTTCCATTAAAATGATTCGTATGAAATGCTGGCGTGATCTTTTACACGAATGCAGCGGGAACGACTGCCCGATGTGGATGGAAGAGTTTGATCTACCAGAGGGTATGGATGAGAATGCAATGGGTCTTGGCGACAGTAAATGTGCGCTTGTTCTCAAAGAGAAATTAAAGGTGTACCTGTCGATGCTGGACATGTTCGATACCCTGGAAGACATAGAGGAGATAAGCGGGGAGGAATTCCTCCGCCAGGTGGGCGAATGTGCCCTGGAACGATCACGACAACCCCCTGCCCGTAATCCGAAGACCATTAAGACGAGTCCCGCGATAAAAAAGCAAAAAAAGCAGAAGAAGGCCTGAAATATCCGGGAATTGCCGGATATTCCGGTTTGGTTAAGATGTGACGGGAATAGCAAATGACAAGACGCCAAAGGATTCCCCCGCCAACTCATACGAATGGGTAGGTAGCAGAAACATCAAAATCCCCTTATGGGTAATGAGTAATCCCCCTGTCGCTTCGATCATTACGGAGATTTTTTGTGTTACTCGGGTGGCACAGATGTTTCAGGATCCCTCATGACACGGGGGATTTCCGCCGCGTTTTGGGCTCCGATCACCTTCATTTTCCGGCCGGGAGGCACTCATGGGCCAAAAACAGGCACTCATTTGGGTTCCTGAAGGCAGTTTCACGTCGGAGAGATCCGGCACCTGATAGCAGCGTTCCCGCGGCCGGTTTTTTAGAAAAGGTGCTGGCGGACGTGGGATCGAACAGAACGCGGGTAGAGGGCTCCGGTGGGTATCCGGGAGAGTTCACGCCGGAGAATTTTTGCGGGATGCAGAATTTCCGAATGATTTACCCTCCAAAACCCGTTCCCGGATCGATGAAAACCCTCGAACCCCGGCTCTGGTGCTGGTTCAGGAGTCTCCGTCGGAGAGTTGCTTCCTCACTTCTTCAGAACGGTACTTTTTGAGTCCACAGGTTGCACAAAAGGGCGAATTCCGGTACATGTTTTGGGGGATTCGGTCGTATTGCCCCCGGATTGGCGGATTTCCGGGTAAACTGAACTCCTGTGGTACGCTAATAGTCCCTTTTGGAAAGAGGATCTCCCTCCGGATCATACTGGAGATCCTGAAATGGGAAAAAGGGGGTTTTGCCGGATCGGATCCGGCTGCGATGACTGGCGATCGATGATTCCTGCCATCCGATCAATATGGAGTCTCCTGACCTCAGCCCCGGTTGCCCGGCAGATCTCTTACGTCGGAGAGTTGCCCCCTCACTTCTTCAGAACGATGCTTTTGGAGTCTACAGGTTGCACAAAAGGGCGAATTCCGGTACATGTTTTGGGAGATTCGGTCGTATTATCCCCGGATTGGCGGATTTCCGGGTAAACTGAACCCCTGTGGTACGCTAATAGTCCCTTTTGGGAAGAGGATCTCCCTTGGGATCGGACTAGGATACATGGAAATGAAAAGAAGGGGGGTTTGGGTGGTGGATCCAGAGAATATTTTATCCGTATTATATTCATTAATGCATGAAAAATTCAAAAAGTTTAAGGAAGTTGTCGTTAATGGATGATTGTCAAATAAAAATGCTGATATGATTTATACGATATTTTGTCAGAATAATTTTTGAAAGGCTCAGGCAGATCGAATGATTGAAGCGATACGGGAGATTGGGGAATATTGCATCCAGAAAGATCAGATCAACACGAAAGATCCGCAAGGACTCATCGAAATTTTTTGTGAGGATATTCAGGGTCGATCACCAAAACCTCCACGTATCCTCATCATAGAGATTGAGAAGAATAACCTTCAGTTCTCGTTTATCCGAGTGAGCGTGGGAGAATATTCCAAGAAAAAGAATTCTTGCTACCTCTATCGCTTCGGGAGTCCACGAGGAACAAATATCACACCATCAACAAAGGTCACTGAGATTGATCGAACGTATTCGATTAAAATTAAAAACTGGTTCAAGCAGGATTTTTCACAATTACCGTACACTCTAGGGAAAGATGATCTGCAATACCTCTCATCATTGCAAAGTTGTCTGGAAGCTCATCAATCAGAAATAATTGAACAGATTCGATCGCATCTTCAGGATATCAAAGCAAAAAAAGAATCGGCCCTCGTTACTTTTATTATTCAGGAAAATGGCAAACGGTTCTATTTAGAAGAGATCGATCTCTTCCGGAAGATCTTCATACAAAAATGCCGTGCCTCATTATCGCAAAAATACAACACCGAATCCCTTTGGAAAAACAAGACCTGTTCGGTATGCCAGACCAAAAAAGATGAAGTGTACGGCTTCGTCACACCTTACAACTTTTATACTGTTGACAAACCCGGGATGGTCTCCGGCGGATTCGATCAGAGTCTTGCCTGGAAAAATTTCCCGGTTTGTCTAGATTGTGCGCTTGCTCTGGAAAGTGGGAAAAAATATCTGAATGAATTTTCCCATTTTCAGTTTTATGGGTTTGATTATTACGTCATTCCAAAACCGCTTATTGAAACGGATACTGCGGTGTTTGAGTCCCTGAAAACGTTTCAGAAAGAAGGCGAAAAGATCAGATTGAATGAAAAATACCTATCGTTGATGAGCGATGCCAAGGAGGAAATCCTGCATTACCTGTCAGAAAGAGAAAACTCATTCCTCTGTAATATTCTCATATATGAAGAAGATAAACGTGAATTCAAGATTGAGCGGTATATCGAAGACATATTTCCATCACGGCTGAAACAATTATTTGATGTTAAGACTGTTATCGACCGGAAACAGATTTTAAAGTCACTACTGGTACCTGTATTCAAAGACAACAAGAAGATTGGCGAACGACCGTTTGAATTCACTTTTGGAAACATCTACTATTTTTTTGGTAAGGATAATGACGCACACGCCTATTTCCTTGACATCGTTAGCAGGATCTTTTCAGGAAAAAAGATCAGTTTTCCATTTGTCCTTTCGGAAATCACAAGAAAAAACCGAGAACAGTTCAATCATAAAATTCCCACAAACGAAACCTCGATCAGAGGTCTGGCATTACTCGCGTATCTGGATGAACTGGAATTGTTTGGAAAAAAACAGGTAGGACGAACTATGACAACACCACCAAAAAGTATTGTAATTGACGGATCTTCAGAAACAAAGAAGAAGGCAGATGCGATCTTTGAGGAATTCCCAACATTTTTCGACACTGCGGCGAAGCGTGCCGTATTCCTTGAAGGCGTGCTCTGCCAGAAACTGCTGGGCATTCAGCGTCATGAGCGGGATGCGACCCCTTTCAGGACAAGACTACAGGGACTTAAATTGGATCAGAATAAGATTCAGGCACTGTTACCTCAGATTCAGAACAAACTCGAAGAGTACAAAGCGAATTACTACCGCGATCTTGAACAGCTAATATCAGCCTCGATGATCGAAGCGGGTAACGACTTGAGATTATCAAAAGATGAAATTGCATTCTACTTTGTGTTAGGTATGAACCTTGCAAACCAGTTTGTGAATAAAAAGCAGGATAATGGAGGATTATAAAATGAGTGAAATTGTTTCAAAGCGTTCGGAACTGTTGTTTTTCTATGATGTGAAGGATATCAATCCCAATGGAGATCCGCTGGATGAGAACAAACCGCGCATCGATGAAGAGACGATGGAAAACCTTGTCAGCGATGTCCGGCTGAAACGCACGGTCAGGGATTATCTTCATGATTTCAAAGGGATGGATATTTTCATTCGCGGATACCGGGATGATGATGGCCTGCTCAAAGGTAAGAAAACCGTTCTGGATGAGAATAATATTTCAAATGCTGACGATCTGATAAAAAAATACATTGACATGCGTCTCTTCGGAGCGACAGCCGCAATTTCAAAAAAGGGAAAAAAGGTAACAAAAAAAGCTGAACCGGATGATTCTGACAGTCCGCAAAATATTGAAAAAAATATTATCTTAACCGGTCCTGTACAGTTCCGGATCGGACGTTCTCTGCACCGGGTAAAATTATCCTTCATCAAGGGAACTACGGTCATGCCCTCACAAGAAAAGGGGAAAGCGCAAGGAACTTTCACCGAGCAGTACGTCCTTCCCTATTCTCTCATCGGGTTCTATGGTATTGTTAACGAAAATGCCGCAAAGACTACCAAGCTTACCGATGACGATGTGAAAAACCTGATAGACGGCCTGTGGAACGGTACGAAAAACCTGATCTCCCGCTCAAAAGTCGGCCAGATGCCCCGGCTCCTCATCAGCGTAACGTACAAGGAGAAGAATTACCACATCGGTGACCTCAACGCTTTGATCAAAAAAGGGAAATCTGAAGTGCCTGATGAGGAGATCCGCGATATCGCACAGATCCCGCTTGAAATCTCGGCACTCATTGATGCATTTGCCGCAAACGCAGCAAAGATTGATCATATTGAGTATTGTATCGATCCCCGTCTTCGTCTCACGGTAAAGGAAAAAGCCGTAACTCTGGAAGAAGCCTTGAAATCTGCAAAGTGCCTGTCCAACCAAATCAATCTCTGATCGACATGGAAAAAATACTGGTCTTTGACGTGTGGAGTGAGTACGCCCACTTCAGGAAATTTTTCACAACAACATCCCCCCTCACGTTTTCCCTCCCACCCCGGACGGCACTCTGCGGATTGATGGGTGCAATTCTCGGGTTCCCGAAAGAGTCCTATCTTGGAAAATTTTCCCGAAAAAATGCCAGTTTCGCTGTAAGGCTCATGAATCCCGTTAAAAAAGTCCGGTTTTCAGAGAATTTAATCGATACTGAATCTGTCCAGACCATGCATATCATCAAACAACATACCCGCATCAAATTTGAATTCCTCAAAGACGCAAAATTCCGGATTTATTTCACGCACACCGATCCGGATCTTTACGCCACAGCTCGCGAGATGATATCCTGTCATAAGTGCGTTTACACACCGTGTCTGGGGATCTCTGAGCACATTGCAAATTTCAAGTATATCGGGGAATTCCCTATCAATAAAACTGATAAACCCATGGAGATTTCCCTTGATTCAGTTATTCCAAAGGATCAGCTCCAGAAGGTTCAGTTCGAATCCGGCAAAGAATATATGACGGAAACATTACCCAACGAGATGGCGGAGGATCGTACGGTCAACGAATATCAGCAGTTTATGTTCGAAAGAAACGGCAAACCGATCTCGGCAACGGTTAGTTCTTATTATGAACTGGGAAACAATGACAGAATCCTCTTCATGTGATCTGTTTTCCCATCCTGGAAAGAAACTCCGCGATCATCTTACGGCAGTTGCAGATTATTGCGAAACCGCGCATCATTCTGCCCGTCCTGACTTTTCCTCTCTTGGTTATACATATGAGGTGTTATCGGTTTTTTCCCGAACCCTTGGTGTATGTCATGATTTCGGAAAAGCCACCCCCTTTTTTCAGGAATATCTTTTTGCCGATGAAAAAACCCGGGCAAAATTGAAAACGAAACCTGAAACACATCATGGGCTTGTGTCTGCGGTTTTTGCATACTACTGTATGCGGGCCCTCCTCAAAAGTAAACCGGATGCACAGTCCTCCTTGTTGCCCTTTATCGGTTTTGTTCTTGTCCGCCGGCATCACGGTGACCTGATAAATTTTTTTGATGAGACTGCGGACATCCGCAATCCGGAAAAAATTGAGGTATTAAAACGCCAGTGTGCATTAATCCGCAAAGATTTACTAACAGCCCTGTATGAGGGATTGATCCCTGAAGAAACTATCCGCGGATTCTTACAGGAAATCGATGAAACTGTCGCATCGATTGTGCAGGACGGGAAATTATTCCATTTAAAACCACGTCTGGAGCAGGTACAGGGTGATACCGCCATGGAAATTTTTACGCTTTATTTCTATTCTCTCCTCCTTGATGGTGACAAACTTGATGCGGCGGAGATAACAGCAGAGCGGAACATGGCGGGGCTTCGTGCCGATCTTGTCGATATTTACAGAAAAAACCACGAATTTTCTGGCTCCACTCCGGCCATGAACCGGTTACGCGATGAAATATACGAAGATGTGACCTCCAAAGTGGGAACTATCGATCTCAGCCAGACGATCTATTCCCTGAACGTTCCAACGGGCACGGGAAAAACCCTGACTTCGACATCGTTTGCCCTGAAACTGCGGGAGCGAATCTCAAATGAAACCGGTATAACCCCTCGGATAATTTATTGTCTTCCTTTCATGAGCATTATCGATCAGAATTACGATGTCATTTCTTCGGTCTTTTCATCCTCATTTCGTGGCGAGATACCCTCGGATATTTTACTTAAACACCATCATCTGGCGGATATTTCCTATACGGCATCCGATGATGAAAATTATGATGCAGATGCATCCCGCCTCCTGATTGAGGGGTGGCATTCAGAATTTATTATTACGACGTTTGTCCAGTTCTTCCATACTATCATTTCGAACAGGAACCGTGCGATAAGGAAATATCATACGCTTGCCAATTCGATCATTATTCTTGATGAAGTCCAGTCAATTCCCCATCATTACTGGCTCCTTTTCCATGACCTGCTCCAAACCCTCTCCCGCCTCCTGAATATACATGTGGTATTTGTTACTGCAACTCAGCCATTGATATTTGACGAAGAAAAACAGGGAGAAATCGTAGAACTCGCTTCAAAGAAAAGCAAGTATTTTTCCAGTCTTGATAGGGTAATTCTCACATTCAATCGTGAACCCCTGTCCCTTCAGGATTTAATCATAAAAATTCAGGAACGAGTCAGGATCGAACCGGAGAAGGATTTCCTGATAGTCCTCAATACAATAAATGCGGCCAAAAAAGTCTACACTGAATTATCTTCTGTCTCTGAAACAGATACAGAATTCGTATTTTTATCAACGCATATAATTCCAAAAGAACGGCTTGCAAGAATCAGGAAACTCCGTGATCCCAATAATAAAAAAAGAAAAGTCATTGTCAGTACCCAACTTATTGAAGCAGGGGTGGATATCGATGTTGATGTGGTCTACCGTGATATGGCACCTCTGGATTCCATCAATCAGGTTGCCGGACGGTGTAACAGAAACAGTCGCCGGAATAGTGGTGAAGTGCAGATTGTTACACTGGAAGATAAGGGAAAGCAATATTGCAAATCCATTTATTCCTCGTTTCTTCTTGATAAAACCAAAATCGTTCTGGAAGGAAAAGACAATGTCAGCGAACAACAGTTCCTTGCATTGAACAGTCAGTATTTCCGTCTGGTAAAAGAATTGCATTCTGAAGATCCCGCTCAAGATTGTCTCGATTTGATACGATATCTCAAATTTTCTGCTCTTCATGATACATTTCATTTAATCGAGAACGATTATCCGAAGATGGATGTCTTTGTAGAATGCGATGGTGCTGCCCATACCCTATGGCAAGAATTTGTGGACATTAAATCCCGATCACTGGCTGAACGAAGAAGAGACTTCCTGAAAATCAAACGGCAGTTCCTTGATCATGTCATATCAGTTCCCGAAAAATATGCGAAAGGATTATTCCGGGACGATCTTAATATCGGACACATATCCCAAGAAGAATTGAAAATCTGGTATAATCCAGAAACCGGTTTTACTCCAAATGATGGCGGAGCCCTGATTCTATGATCCTCCACACTTTCACCCTGACCCTCGGCTCGACCCGCCCGATCCACGGCACCGCACCCGAACTCCGGGGATTCTTTGCCACGAAGTTCACTGAATACACCGAACTCCACCAGCATGACGCTGACACATTCATCTACCGGTACCCGGTCGTCCAGTACAAAATGATCAACAACATTCCCACCGTGATTGGCATCAACGAAGGCGCGGAAGTCCTCAAAAAGATCTACGACGAGTACCAGGAAATCCGGCTGGGTGCGAACACTTACCAGATAGTAGAACGCGGCATCGCGCTCAAAGACGAGGAGTTCGGGATCTCGGATAAGATCCGGTCTTACGAATTCGCGACGCCGTGGCTCGCGCTCAACCAGGAGAACTACAAAAGGTTCTACGCGCTCAAAGGAAGCGAGGAGCGGGATGAATTTGTCCGGAAGATTTTGATCGGGAACATCATCTCCATGTCAAAATCGCTGGGATACGAGGTTCCTGCGCAGATCAAATGTGACACGAACCTCCATTTCCAGAAAGACCGGCTCAAGGATATTAACGTCATGACCTTTACCGGGAAATTCCATGTAAATTTCCTGATCCCCGATTACCTCGGGCTCGGAAAATCCGTCTCGCGCGGGTTTGGCGCGGTAAAACAGATCACAACCGGATAAAAAGGATTGTATCATGCAGCTGGTCATCAATACCCGGGGTGCGTTTCTCAAGAAAGAAAAAAACTGTTTTCTGGTCAAAAACGAGGAAAAGATCGTCGAGGTCTCTGCCGATAAGATCGACAGCATCCTCATCACGACATCGGCGACTATCACGACTGATGCGATCGAGTTCGCGGTCGAGAACAACATTGACATCATTTTTCTTGATTATCATGGCAACCCGTTCGGGCGTGTATGGCATTCCAAGCTCGGGAGCACCACGCTGATCCGCCGCCGCCAGCTCGAAGCCGAAGCCGCCGACACCGGGTTTTACCTGGCCCGGGGCTGGATCGCGGAGAAGATCCAGAACCAGATCGATCATTTAAAAGATCTCAAGAAGAACCGGCCAGACCAGAAAGATCAGCTTGATATTTCGATTGCAAAGATCGAAGGACTGCATGAAACGCTCCTTGCCATGAAAGGATCGCTTGATTCACGGCGCGGCTCGATCATGGGTGTCGAGGGTATGGCATCTGCTGCGTATTTCGATGCGATAGCCGGCATCATGCCCGAGCAGTGGAAATTCAAAGGCCGGAGCCGGGATCCGGCAAAGGACGCCTTCAATTGCCTGCTCAACTACGGGTACGGCGTGCTTTATTCGCAGGTCGAGCGTGCGTGCATCATCGCGGGGCTCGATCCCTATGTAGGGTTCCTGCACACTGACAATTACAACAAACGGTCGTTCGTGTTCGATCTCATCGAGTTGTTCCGGGTTCACGCGGACCGGACGGTCATAAACCTCTTCTCAAAAAAGCAAGTGATGCCGGCGCTCTTTGACCCGGTGCCGGGCGGGCTATACATGAACAAAGAGGGAAAGGCGCTCCTCATTGCGGCACTCAACGAGATGCTTGACCGCGAGATCGAGTATCATGGCCGCAATGTAAAGATCAGGAACACGATCCAGATGGAATGCCACCGTATCGCGAACGGGCTGATCAAATCCGGGTGAGGAAACAATGACGATGGTCTGGGTGGTGTACGATATCGCAAAGAACCGGGCGAGGAGCCATGTGTCGCGGATCTGCCAGGACAAAGGATTGTACCGCGTGCAGAAGAGCGTGTTTCTGGGGAACCTGAATGCGAACGAGCGGGATTCGCTTGCGCTGGAATGCGAACAGGAGATCGATCCCAAGGTCGATTCAGTCTACGTGTTCCCGATGGATGACGACTCGTTTAAGAAGGTGAAACTGCTAGGGCAGGCATTCGACCGGAAACTGGTGAGCGACGAACTGCTCACGAAATTTTTCTGATATTCATGGCAGACAGCGAAACGATCATCACAATCTCCGATGTGCTTGAGTATTTGTTCTGTCCGCGATTCATCTACTACATGCACTGCCTTGATATCCGGCAGCACGAAGAATCCCGGTTCAAGGTGATGAAAGGGCGGGAAGTGCATGAGAAGAAACTGATCACGAACCCGGATTATCTGCGAAAGAAACTGGGTGTCGTAAAGAAGGAGATGAACGTATTCATGGCATCCAAGCAGCACCATATCAAAGGGATTGCGGATGAGGTTCTCTTTCTTGATGACGGGACTGCCGCGCCGTTCGAGTACAAGTACGCGGAGTTCAAGGATACGATCTTCCAGACCTACAAGTACCAGCTGGTGCTTCACGCGATCATGATCAGGGAAAATTATCATCTCGATGTGAACCGGGGGTTCATCTGTTTTACCCGGAGCAACAACCATATCGAGACACTTGAGTTTACAAAAAACGATTTCGACCGGGGCATTGAGATTGTCAACGAGGTCCTGGAAATTATCGACAAAGGATTTTATCCGACAAAGAGCAAATACAAAACCAAGTGCATTGATTGCTGTTACGACACAATCTGCACCTGATTCTTATCTTTAAATAGGAATCAATACTTTTGCATGAAGAAATTCATGCGGAAATTTCGAGCATTTTAATTGAGATACAGCCGAAAAGGGCCGAAATCGGGCGGCCTTCGAGCGAATCATCCAAGAGAACAAGGATTGAAACGTGGTCAGTTCCTGGGCGCTTGCCCGGTTGCCCGTCTTCGAGCGAATCATCCAAGAGAACAAGGATTGAAACCCCTCATGCTCGCAGCCGGGATCTCCCCCCACCCATTCTTCGAGCGAATCATCCAAGAGAACAAGGATTGAAACAATTTTACGATGTCGAACGATTCGGGTAATTTGATTCTTCGAGCGAATCATCCAAGAGAACAAGGATTGAAACATGAGTTAAACAAACGAGAGTTCCAGGATTTGGTTTACTTCGAGCGAATCATCCAAGAGAACAAGGATTGAAACTACCGCCTGTAACATATAGGTAATCGGAGCATCCACTTCGAGCGAATCATCCAAGAGAACAAGGATTGAAACATTTCAAAATCAACGCAGTTCTTTTCTGCTTTTGTCTTCGAGCGAATCATCCAAGAGAACAAGGATTGAAACCGATTTATTCCGGGAAAGTCCTCGCATTCGTAGACTTCGAGCGAATCATCCAAGAGAACAAGGATTGAAACCAAACTCTTCTTCGATGATACGGAAGGCATCGGATACTTCGAGCGAATCATCCAAGAGAACAAGGATTGAAACACCAAACACCGGCGGCAATTATCACCGCCGTTTCCGCTTCGAGCGAATCATCCAAGAGAACAAGGATTGAAACTATGAGAAAATGGAATTTGCCACTAACATATCAGCCTTCGAGCGAATCATCCAAGAGAACAAGGATTGAAACAAGTTGATCCCACACGATACGCAAAAAGGCTTGATCTTCGAGCGAATCATCCAAGAGAACAAGGATTGAAACATCGAGAAACACGAGGACCGGATCGCGCAGCAGGACTTCGAGCGAATCATCCAAGAGAACAAGGATTGAAACCGATCTAGTTGCCCGCAGTTAAGGACCACGGTGTTCTTCGAGCGAATCATCCAAGAGAACAAGGATTGAAACCAGTCAGAAAAAGCAATAAGTGGAAACCTATAATCTTCGAGCGAATCATCCAAGAGAACAAGGATTGAAACTCCACGGGTGCGCGAGCGATATCGGTGTGCTCATCCCTTCGAGCGAATCATCCAAGAGAACAAGGATTGAAACCGCCGTGCCAAGCTCGCCAGCATGGCCGAAGCCAACCCCTTCGAGCGAATCATCCAAGAGAACAAGGATTGAAACGCCGCAGCGACCGGGTATTCCGAGCGGCATCTCCGCTTCGAGCGAATCATCCAAGAGAACAAGGATTGAAACTCACACCGCCGCCAAGGAGATCGAGGTCAAACCGCTTCGAGCGAATCATCCAAGAGAACAAGGATTGAAACCGGACTACTACAACCCGTACGAGCACCCGATCCTCATCTTCGAGCGAATCATCCAAGAGAACAAGGATTGAAACCTGCGTACCTGGATCGTGCACAGATGGGGATAGAACGCTTCGAGCGAATCATCCAAGAGAACAAGGATTGAAACCCGGTATCGTGGACCTGTTTCTGATATGGGCGGAGCTTCGAGCGAATCATCCAAGAGAACAAGGATTGAAACTACAGCTCCTGTTGATTTTTTTTCGAATTGTTCCGCTTCGAGCGAATCATCCAAGAGAACAAGGATTGAAACCGACAAAGGATCGGTTTGCGCTCATCACTCCTGACTTCGAGCGAATCATCCAAGAGAACAAGGATTGAAACCAGAAGGCATGGACTTCAAGGACCCACACCTTGTCGACTTCGAGCGAATCATCCAAGAGAACAAGGATTGAAACTAATAACGGCCGAACGTATCAAAGAAAAAACCGAGATCTTCGAGCGAATCATCCAAGAGAACAAGGATTGAAACCGCAAGCTGCAGGAGTCCCGCGCAAAGTCTGACAATCTTCGAGCGAATCATCCAAGAGAACAAGGATTGAAACTCCGGGATCCCACTACCCCGAAACCCGCCGGAAAACCTTCGAGCGAATCATCCAAGAGAACAAGGATTGAAACTCACCGGTTCGCCCTGAAAGATGCGACTGATATCGACTTCGAGCGAATCATCCAAGAGAACAAGGATTGAAACCATGCCTTTGAGTTGCTTGTGGAGAATCGAAAGGTCTTCGAGCGAATCATCCAAGAGAACAAGGATTGAAACGCTCAGGGAAACAGGTGTTGAGGACCTTTGGCAGGGTATCCACTTCGAGCGAATCATCCAAGAGAACAAGGATTGAAACTACAAGACCTTTGCGCCGCGCCCGGAAATGAGGCGGCTTCGAGCGAATCATCCAAGAGAACAAGGATTGAAACAGAAGACCGCAGATCAACGAAAACTTACTCGACTCTTCGAGCGAATCATCCAAGAGAACAAGGATTGAAACCTCACGTGAGTGCATGAAATGGAAAGGCAAATCTCACTTCGAGCGAATCATCCAAGAGAACAAGGATTGAAACCGTCAGCAAGGCAGGCACACTCCTGAAAATGTATGCTTCGAGCGAATCATCCAAGAGAACAAGGATTGAAACCTTCCTCATATTCGTACCCAAACGCCTGTTGGAAACTTCGAGCGAATCATCCAAGAGAACAAGGATTGAAACACGTGTTCCTGCCAAAAGCCGAGTTCGACGAATATTCTTCGAGCGAATCATCCAAGAGAACAAGGATTGAAACTGGGTTGTAAGGAGAGTGCTGAATTGACTGAACAGACTTCGAGCGAATCATCCAAGAGAACAAGGATTGAAACTTCCAGTTCCGCTTCGAGCTCTTTGATCTCGTTCTGCTTCGAGCGAATCATCCAAGAGAACAAGGATTGAAACTACCTGCCGGAGTATGCGACGATTGGGAGGAGGATTCTTCGAGCGAATCATCCAAGAGAACAAGGATTGAAACAAGGTCACCTGACCATAACCGGCCGCCCCCGCATCCTTCGAGCGAATCATCCAAGAGAACAAGGATTGAAACTCAGCCCGGGTGATGTAGAGCACGTATTCCCCACCCTTCGAGCGAATCATCCAAGAGAACAAGGATTGAAACAATTCATACGTCGTGAACATCATCACGCCTCCGCCTTCTTCGAGCGAATCATCCAAGAGAACAAGGATTGAAACCTTGCATGAGCGCCGGAATCGGCCTGTGTTCGCGCTCTTCGAGCGAATCATCCAAGAGAACAAGGATTGAAACTCCTTTGCGGTTCATGCTGTGATATATCCCACCAATACTTCGAGCGAATCATCCAAGAGAACAAGGATTGAAACTGTCGTAGCTTCCGCTGACAAAGTCTCCCTCATCATCTTCGAGCGAATCATCCAAGAGAACAAGGATTGAAACTCCAACTCGGCCGAAGAAAAACCCACCAGTGTGCCCTTCGAGCGAATCATCCAAGAGAACAAGGATTGAAACACTGGTACAGGTTCTCGATAAGCTGGTGGTATGCCCTTCGAGCGAATCATCCAAGAGAACAAGGATTGAAACCTGGCTGAACGCACCGAGCCAACAGGTGCTTCACTTCGAGCGAATCATCCAAGAGAACAAGGATTGAAACTTATTAGTACTGACCTCTCGGCACTTAGATTGAGTCTTCGAGCGAATCATCCAAGAGAACAAGGATTGAAACACGGTCCGGCCCTGGCTGGCTGTTGTCCCGCCCGTCTTCGAGCGAATCATCCAAGAGAACAAGGATTGAAACTCAGTTAGAAAAACTTTTTCAGAAATGTGAATCCGCCTTCGAGCGAATCATCCAAGAGAACAAGGATTGAAACGAAACAACGGACTCCACAATCAACAACCGCATTAGGGTGCTTCGAGCGAATCATCCAAGAGAACAAGGATTGAAACATCATACTGCATCGACAAGCATATGGTCTGTCCTGCTTCGAGCGAATCATCCAAGAGAACAAGGATTGAAACCCGTTGGGGGAGCCGGGGTTGCGGTCGGGGCAACCTTCGAGCGAATCATCCAAGAGAACAAGGATTGAAACAAGGAACGTACCGGATTGTCCATACAGACGCCTCGGCTTCGAGCGAATCATCCAAGAGAACAAGGATTGAAACTTGTCTGGGTGCCGTCCATGTAGTAGATCGAATCTTCGAGCGAATCATCCAAGAGAACAAGGATTGAAACAACCGTTGAAGTCCCCCCGGGACTCTAGACCG
>Ga0209099_1002357_pt1 | contig 16743 bp, 13 predicted proteins | sample AD_JPNHW2_MetaG_FD_184430 | JGI IMG/M metagenome (GOLD analysis project Ga0209099, IMG submission 184430) | Active sludge microbial communities of municipal wastewater-treating anaerobic digesters from Japan - AD_JPNHW2_MetaG (SPAdes) (version 2) | ecosystem: Engineered > Bioreactor > Anaerobic... | reverse complement strand
TAATTGCATCCTCGGTTTTGAATGACCAAAGCAGCTTAAGAGGCTTTGAAAGGTTTACACTAGTGGTTCCAGTAAGCGAAGGATTTCCCCTAAAACAATCCCATGAGGAGTTGTCCTGGGCAATTGTAAAATTTGAAATAAGTAAAAGTATTATAACTAAATTTCTCATAATCTAATTTTATTCTTGAATCCCCTCCTTAAAACAGGAGGGGATTCGAAATAAATATCATCTATTACAATATTACAAACAAATTAACTATTAACCTTTTAATGCAATTGCCCCTGTAGGGCAAGCATCAACGCACTCCTTTGCTGATTTAACTAAGGATTGACTTAATTCCCTGCTAAAAGGAATATCAACCTTAACATCAAACCCACGACCAATATATGTTAAACCTGTTAATTCCTTATTCTTTGATGTTATCTCTATGCAAAGTCCGCAACGAATGCACTTTTCAGGTTCATAAACTACTAAATCGTGCTGAAGGGATTTTCTTAAAATCTTACGCTCGCCCAATGAATACCTCTTCCTATCGACGTTGTACTCATCTGCATAAAGTCTTAGTTTACACGATTCTGGTTTGCGACAATCGCAATGCATACAACGCTTAGCCTCTAAAACCGCCTCTTCCTGAGTAAAACCAGATAACTTGCCATTCTTCGGTTTGACAATATCATTTTTGTTTTCAGATTCTTCTATATATTCTGAAATTTCAGGCTGTTGAAGCAATCCAAATTTCGAGTTAAACCTATCGTACCTATTCAAAACGGGTTCTCCGCCTAAAAATTTATTCACCGAAAAAGCAGCCTCCTTGCCCTGAGCCACTGCCTTAACAGCCATTTTTAAAGGATGAATAGCACTTCCACAGGCAAATATCTTATTATCTATTGTTAAAGTGGTCTCATTAACCAATAAACCGGACTTGCTCAACTGAAAACCAAAGCTGCTTAGGTTTGATTTGGTAAGTTCGCCTGATGCAAAGACAACAGCATCGAAACTATGCAGAATCTCATTCCTTAATATTTCAGGTGTTACTGTAATGCCCAATTTGAAGTTAGCTCCATATCTTTTTAAGATATCAATCTCAGCGTTAAGAGCAAGTTTGGGTAACTCATCTTCAGAAAGGGAAAGCAATGATCCACCTATATCCTGGTTTGAATCGTAAATCGAACAGTTATGACCAAGTTTTAGAAGATAAAATGCGCAAGATAATCCAGCAGGTCCAGCACCAATAATAGCAACTTTTTTACCTGTAGCAGAATTCTTATCAGGTGAGAAGTTCAAGTCATTTTGAGCCACAAACCTTTTCAAAAGACATATCGATATCGAATTATCAACTTGTTTCCTTCGGCAAACCTTTTCGCAAGGAGCAGAACAAATATGGCCAAGAATATAAGGCAGAGCAATCTCCTCTTTTACTACCTTTAAAGCTTCATGGTAATTTCCCGAAGCAATAAACCGATTCATCTTTGGAATATCCATAAACGCAGGGCATGCAATTCTGCATGGTGCTTCACAATCGCCAACATGATCGCTTAGCAGAAGTTCGAGGGCATCCCTTCGGGCATTGCGAACCTCATCGTCATCGGTAATAACCTCCATACCCGCTTCAACGGGCATTGCGCATGATGGAAATAGGTTCCTTGTTCTCGCATCCTTAACCACACAAACCATACATGAAGGGTGATTCCCAAGTCCCTCGAAATGGCACATAGTAGGAATATTAATGCTAAGCGCCCGAGCAGCGTTGAGAACGCTTGTTCCAGCAGGAACGCTAACCTCTTTGCTATTTATTTTGACTTGAATCATTGAATTTTATTGATTTAAGAATATTGATTAACGATTTTAGAATACTGATCTTAAACTTCGACATTCTTCATTCGTTAATCCTTGTTCATTATTCTTATTTAGTTACTACAGCATTCACAGGACAAATCTGTCTGCAGATATCACACTTGATGCACTTTTCGGTATCGATGTGATGCAACTCGTAAGGCTTGGCTTGAATTGCATCAGATGGGCATCGCTGTGCACACTTGGTGCAGCCAATGCACTCATCGGTGATATCGTAGGTGATCATCTCCTTACACTTGCCAGTTAAGCATTTCCCGTTGATATGCGCTTCGTACTCATCCCTGAAATACTTAAGGGTCGTCAAAACGGGGTTTGGTGCACTTTTGCCTAATCCACAAATACTGCCCTTCTTGGTACTCAATGCAAGTTTCTCAAGATTATCTATATCTTCAAGTGTTCCTTTGCCGCTGGTTATTTTATTAAGAATGTCCAACATTCTTCTTGTTCCAACCCTGCAGAAAGTACATCTACCGCACGATTGATCTTGAGTGAAGGTCAAAAAGTATTTAGCAATATCGACCATGCAATCGGTCTCATCAAGAACTATTAGTCCACCTGAACCCATCATCGCCCCAACCTGAATTAAGGAGTGATAATCGATTGGCGTATCAGCCATCGACGCTGGGATACAACCACCCGAAGGGCCACCAATCTGAACCGCTTTAAACTTTTTGCCATTAGGAATTCCGCCACCAATCTCCTCAACAATCTTTCGAATTGTTATACCCATCGGAACCTCAATTAACCCGCCACGGTTGATTTTGCCCGCAAGGGCAAAAACCTTAGTCCCTTTGCTAAACTTTGTGCCAATATTGTGAAACGCCTCGGCACCATTTCGAATAATCCACGATACCTGCGAATAGGTCTCCACATTGTTGATAAGTGTAGGTTTGCCCCATAGTCCATTACTAGCAGGGTAAGGCGGACGCATGGTTGGGTAACCTCGTTTCCCTTCAACAGAAGCAATCAGGGCAGTCTCCTCGCCACAAACAAATGCACCTGCTCCCTCAAATATTTTTAGATGGAATGAAAACCCTGTTCCAAGAATATTATCACCAATTAGCCCCTCTTTTTCGCAGATACTAAGCGCCTCACGAATACGAATTAGCGCTAGAGGGTACTCAGCACGGATATAAAACAAACCCTCATTTGCACCAACTGCATAGGCAGCAATAATAATTCCTTCAATTACCCTGAAAGGGTAAGACTCAAGAAGCATCCTATCCATAAATGCTCCAGGATCGCCCTCATCGCCGTTACAAATAACATACTTCTTATCGCCAACGGCATTTGCAACAAGCTGCCACTTTGTACCCGTAGGGAAACCTGCTCCACCTCTACCCCTTAAACCACTTTCTTTGATAATGTCGATTACCTCGGCACGAGTTTTTACTTTCAAGCAGGTGCTCAAAGCAGAAAATCCACCTAACCTTTTATATTCGGCAATATCTGTGGGTTTTACAATCCCTCGGTGCTCTGTTGCAATATTCATCTGACCCTTCAAGAACTCCGCTACAGGAGTATCCGTATTCTCTGAAGAATATCTTTTTATTGATTTCGGAACACTTTCAAACACTAGGTTTTCGAAAAAGTCGTAGATATTATTCCTGAACCGAGCAAAAGGGCTCTTTGGCTTAAAATGACGATGAATCACCTCTTTTACCTCATCGGGTTTTATCTTAGTGTAAAACACAGGTGCTTCGTTTGGTTTATGCACCTCGAGCATTGGAACCTGATTGCAGATGCCAACACAACCAACATGCTTGACGTTTACATTGATTTTGCTTTTGACAAGAGTTTTTTCCAGTTCTTCCTTTACTCCTGAACTGCCGCTTGCCACACAGCACGAACCCAAACCAATTCTTATTTCTCCTTGAATATCTTTATCATCAACAAAAGGGATTGTGCCGGATGCATGATGTCCATTCTTAACATTCAAGTAATCATCAATAACCTCAGGAACAGTTTCGGAGGTAACATGCCCATAAGTTATGCTCCCAATTTGCACCACAGGTGCAATGGTGCAACAGCCGAGGCAAGCGACCTTTTCGATTGTGAAAAGACCCTCGTCATCGGTGTCCTCGTTATCCTTGATATTTAAATTTCGGCGAAACGAATCGTAAACCAGCATTGCACCTTTTACATGGCACGCAGTGCCAACGCAAACTCTGATGATATGCTTGCCAACGGGTTTATGCCTAAACTGTGTGTAAAAAGTAGATATCCCATAAATCCTTGAAGGGGTAATATCAGTAGTATTACAAACCCTCTCAAGAGCATCCTTAGGGAGGTAATTAAAATGATTCTGAATCGCCTGTAAAATTGGTATAACCGCCTCAACCGACCGCCCCTTCTCCTCGACTATTCTATCTACTATTTCAATAATATCATTTTCCATATAATAAGTAAGTCAACAAGTTGATAAGTTAACAAGGTAATAAGTATCATTTACTACTATCAATTGTTTTGATAAAACTATTAAGCATCTTTTCAAGCTCGTGGCACATTACAAAAACTTGATTTAAATCTTGATCTTTTATAAAGTTTACATTTCTTGCAATTTCAAGTTGAGTTTGAAGTTCATATAGAGAACTTCTTGCTATTTCTAAGAATCGAATATAATCCTGCTTATGTCGTCTCCCAAAGCCTTCAGCAATATTTGAAGGAATTGAAACTGCACTTCGTTTAACTTGAGACGCTAAAGCATACTGCTCATCTTTAGGAAACAATTTTATTAAGGAATAAACAAGAGTTACTAATTCCATTCCCTTTTGCCATACAAGTAAATCACGAAAACCATTCATTTTTTAACTTATTAACTTATCTACTTGTCAACATATAAACTTATTTTCCAATACAATAAAGATTCTTGTCCCCCCTAATATAAATTCTACCATTTGCAAAGGCTGGAGTACAAACCGATTTTTCGCCAAGTTTTGCTTCACCAACCAATGTGAAGGTCTTGTCGGCATTGAAAATTTGCATTACACCTTGTTTGTTCATTAAATAGATTTTCCCTTCAGCAATAATTGGTGATGAGTAGAATCCCTCAGAAAACTCTTTAGTCCAGTAGCTAGTGCCATTCTTAGCATCGTAGCAAACCACAGTTCCGTAACTGGTTACCACAAACAGGTATTTATCGGTTGCAACAGGACTTGGAACATCGGAAAGATAATCGGTATTCTCCCAAAGTTTTTCTGGAACAGCACCAATCTTGATTGCCGTTAATGTTGCATACTCGTTAATTGAAAACACAACGCCATCGGCGTATGCAAGCGATGGGCCAACCTCGCCTGTAATGCAATCGATACTCCATAATTGTGCACCAGTTGCAGGATCGTACGATGCAACCGAAGGATCGGCAACCAACATCAGTTCATCCCTATTTCCCGTATTTACAAGAATTGGTGATGACCATGAAATTTTAACCTGACGTGGAGTACTCCAAACTTCATCACCTGTAGCCCCTGATAGCGCTAAAACTCGTGGGTTTACACGTTGATCGTACTGAACAATCACAAGGTTTTTATAGCAAATCAACGAGGATGAGTGACCGTAATGGTTTTGAGGAACACCTAGGTTTTTAGCCCATACCCTGTTGCCATTCATATCAACGGCAATAATATCGCCATTAGCGAAAACAACGTAAACTCTTCTACCATCAGTTGATATAGTTGGAGCCGATTGACCAGTATCGCCTTGTACCTTTGGAGCAGCGGTAGGTGAACCTTGAATATTATCGGCATTTGCAGTCCAGAGGAGTTTCCCACTATTCCTATCGTAGCAATACACCTCACGTTTTGTGGCATTTGCGCCAGCAACAAAAATCTTATCGCCCCAGATAACTGGTGAGTTATAGCCCGGAAGCGGAACTGCTACTTTCCAAAGTATATTTTGTCCCGATGTGCCATCCCAACTTGTTGGGATATTCTTCTGATATGCTATCCCACATCCACCATAACCGCGGAAATTTGGAAAATTGTTTCTTAGCTCATTTTCCGAAGGGTAACTTGAAGTAGTTGTTGCAACCACTTGAGTTTGCTTCACCTCTTCCTTGGGAGTAGAAACCTCCACATTCTCCTTTTTTTCAGTTTCAGTCTTGGTAGTATTCTCCTCTTTGGCAACTACAGATTTTGCAGTATCAACCTTTGTTTCCTCAACTTTGGGTTGATTAACCTGCTCAGTAGTTTTTTCTTCAACATTCTTTGCTAAAGCGGCATTCTCAAAAGTTGATTTAAACTGATTTTTTGTGATAAACGCAAACACCAGCGCAACCACAACTAAAGTAATTCCGCCAAATGAAACCCAAAAGCGGGCCTTTTTCTGTGCAATCAAATATTTAACGCTATCATCAGCTTTTACTTCAGGAAGGCTTTTTGTTGCAAGACGAAGGAATTGTAACGAAATGATTAGCACCAAAACGCCAATCATCAGCATATACCCGCCATTTCGAACCTGCCATTGGTTTGTGAAATATGCTTTTCGAGCAAGAAGGTCTAGTTCACGAATCTCTTCCCTTAGCTGGTTATCGTTTGGATTTTCCTTCAACCGCTCAACAAGAGTGTTTAAAACCTTTGTGTTTACAGGATCAACGCGATTAATTTGTGCAAAATTTGCAATAATCAGCACACAGAATACGAATGAAAAAATCCCTGCTGTTATTGCCACACCTCGCCATAGGCGAACATTTTCGATGTACTTTTTAATATTTTCTTTCATAAGATTAATATTTCTATTCCGGTTTTACCGGGCAAAAATCGACACACCTAGCACAACTCAAGCAATGACCCTTGTTTGGAAGATAATCTTCCTGATATCTAAAAATAGATAAACTGGCTAAAGTTAACCCAAAAACCAATCCTAAAAATCCGCCAAGAATCCAACCGCCAACATAGAACTGATCAATGATTGATGCAGCCTCTTTGTAAAGATCTTCGGTCGATTGTCCTGAAGATTTAAAGGCCGTTACCTCAAAACTCTCGGGTTGTGTTTTATAGGGATTCATTATCTGCTGAGCAAGCTGAACTTTATGATTCACCCTTGCTAAATTCTCATGGAATCGTGATCCAACGTATCCTCCAACTAAAACTAGTAAAGGGATAATCACAGTTAAAAGAATTATTCGCTTAACTGCCTTTGGACTCTCCTCCTTCTCCTTTGCTAAGACTGGCTTTTCGATTGCATCGAATGGGCATGAATCCTCACAAAGTTTGCATTGAATGCATTTTGCAGGAGTTATTGATAAATGCTTCTTTGAAACCCTACTTACCAAGTTTAGAATAACTCCGTAAGGGCAAAGGAATCGGCAGTATGGACGAGCAATAAATACTCCAACTAAGAGTAACACTGCACCAATTGAAAACATCATGAACGATGCGTTCAATCTAAAGAATCCGACAAATGGATCGTAACGACAGATAACAAAATCCGTTGATGTTGCAGCATAAAGTATAGCCAAACCCAAGTAAATATAAGGAATCAAACCAAGTACTTTTAGCAACCAAGATTTTAGACTCACAGGCTTAAGCACGAAAACATCCTGAATTGCCCCAAGAGGGCAAACTGCAGCGCAAAATGTGCGCCCAAAAAACAACGTAAAGATTATTGGTACAGCAAAAAACAGGATAACTGAAATGGGAATGCTATAAGCAGGGTTAAAAAGCGCATACGTTATATTCTGAACCGATCCAACTGCACAAATACAACCCTCACGGAAAAATCCAAAGTAAGCAATGGAGAAAATTGAAATCCAGAAAACGCCATTTCTCGAGCGTTTTTTTAAAACCATCCAGGTTGCAACAGCCAAAGTGGCAACAAGTACCACAACATCTAAAATTGCTAAAATCTCTGCACGAGGGTTAGGGGTTAATGTTGGAGGGGTTATATACCCCGATTCAAACTCAGGCTTAGGGAATCGCTGAACGGCAAAGGTGTTATAGAGTTGAAATGAAACTATAAGAATTAAAATAATATATGCTGCTACTTTTTTCATCTGACTTTATTTATCCTTTCCTTTTACTATCAAATCCTGAAAACAGGTACGGAGTATCCGAAGGCACTCGACTAAAAGCACCGGCTGGACAATCGCGTGCAATTGCACACTCGTTACAGTTATCACAAAGGTTTTGTCGAATCTGCAACTGTAACGAACCATTTCCAAACGATCCGCATCCCTTTACGCACTTCGCACACCCAATGCACAAATCCTCATCAATATCATACTGGAAATAGGGGTCCTCAATATATTTACGTTTAATAGCGCTTGTTGGGCAAAGCTGGTTCTCAGCAGCAGTTGTCAACTCCTTGGTTTCAGGGCGAAAATAACCACCACATAAATCACAATACCCACACATACTGTAAACGTGAGTGCATTTTACCGCAGAAGGAGTTTTAACGCAACTGGTTGCACATCGGCCGCATTGAATGCATTTTGATGGATCGAGCTGCCAAACCATCTGACGGGCTTTAGTCCTTGTTAAAAGTCGACCAGCAACAGCTCCAACACCCAAAAGAATTGTGAATCTTATTCCGGTGTTGAGAAACTCCCTACGAGATATCCTATTGCTCTTCTCCGAATTATCCATAAATCTATTTACTTGTCTTTTCAACCACTCTATACTCCTTTGCAGCGGGCTGAGAGCACGAATTCAATTTGCTGCATTTCCCACAAAATGAGCATACTGAGCAGGATCCACTTTTACTACTCCTATAAACTAAATAACCACTAAGACCTACAACTAACATCAGTAGTGAAATCCTAACCAAATTTTGTTGAAAGTTCTGTTTCATCTCAATTCCTTTATTCTACTTATGCTCAAATACTCTAACAATATTTTTAATCGGATCCAAAACGTAAATCCTATCCTTTGAATCAACCCCCAAATCAATTCCCTTCGTTCCCTCCTCAAAACCATCAGGTGTAGCAACTACGCATTTAAAATCGCCATTTGGAAGATGAACTTTTACACGCTCTATAGCCTTCTCGCTTGTAACAAACGAACCATCCGATAGCATTGCAATATTCGATGGATTACAGCATCCGCAGAACCCATCGATACCCATCGATGCCTTAGCCCATGATGACACCTGATCGCCATTCTCGTTGTACGACTCAAGTGCATGACGTCCAGGGTTTACCACCCATAGTTCACCCTCGCGCCCAATTAGCAGATCAAAGTATGGGCTTGGTATAACAAAGCCAAGAATTCCCTTTTCGGGATTTTTCTTGCCAATCTCCTTAACTAAATCACCATCCTTTTTATACTGATAAACTATTCGATTACCAGCATCGGCAATATAAACGTACTTCTCAGAAATGGCAATACTTGTAATTACGGATTTACTATTTACCGCATTCCACGAGTTGATTAATTTCCCATTGGGTTCGAAAACTTCAATATGATCTTGAATTCCTAGGTAGATATTACCATCCTCTCCTACACCAACGCACTTTGCCTCATTATCAATTTTAAATGATGATTTTAATGCAAGTTGACTATCGAAAATAACAACCTTACCTTTCCCTGCAATGTAGATATTATCAGATTTATCGATAGCAATTCCATGAATTTGTTCTATATCTGGCTTTATCTTGTTTATCTCAGTATAGCATACCTTAGATGGATCAATCTTTTTAAGATTATCCATTCTATAATCGTAAGGATTACTATTGAGATTAGCCGGTTTGTAAAAGAAATCCTTTACCATAAATGCCACTACAACCAGCAGTAGCACCACCGAAATCCAAATTATTACTTTTTGTTTCATAATCTTAATTTTTTCACGCAAAGAGCGCAAAGAATTTCGCAAAGCAATTCTCCACTTAAAGGTTATTGACAATCCTATGAATATGCTCCTTTAGAAGTTTAGAGTTAAAATTTATCAACAAAGCAAGTTTAAGACCTGACAACTTTAAATAAGTCAAGGTTTGCGCAAAATGAACAGGTGCAAGCGCTTCAATCGATTTAATCTCAATAATTATCTTATCATTTACAACTAAGTCGATTCTATAACCAACATCCAGTTTAACATCTTTATATACAAAGGGCATTGGCACTTGCTGTTTAACATCAAATCCGGCTTGTCTTAAATCAAAAGCAAGAGCATTCTCATAGGCAGATTCTAGTAAACCGGGGCCAATTGACTTGTGAAGTTCGATTGCAACACCTATTATTCTATTTGATAACTCATTCTCGGTCATACAAATTTCTCTTTGCGTTTCTTTACTTTGCGCTCTTTGCGTGAAATATTTTCTAATTCTTCCGAATATCAATACAAACCATTTGTTTCGAGGTTCTCATCAATAGATAGCCATCAGCGATTGCGATTGGTCCCCATGAATCCTGACCCTCAATTACATTTGCCTTATCAAGAAGAATCCAACCCGATGGAGTTACCTTAGCAATGGTTAAAGCACCATCATCGTTAAGAATAAAGAATTTACCCTCGGCAACAACGTATGGACCAAGCCCAAACCTATCGGTTTTACCGCTAGTCCAAAGGATCTTTTTTGTATCGCTTGTTGTAGTGCAAACAAATTGATTTCGCGTTCCTCCTGCGTCTTTTGGCTGAATACAATAAATATAACCATTCATATATATTGGTGTTTGCTGCTCCGATGCTAACCCCTCAACAGGTTTATATTTCTGAATAACCTTAACAGCAAATCCATCGCCTGATTTCACCAACTGGAATAGCATTGCACCAGCACCATAACCCGCAGTTATCAGGATTTTCCCATTATCCAAAACTAATGGCGATGGGGCAACAACATTGGGCGAAAACTCCGTAGTCTTCCATAGAATTCTTCCAATATCACTTCCTTCTGCCGAAACGCCACAAATACCACCAACAGCGGCATACAAATACATTTTCTTCCCGCCAAAAGTCATTGGCATAACCGACGAATGCGACATCTTCCAATTATCGGGGTTTGGTGTTTGCCAAACTACCTTGCCAGTAGCACAATCAACACCAATCAAAAGTGATGTTCCACCGGGAGCAATAACAGCAATATTGTTATCAATCATTGGGCATTGACCAGTATACCAGAATGGTACCTCAGTCTTATACTCCTTAACCAGATCAATTCCCCAGATCAAATCACCTGTTTGCGGATTTGCACACATCACCTGACATCTAGGACCAATGGTTACAACGTACTTATCGTTTACAGCAGGGATTGTTCGCGACATACCATGGTTCCGCTTTACATGAACCTTGTACGAACGCTTCCAGAGTTCTTTACCGGTTTCCAAGGAAAAACATCTTAATCCATCAGCCTTTTTTGCCTCATTATAATCGAGAAGATACACCTTACCATTGTAAATTGCAGGGGCTGCATGACCTTCACCCAAATCAACCTTCCAAATAATCTTAGGCCCTTCTTTTTCCCATTTATCAATTAGTTTGATATTCTCTTTGTTGATATTGTCAAAATAAGTTCCTCTAAAATGTGGCCATTTACCTGTAAGCGATGAGGTCGAATTCTCGTATTGAGTAAAGTTCTCTCCAATCTTAATTACCTCAGTTGTATCAGAACCCTTTGCTGGGCGGTTATCCTGACCAGGAAGATTTACCTTAAAATCCTTCGTTGGATTTTTCAGAAACCAAAAAAGAAATGCAATTACAGCAATTGATGCTATGACAATTATAATATACTTATTAAAACCTTTCATCGAGAATTTCAAACCTATTAAAAGCGAAAACGGATTTGCTTAAAAGCAGCATCCAATTTAACGCAAAAACCTAAATTTTAGACAACCTTTAAACAAATCCGTTTAAGCCAAATTTACTTTATTTTATAGGCCATTATCGCATCGCCACGCCTAATGTATAAAATACCATTTTTAATAACCATATGCGACCAGCAAGGGCCTGTTCCAAAAGGAACCTTGAACGAGCTAATAACTTTAAACTCCTCTGGGATTGCCTTAACCAAAGCTACATACCCTGTTTTCTCCTCATAGCAATAAAGTATATCGTCATTGGCAATTATAGAGCCTTTGGTTTTCCATTTGGTTTCGTACATGGTTTTTCCTGTCTCCCAGTTTATACAGCACCAGTTGCCATTACCATTATTAATCCAATTTGAGCCATAGATATTTCCATTTATTAGAACGGCTCCCCCATGATGTACGTCCAAAGTAGAATCAACCCAAACAGGGGTTAGTTTCGAAAGATCATCGGAAAGTTTAAACTTAACACCCACATGGTCGTAACCACCAGTTATATAGATTTCATTATTCTTTACAATAGGAGTAAATGTATTTGTGAATGATGCCCCAACCCAATCTTTATTTGCTTTCTTATTACAAAACTTACCATACTCAAAGTTGCATACAATTGCTCCTGTTTCTGGATTAACGCCTACTAGATTGTTAGTAAGAATGTTAAAAATCAATTTTTTATCACCAAACTCAGCCATCATCGGAGACGCATAAGCCATGGTATCATTTAGAGTTTTTGTTGACCAAATTGTTTCGCCGGTTTTCTTATTTAAGGCAATCATGCTTGTTTGATCACCACCAGTTGTAAAGAAAACTTTATCACCATCAAGTAGCAAAGACTCGGCGCATCCCCAAAAACTGAAGCGAGCTTTGAATCGTTCAACAGCATTAACCTTCCAAACTATTTCACCAGAATTTGCATTAACACAAGCAATATCACCAGTTCCACTGGTAACGTAAACCCTATTGCCCTCAACAGTAGGTGTACACCGACTATCGGGGAAAGAATAAACCCAACTTTTACCAATTACTGTTTGCCACTTTATTTTTCCATTAAAATCGATGGCGACTAAAACATCCAAAGAGTCCTTCAAACCAGTAAAATAGATTGTTTCGTTGGTAACAGCAAGAGATGAATATCCTTTAGGAAGTTTTTCGGCATGCCATAACAGCGTTGGTCCGTTTTCAGGCCAAACTTTTAATAATCCTTCTTCATGGTATACACCAGTTCTGTCGAGGCCTCTCCATTCACTTGTGATCTGAGCAGAAGCAAAATTTATTGATACAACAATTGCAAATGCAAATAATAGGTAAGTTTTAGTCTTCATATTGATTATTGGTTATCATTTATCCGGTTTGCTAATTTAGAATAAACTATCATCAAATAAAACTTGACATTACTTGATGTAAGAATAAATCCTAGATCAATCCTTTGAAAGGAACTTAATCTAGGATTCAAATTATCTTTTAAGGTTTACTGTAAATTCTATTTTTTTGCGATGTCGTATACAAACAAAGAGTTATCGTGCCTAATATAAAGCCTTCCATCTTTTATTACCGGATGCGAGCAATGTAATTGCGGTGTACCACCCTTAATTTTGAAAGACCCAAGTTTTTCAAAACTATTCTCGGTTGGTTTTAGAAGTTTTACTGTTCCCCGCAAATCGTAGTAATAAATAAGATTCTCGGCTGAAATTACATTTACAACATCAACATTTGTTGAATCAGAGTATATTTCCTTACCCGTATTCCAATCGTAACATCCAAACTTCCTCCCGCTATTTCCAGAGCCATATAAACGATCATTGAGCAACACCATATCACCCTGTTGATGATCCAGATCAAAAGTTCTCCAAACTTCACTTACGCTAGTTCCATCATCAGCTATTTTCAGCATAAAACTCCCCGATTTCCATGCATCAACAGCATATAAATAGCCGTTGTGAAACATAAGTGTATTGGGCAATGGACTACCTTTTAGCGAATAGGTCCAAGCAACCTCACCAGTTTCTGAGTTAACAGAGATAAGTTTTTTGCGAGTTTGAGTTATATAGAACTTTTTATCACCAATTGGTACTAGAATCGGTGAAGTATATGCTGCACTATCATTACTACCTTTGGTTTTCCATATCAGTTCACCAGTTTCTCTATTTAATGCTACAACATCTGCTTTGTTGCCAGCTGGGGTACAAAATAGTTTATCACCATCAATCAAAAGGTTTTCACACATTCCGAATAAAAGAAATCCAGAATCGAAATCTTTAGCAATATCTCTCGACCATTTAATATTACCATTATCTGCATCAAAGCAATAGATAACACCAAAGCCATTTGAAACATAACCCAAATTGCCATAAATAACAGGGGTTGAACGAATACCAGGCCAATTTTTAGTCCAATCTTTTCCAATAGATTTTTTCCAAAGAAGATCGCCATTAGTCGTGAATGAAAAAATATAGCTAATGCTATCGATGGTTCCTATCGTATAAACCTTTTTTGAAGTTACAGCAACTGTAGAATAGCCTAAACCTAAATTATCGTATCTCCAAAGAAGTTTAGGGCCATCCTCTGGCCATTGTGTGAGCAGATTTATTTCTGGATAAATTCCGTTTCGTTCAGGGCCTCTCCATTGTGCAACTTCCTGCTTTGAGCTGCATTGGGTAAAAAGCGCAATAGATACTATTGCGATAGCAAATATTCTCATAATTAATATTTTAAATGGTTATTGAATAAATATTATATAATTTACAAATTGCTATTTTTTAGTTTGATTGAATAGAATATACCATTAGTGATGTTCCATGTCTTACATAAAGCTTTTTATCCTTGATCACTAGATGCGCCCAGTGTGGATTCTTGCCAAAAGGAACTTTAAATTTACTGACGAAACTATAACCATCTTCTTTAGGTTCAGCAAGTGCAACTTCTCCGCTCTCGCTATAACAGTAAAGCATTCCATCGGCATAAATAATATTCCCTGGTTTTGAAAGTACATCCGATGAGCCTAACTCTTTACCAGTTTTCCAATCGAGCACAAACCATTTGCGACTCTTATCTCCAGAACCATAAAGTTTCCCATTTACTAAAACCACACCCCCCATTCTTGTATCCTGAAGTTCACTTCTCCATACTTCAGAAACACTAGTCCCATCATCGGAGAGTTTAAGCATAACACCACCCTTCCCGTAACCACTTACACAGTATAAATAACCATCTTTATAAATAGGTGTATTTGCATGTACCGAATACTGGTTTTTCTGCTCATGACTCCATAGTAAATTCCCGTTAGTGGCATCAATTCCGATAATTGAATTTGCAGTCATCGTTACCAATATCTTCTTATCGGCAATTTTTATTAATGTTGGCGAACAATAAGCGCTCTCCTCTCCTTTCCCGTTGCTTTTCCAAATTAGTTTTCCAGTATTCCTATCTAGTGCAATTAAATTGATATTCTCACCACCAGGCGTACAAAATAGTTTATCACCATCAACTAATAGATTTTCAGTAACCCCCCAACGAATATTTCTTCCGCCGTAATCCTTCATATAATCAACAGACCAAATCAACTTACCATCTGTTGCATTAAGGCAAACAACGTTACCATAACCACTCATTTGGTAGATTTTCCCATCTACATATAAAGGAGTTGAACGAACTCCATCCCAACTCTCCATCCACTCTTTCCCATAGTCAGTTTTCCAGAGCAACTTCCCATCAAGGTCGAATGCAAAAATAACCCCGTTACTATTAATTGTTCCGGCTATGTAAACCGCTTTTGAAGTGACAGTTGCAGACGAATGGCCATCGCCTAACTCATCGAAATGCCAAAGCAGTGTTGGTCCTAACTCTTGCCATTTTTTAAGTAAACCTGTTTCATTGTAAATCCCATCTCTGTGGGGTCCCCTCCACTGTGATATCTCCTGAGAGAAAGTAATCATGGAGCACAGGGATAATGAAATTAGAATTGAAAAGGATTTTTTCATAGTTTTCTAAATTAGGATTACTAACAAACAAAACCCACGCTTTTACTCTGACTAACAAAGCGTTTCAAGGTTTAATAGTTACTATATTATATATACTAGTTTTCTATATCTAGGCTTAAATGCAATCTTATATCGTCTATTGCGAGAAGAAGAAATTATTCAATTCGTAAATGTCGTCAGAATTTAGGGTAGTTTTTTCATCAAAGTAGTCATCGATGGTCTTAAGCAATTCTGTAAATGATATATAACCATCACCATCAATATCTACGGCCTTAAATTTTTCTGGAATTACACCGGGAGTGTAAGTAATGTTTCGAGTCCAAATTGGGGCAACAGGAACTACTCTAATCTCTTTACGTAAAACGGCATTCTTTTGCTCAAACATTTCAGAGAGTTTGTCTTCATTAAGTTGAACCCCTTGATCATCTACAGTTGCACCTTGGGGAGTATTTTCTTCTTTATCTAAATAATCAAAAACACCATCGTTATCGGTATCGAAAGGACATCCTGTTGTGTCAACTACAACACCCGCAGGAGTATCAAGGCATTTATCAACCATATCCATTATCCCATCATTATCCTGATCGGCTAACAGCACCTCATAGTCAAAGTTCTCCAACTCAGCAAAAGCTTTCTCAATCATAATTGACTTAGGATCTGAGAAAAGGTCAAAGTTCATTGAGAAGTAGGTAAATGTAAAATAGTCGTTATACCCTTTCCCCTTTAAACCAATCTTTTTAGCAACCTTAGAGTCGTAGTTATCAATTAAATCGGTGAAGGTATAGTTAATACTGCTTGCAACCCTTAAGTTAACCCTATAAGAAAGGTAGAAATCAAAACCTACCTCTACTGGTATTGAAATTGAATTTTGGGAATACTTCCCTCTTCCAAAAAGATCTGCTTTCGAAAGATCCGTTTCGTAACTGTGATTTAGCTGAATCACTTTTGCAGTTGCTGCTTCAGGTGAACTTTCGGCAAAATCTCGAATTGTTCCATCAGACCAAAAGTGATAATAGCTGGGTGGAGTTGTATTACCATAAGTTAAGTCACCTTTGGGACTATACATTATTGGAGCAACCCCAATTGATATGAATGGCTTAAATTTTCTTTGATCTTTAAAAAGGTGTCCAAATCCATATTCAAAATTAATCCCAAATTGGTATAGTTCAGTGTTGAA
>Ga0209099_1002355_pt1 | contig 16746 bp, 8 predicted proteins | sample AD_JPNHW2_MetaG_FD_184430 | JGI IMG/M metagenome (GOLD analysis project Ga0209099, IMG submission 184430) | Active sludge microbial communities of municipal wastewater-treating anaerobic digesters from Japan - AD_JPNHW2_MetaG (SPAdes) (version 2) | ecosystem: Engineered > Bioreactor > Anaerobic >... | reverse complement strand
AATAAGAAAACATTTTAATATTTTATATATTTATAACTATGACAACATATGGAATTGATTACCCATTTAGGGATAGTTTTAAGGGTGACTTTCTAAAGATGACAGAAACACCCGAAAGAGAAATAAGGGCAAATCTAATACATTTACTTTTAACAAGAAAAGGTAGTAGATATTATTTACCCGATTTTGGTACTAGACTTTATGAATATATTTTTGAACAAAACGATGTGATTAGTTTTAGTTTAATTGAGGAAGAAATTAGGGAAGGTGTTAAAAAGTATATACCCAATCTAGATATTACAAGTATTAATATCATGCCAGCGGAAGATGATCCAGATCATTCAAAAAGTTATTCACAAGACGAAGATGAAAGATTATTTAGAATTTCTGATAATTCAACAATACCATATACGGCTAAAGTGAAGATTGAATATACTGTTAATAACGGAGCGTTTTCGTCTTCGGATTTTATAATAATTAATATATGATGGGAAATTTAAAATTAATAAATATCCTTAAAGAATCTGTTTTATCTGCGAGAGATATGTATGAAGGATTTAATGAGGAAGAACTAACAGAAGATTATCCTGAAGGATTTAATTGGGACGAATTTAAAAAATTACCTAATCATTCAAAAAGAATAAAATACGCTAAAGATAATTTAGGTAAACCGATTGGTAAGGGTTCATCAAGAATTGTTTTTAGAGTTGATGAAACAAAAGTCCTAAAACTGGCGTTAAATCAAAAAGGTATCGCTCAAAATGCTACAGAAACAAGTTGGTATGGCGATTCATATTATGACGATTTACTAGCACAAGTGATTGATTTTGATAAAGAAAACGATTTGTGGGTTGAAATGGAATTGGCGTTTAAACCCAAAAAGGCGGATTTTAAACGATTATTTGGGGTTGATATTACGTTACTTTTTCCGTATTTAGATAATTTTTACAATGAAAATCGAGGAAAACGTAAATATTTTCATGTGGATCAAGAAACTAAAGAAATGTTAGATGAAAACGATAATGTAACGCATTTGGTCGATTTTATGATGTCTTCAGATTCGCTTCCCGCCGATTTAACTAAATTAAATTCATGGGGAATAGTTAAACGTCCATATGGGGACACAATAGTGTTAATTGACTTTGGATTTACTTCTGAAGTATATAAATCATATTATAGTTAAAAAAAAATTGAATGACAAAAAAGATTTCATACGCAACAAGAGATTTTGCAGGATTAAGACAAGAACTCGTAAATCTTACTAAAGAATATTATCCGGATTTAGTACAGAACTCCAATGATGCTTCCATTTTTTCGGTTCTATTAGATTTAAATGCTGCGGTTACAGATAATTTACATTATCACATTGATAGAGTTTGGCAGGAAACTATGTTAGATTTTGCTAAACAAAGACAGTCATTATTTCATATAGCAAAAACATATGGATTAAGAATACCAGGATTAAGACCGTCAGTAGCGTTATGCGATTTTTCTATAAACGTACCCGTAAGAGGAGATAAAGATGATATGCGTTATGAGGGTATTCTAAAGGCGGGCGCACAGATTTCAGGAGGTGGACAAACTTTTGAAACTATGGACGATATAGATTTTTCAAATCCGTTTAACGCTAAAGGTGAGCCGAATAGATTAAAAATACCCAATTTTGATGTTAATAATAAGTTAATTTCTTATACTATTACTAAAAGGGAAGCCGTTGTAAATGGTGTAACAAGAATATATAGAAGATCGATTAGCGAACTCGATCAAAAACCATTCTTAAAAATTTATTTACCCGAACAAAACGTATTAGGTGTAACATCAATTATACATAAAGACGGAGCATCATACGGAGCAAATCCGACTTCAACAGAATTTACATCTTCTACAAATAAATGGTATGAGGTAAAATCCTTAATCCAAGATAAAATTTTTATTCCAGATCCAACAAAAATTTCAGATAAGGATAATTTTAAGCCTGGGACTTATATTAATGTGACCAATAAATTTATTACTGAATATACCCCTGAAAATTACTTTTTAATCACATTTGGGTCGGGCACAGTCAATTCTTTGGATAACTTAGACAATTATATGACCAGCAAATTAAAAGTGAACCTAGCGTCTTATTTGAACAATATGTCATTAGGATCAGTTCCAAAAGCAAACACCACTATTTTTGTAAAATATAGAATAGGTGGCGGAAAGTCGTCGAATTTAGGGGTAAATGTAATTAATAACATTGATAACGTTGAATTTAATGTGCTTGGGCCTATATCAAATATTAATTCACAAGTTGTTAATTCATTAAGAGTAATTAATATTACTCCTGCAGTAGGTGGATCCGATCAACCAAGTATCGAAGATTTAAGGGCAATGATTGGATACAATTTTGCGGCACAAAATAGGGCTGTTACATTAAATGACTATAAATCTATAATTGAAAATATGCCATCAATATTCGGTGCCCCTGCTAAGGTAAATGTAATGGAAGAGGACAATAAGGTTAAAGTTAAATTGATTTCTTACGATGAAAATGGAAATTTAACCAGTGTAGTATCTAATATCCTTAAAGATAATATTATAGAATACTTGTCAGAATATCGTATGATAAATGATTATTTGGACATTGCAAGTGGTGAAGTAATCGATTTATCATTTGAAATTGATATTATCACAGATAGAAATGAAAATGACACTGAAATTGTTAGAACAACAATTGAAAAAGTAATTGATTTGATGTCGATTGATAAGAGAAAGATGGGCGATCCATTATTTATTGGTGACATTTATCGAGAAATTGGTAATATTACAGGTGTTATGAATGTTGTAGATGTTAGAACTTTCAATAAAACAGGTGGTGAATATTCAACCAATGAAGTAGCACAAGCGTATAGTGATGAAGTCACAAAACAAATTTTAGATCAAGATAAAGTAATCTATATGAAATCCAATCAGATATATCAAGTTAGGTTTCCTAACAAAGATATCAAAGTAAGAGTAAAAACTTTAACTTCGACTTCATTTTAAATTATTTTTTGCATATTTTTATTTGAAAAATAGGTTACATTCTATTTATATAATAAGATGCAAAAACATAGAATTTCAACAAATATAGGTAAAGATCAATTTATTAAAGTCGAATTAAAACAAGAATTTGACCTTCTTCAGATATTATCCTTAAAATTTACACAGAAAGAGGCGTACACTTCTTATTGTAGTGACTATGGCGTGGTATGTGGTAGAATAAGTGTAAATAACGGACTTGGCGTCCCAAACGCTAGAGTTTCAATTTTTATTCCAATAAGTGATGAAGATATTGACGATCCAGTTATATCTTCATTATATCCATATAAATCTGTTACAGACCGTAACGAAAATAATTATCGATACAATTTATTACCATCAAGAAAACAACATGGGGGTCATGAACCAACCGGATCTTTTCCAGATCAATCAGAAATTCTTACAAGAGAAGAAGTTTTAGAAGTTTATGAAAAATATTATAAATATACCGTTAAAACAAACGATTCTGGCGATTTTATGATTTGGGGTGTTCCATTAGGATCACAAACACTTCATGTCGATGTTGATTTATCAGATATAGGTAGTTTTTCACTAAGACCATATGATTTTATTAGATTAGGGATTGGCGAAGATAGATTCAAAAATTCATATTCGTTTGCATCTTCCGAAGACATAGATTCGTTACCTCAAATAGTTTCATTTGATAAAACAATTGAAGTTTTTCCATTGTGGGGAAATGAAAGCGTTTGTGAAATTGGGATAACAAGAACCGATTTTGACTTATCTAGCATAGGGGTTAAAATTGAGCCTAAGGCGTATCTAATTGGTGGTACATATACTGATAGTGGAAAAAACGCCATTAGTAAAAATTGTACGCCAAAGGCTAAAATGGGTAGAAAATGTGATCTACAAACAAAGACAGGTAAAATTGAATCAATTAGATTTTCGCATTTAAAAGATAGTACTAATCGGCCAATTCTTGAACAATATAATATGGATGGAAATATACCTGAAGACGGTGGATTTTTCATACCTATTCCTATGAATACGGAATTTATTTATACAAATGAATTTGGTGAAATAGAAATCACTAATGACCCTAATAAAGGCGTTGCTACGGCAGCTTGTTATAGATTTAAATTTTCTCTTGATGATAGTGGCAATGAAAGATCAAGAAAAACTGCGTCATATTTAGTTCCAAATATTAGGGAATATCAAACAAACGATATTGAAAAGGAAAAATCATATGCATTCTCAACAAATCTTGACGATTATCCTGTTCTTTCAGTATCAAACGATCCTGACAATGGAATTTTATATAATGTTGGAAATCAATATTATCCTAGAGACTATTTCTTCAGGATGACATATAATAAAGTTTATACTGTTTCATCGTTTCAAAACATTTATTATAATGGTAAAAATTTTAAAAATGATAAATTTATTGGAATAAAAGAAATTGTTCCATCTGAAGAAGAAGATTGTTCATCAAGTGCCGTAACACCACCAGTAAATTTTGCTGTTAAAAATTCAACATTCAGTTTGTTAATCACCGAGATTTTATTGTTCATAGAACAATTAAATAATTTAGTAGTATTAACGTTTTTTAATGTACTAGCGGATATTTTTCATAAATTTGCAGATGTTCTTCGTGGTATTTGGGTAATTAAAAGATTGGGTGATATTGTTAAAGGATATGCTTATTCATTTCAAGAATCAACTCAAAGACAACTATATTTAATAAATTATCCCGAATGTGAGGAATGTAGTAGTGATGATTATGGACAACAAGGGGCACAAGGTGGAGAAATTGTATTTTGTGAAGTAGGAACAATTGAAATTATTGGTAGCGATAATTTGGATGATAGACTTTTAATTGCTGATAAATTAACAACATTAGAATTAATTGATAAATGTTCATCTGCATCACAAATAGATAGCATAACAGACTTCATCGATAGACAATCGATGTATTATATGATCCATAATTCAAATATTATAGATTTAGATGACTATCCATTTACATATGATTCTGAGTCAAATACTTATATTTACAATGATATAAATTCTTATTTCACAACACAAGGTGAAATTAATTCTGTAAAAATTGTATCTAAAGAACCTTCTTTTCATCCAGATGATCCTGAGTATATAGGTGAAGATGGATGTGAAATATATGACAAACCATATGATAAAAGTATTGTTGAAGTTTATTATGTTAATCCAAATAGAACCGAAATTCAACCTCAAAATTATGTTGATGGAATGGATTTAGAAGGTGCAAAATTATCTGATAGAAACAAATATCAATTAATAATAAATTATAAAAATACTAACTATACCCCTATTACTAAATCAGGTTTTTGTGAATTTCAAAATGGCATTTTTAGTATTATTCCTGGTACATTAAGTATTGGAAGATTATATAATATTTTAAAAGAATATAGACGTAGAAAACGTGTTGGCGTATTGTTTTGTGGCGGTATTGTTAATTATTCATTTATAGATAATTGGTTATCAGGATCACTTTATTTCTTTCAATTTAAAGGTAAAAAATTAAAATTTTGTCCTGACGTTATAAGATACTCGACTGATCAAGATGAATATTACTATCGTTCTGGATTTTATTTTAATGAAGCAACGTGGGGAACAAATAGATGGAAAGGTGATAATCATAACAATAAATTAATTGGAAGGCCAACAACTATGGTTGATTTAGGCCCAAGAGATGAATTTATTAAAGAAATTTGTGTCGATCCAAATTTAGATCCAAATTGCTCAGTTGCTCGTTCAATCGGGCCAACATCGTACCAAAATTTTGGCGAAATTATGGGAATGGCAATTAATTACAGAATGGATGTTAGTAATAGTACTTTCAGTATAAATAATTTTTTTGACAACAATGGATTTGGTTTTACAAACAGGATTTTCGATGGTGATATTCTTCAGTTGATTTCAATAAATAATGAAACAGGGATTGAAGAATTTGATTTACAAAGCCCAAGATATTTGGGATATCAATATGATAAACTAGATCCTGAATTAAATAAAACCATATTCCAAAATGGAACAGGTGTTTATGGGCCTCTACCAATTACATTTTATCTAGATGAAAATGGAGAATCCACCAGATTATGTATAAATCAACCTAAACATATCGATTATCATGGGAATATAGTCCAAGGTAGATTAACGGAATCATCGCAAAAAGTTCCGTTCTTTTTGTGGGATAAAAAGGGAACAGGATTCGGTCCTTATCAAGATAATAAAAATATGGCCGCTTTGGATGATCAATCATGGGATTATACGTCCGTTCAAGTACAGCCATTACAAGGTATGACATACGGATATCTACTTAATGGGTCGAATGATGATTCAAAAGACAAGTACTTATTATTACCAATTACATACACTAATAATGGAAAATTAGGATTAAACTCAAATGTCACAGATAATGTTGATTTTGATGCAGTTATCGATGGAAGTTCTAGTCTAACAGGTTATACTATATATAATTCCGCATATCCGGGGTTTACCGTTTTATCGGTAACAAAAGGAACGGTTGATAACCCTGAAGAGGGTATTTTATATACAAGATATGGATCAGGAGGCACATGGAATTCACAACCATGGAATAAATTAATAGATTTTTTCATAAGAAAAACTAAAGACTATTATAATGGTAATAAACAAATCTTATCCACGCCATTTATGTTTTATTTTGGATTGAGACCCGGAAATACTGGCGTAGATAAATTAATAAAATATTTTGGGCCTAAAGGAGCTTTTCCACCTGCAGAATAATGAATAAAAAAGTATTTGAGGAAGATTTAATCGTTCCATTAAAATTGGATGACAATAGTAAATTACTTAGAGAGGGTGACAAGGATATTGTTTTGAATATAAGTGAATATTTTGATTATGAAAGAAATCAAAGTAACAACTATAAGATATTTGGTAAAATTAGAATGATTTTTAGAAATCTTTATTCAGGTAGCACGTTATATGAACCATTATTACGTAATTTATATCTTGTAAATGGACAAACAAGTTCCACTAAAGGATTCTTACCTTATAATGAGTTATCCTTTGTAAGGAAAGACACATTACATGAAAGTAATGAGATGGGAGACACACCAAATGAAATTAATTTAAAGTTAAAGGGAACTGAATATACGGGTCATACTGTAACAACAAATATAACCGCTCCATATAAAAATTGGAATCTATATTTAAGTTATGTTTATAGTGGTGACACTAATTTTCCTATGACTTATACTTTAACAGGGGACACACAATTTTCATTTAACTCGGGCGATGGAATTCCATTTAGAGTAGAAAAATATGGGACAAAATACACATTAACTTGCCCCGTTGAACATGGGATGAATCCTGGCGAATATATTATATTGTTAGGTGATAATTTATATGATGATGTAAATAAAAGAACTTTTAGCATTATAAGTGTTGGTAATGAAGTTTATAATTCAGAAAAATATGTTATAAATATTTCGTCAAGCTTAGATATTACTGATAAAATTCTTGTTGGTAAAAGATGCCTCGATATAAATAATATTGATGCAACAACATCAAAATACTATGTTCATAAGCATAAAATTATGACAAATGTTGATGATTATACGATTGATAACGCTGGGTTTGAAAAAACTATTTGGGAAGAAGAAAGAAAATTAAATGACGATGATATTATTGTTGAAAGAAATAGAATGGAGGCATTAATATATGATTTCAAAAATCCAATTGTTTTAACAGGAATAACAAATAATTTAGGATATACACCCACCGATATATATGTTAGTGTAGTTTTTAAAAATAGCAACGGATATTTCAATTATCCGCCAAAAGTCGGATATAAATTTCATTTTCATGATAGTTGGATAGATAATCATTTTGACGGTACAGCATCAAATGAAAATGGTGTATCGAAAGTACCAATAACAACAAATACGGTGGGATATACATTTACTGGCGGCACATCTTTGACTATTGGAGATACTTTGACCGGGGCGTTTATAGAATATAACGAGTCTGAATTAAAAGAGAGAATTATTTCGGAATCTTTTCATAAAATGACGATAAGACATGACATTTTTAATCATGGGCAAATAGACGGAGACAATTTAGCTGGCGCTTCTGAAACTAATCCGTTTGGATTATTTTATCAACCCCATTATAGGATAAAACTAAGACAATTATCCCCATATATTGAAACATCTGATACTAATGAAATTTTTAATTTGCCTGAAAATACAAGATATAATGATTTAGAAAAATTATGGAAATGGCACGATTTATATGATCACGGATATATTGATCTTGATGGTTTCGGTACAAATTTTCCATTTGCAAATAATACACATTACGTTAGGAATGACATTAATTTTTATTTAAGAAATGAGCAAATATATACCAATAAAAAAGACGGTTTAATGGGATTTAATAAGACTAAATTAAAAATTAATTGCTAATGAAAATTTTAGGGACATCGGAAGATATAAATATAATATTAAATCCAAAAATGGATATTAATATTGACTTAGGATGGGAAGAAAATTTCAAAGATTATGAAGAAGATATCTTGAAAAAAATTATCAATCCAATTGAAAATTATGAAACTGTTAGATTTGCGCATAAGGAATATCCAATGCCGTTATTTCCGATAGAAAAACAAAACGATATTTGGTTTTATTTTTATTTTCTAAGCGGGGATACATATGTTCAAGATTATCAACCTGTTGGTATAACATTAAATGAAAACTCTAAAATGTTAAAACAATCGACCAGAAGTTTTTTTAATATAGAATTTTATAAAACCCCAAATGATGTTTTTCCTGATAGAATTAACAGAAGATTAGTAATGACAAGAAATTTATCATTACCATTAGGTGAAAAATATTTTAATACAACAATTAAAGATAACATTTTCATACCTTTATTTACAGGATCAAATATTAGAAATAAAGAAAACATGTACCTATTTTGGTTTAAAGACGACTCTGCTTTTAATGAAACTGAATTAACAGGAACAACATTTTGGATGACTGCTAAGTTTTATAATGCAAATGATGGCACTATTTTGGATTTTGTCAAGTCAGATATTCCAATTACCACAAAAATTAATGAAACAAATGATATGTATTATAAAGTAATTTTAGATAGAGATAATTATACATATCAAGTGTTTGAAATGTGGGAAGAACAATTGGATGAAGAATTTCGATTTGGTAGAAGCGGTTTAAACCCGATAACATTTTACGAAAAACGACAATAATGGACGAATATAAAATATTAAAAAAATCAATACCTAAAGTAGAGTTAGTATCACTTACTAGCCAGAATTGGTACGACTCCGAACATAAGATTTTTCCTTGGTCTGGTACTTCGATTGGAACTTATATTGGACCAAATATAAATGATATTGTTTGGAATATTACAGGTGGAACTGTAATAGATGGATACTATAAATGGTCTGGTTTAATGTGGGAGAAAATAACAAAAACAGAAGCATATGAAGATTTTATTCTTCCAATATTCTTAGAATCCACGATTGACGATTTAGGGGTAATGGTTGGATTTAACGGAGATATAGAACAAGTAGAACAATTATGCGATTTTACATATAGTGGTAATACTGGATCTAATATGATAACGATTTCAAATTCAGTTAATTCAGATAAGTTAAGAACTATAGTTGAGCAAAATTTCACAATTGATTGGGGCGATGGTACAAATGGAGAAATAGGTTCGATTGATTTTTCGCAAATAGAGCACACATATACAGACGTACCAACTACTGGTAGGACATATGAAGTATCAATTTATCTAAAATCACCTTGGACAACAGAAAAATTAACAAAATCCATAAGAATTCCGATTAAAGATACAAGTACAATTAATAATCAATTTGGGACATTCACAGGTTTTACAATAACTGAACATTATTTTTCACAAGATTATATAAATGATTTTGATTACACAACGACAGGAACAACATATCCTCCAACTGGATATACTGAAACATTAGCATTAACGGGATATACAGGATTTACATATGCGTCTATTGGCGGAAGTCGATTAGATGAAAAAATATTATACGGACAAAGTTTACCTGATTCCAATCAATATGAAATAATTTATGATCCAAATTTAGAACAAAACTATACGGGATATACAATTGACGGTTTTTATTATAGGGATTATCCTGGCGAATACACAATGATAACTGGAAGTACTAAAGGAACAAAAGAAATCCCAAAAGAAGAAGTCCCATTTTTTTGTTTAACAAGAAATGAGCATTTTATAGGATTTGTAGATGAGCCGACAATATATTCGGACATTTTTGTTGAAAGAGGAAAACAAGGAGTTATGGAAAAGAATTTAAGATTATCGGAAATTAATAATGTTGGCGAAATTGAATTATACGGAAACGGATATTTTAATGTTAGAAAACAATAAGAAACATATTTATATTAAAAAGTTATGGCAGTAGGAGTTTATGGAAATATTAGACAAGCGGACGTATCACCGGCAGATTGTGAAATTTTTTATTATTACACATCTGGCAGGACTGCACCCGCATTAACATCGTCATTAAGATTTAAAAAATTATCAGCTGAAGATATATTAACGCCTATTTTTTATGGCGATATGACAGAAAACACAGATTTACCATCCAAAGAACTTATAGGTGGTTTATATAATTTAAAACTCACTTCTGCAGATTTTTCAGATTTAGGTATATACACATTACATGTTAGGCCTAAACAAATTAGATGTAAAATTACGGATTGTGGAATTTTAGCATCTTTACCGTCGGTAAGGGGTTTAGTTATTGATTTATCTCAAGATACGTTAAATAATGATCGTAATAAATTCACACCACAAGGTTTAGTCGGTTATAGAATCGAATATATCAATGACGATGGTACAAAAATACCTAATATGTTTAGAATTGTTACATCATCGTTTTATTGTACCCCTATAATGTCAAATGCTACAAGTACAATACAAAAATCGATTAGATATCAATATAGTAATACTCCAACGAATACTATGTTTTTGACGTTAACACCATCTTCCGCGCCATCTAGCAGGCCTAATACTGTTCCTTATATTGGTCAACCGAATCAAAACATTATTTTGACAAATACATATTTCAATCCTATAACAATTGAAATCGAAATGGTTGAACATGACGCATCAACATTGGCATATGCTCTTTATGGAAATCAAAGCAAAGCCATTTCGTCAGGCATTTATAGCATTTACGATAATAATAACAATATCTACAAACAATATAATCTATACGAAATTAAAGATGAATTTAATGAAACTTTATATGAAATTAGAGAAGAAAGAACAGATATTGACGAATCATTAAATTTTACTGAAATAACACAATAATGGTAGTAAGAAAGAAAGTTCCAAATCAAGCGGCAAGTGGCGCCGATACTTTTAATGATAATTTAGTTGGAAGACAGGTTACTGATGGAACTAGTCAATTAACCAATACTAACTTTGAATTAGATAGGGTATTTCCAGAAAAAGATAGCAAACATTTTAGAGGTGCTCCTTTTTCTAATTATCTAACGCTTGATGATTTGAAACTTGAAGACGACGCGGTTACTACTACTATTGGTATTGAAAAAAAAGAAAAAATAAAATTTAATCAATCTACAGATAACGGTAATAAATCAATTTTTGGTTCATTAAAAAGTAGAATACAGATTTCAATAAACAGAATTATAAGTAAGTTTCCTGCAGGAATTTTAGTAGACTCCGATTCAATAATTAGAACACTTGGTTGTACCGCAACTGGCGTTATGTATAATATTGAGGAAGACATAACCGAATTTACTGTTGAATCATCTCTGTTATATAATCCATTTGAAGTTTTATTTGAAACGCCCAATGGTAGTCCTCTTATAAATTCAGAAAATCCAATAAGAAATTTCTTTTCTTCTTATACAAAATATATCATTGAACTAAACGGAAAAACGTTTGATATTTTAGAATACGATGAGCCTAACGGATCAAATATTTTTAAATTAAAAGTTACAGGTAATCCATTTTCGGGTCAAACTTTTTATAACAGTTTCCTTATTAGACCTAATAACGGTATTATTGAAGAATTTTTTAATGGCCTTGACGATTTAGAAACCGTTTTATTAAATAGGGGTGTAAATCCGTTATATACCGCGACGTTTAGAGTCCCTGAAGATAGTTTTGATAAATCATCTACAAATTTAGTTGAAGTTAAAGCCACTTGGCCAGTTGCAAAAGACGGGTGGAATTTAAAAATACATGGCCTTGAATATATCAGCTATGTTGAATATATTAGTGATGTTGCCGATGAAATTGACAATTATAAATCCAACTTGTTTGTTAGATTTATGGCATCTCCACAATTATTTGAATTCGATAGCCAAGATCAAAAAGTTGAAGCCATATTCCAGATTTATGGACAAAGTTTTGATAGAGTTAAAAAATATATCGACAACATTGCCTTTATGCGTAATGTTAGTTATGATGCAATTCAAAATGTACCTGATGTTCTTCTAAAAAATTTAGCGACAACACTTGGATTAGAAACTATTAATCTGACGGATGACAAAACCATAGAAGATTTATTATATAAAAGACAAGATAATACTTATTCGGGTTTATCTATTGGGAGTAGTGTGATTGAAGCCGAGTATGAGTTTTACAGAAGAATGTTAGTTAATTTGGCTTACATTTATAAATCAAAAGGTACACGTTCATCGATTGAATTTTTCTTACGTTTCCTTGGGGCACCAGAACCAATGATTCGTATAAATGAATATGCATATAAAATTGTTTCTTATCCAAAATCATTTGATCTTGAAACTGAAATATATGATGTTATTGCAGGTTTAAAAACAAATAGTGTCGCGATATTTGACCAAAATTTATTTGATTCCACTAGCGGATCCACAGGATATACTATTCATACAACAACGTCTTCAACAATGTTTAATAGATCTGAGTATCCTGTGATTGAAAATACAAATATTCCTAGAACAATTAATAGTGAAACTGAAAATGTTTTCTTTCAAAAAGGGTCTGGATGGTACGATATGACATTAGAACATCGTTCACCGGATATTATTGATGAAGAAAATTCCGATTTAACAAGCCGTATCAAAACCATAAAAACGACATCTAAATCATACACTTATGGCGAAGATTATTTTGATTTATATCGAACTTTACCAGGATTAGATACGGGTTATGAAATTGTTTCAGTTATTGACAACTTACAAAGCGGTGTTAGTAATAATATTACAAGTGATATATTCAATAGAAAGAATATTAGTATTTATATTTCATCGGCAAATGCGGTTGATTATGACATTTATAAAAAATCTAAAGAACTACAATTATCGTTTGGTAGTGCAACTTTAACGCCACAAACGGGTGTCACATTTGCAGAATTCGCCGATAAACTTTTGCACGAACAAATCACCAATTCTAATACAATAAAATATGCTAAAAATTATATTAAATTAGAAGACATTTATAGGGATTATATTACGCAAACTGGATTTATTCCTTATTTTTTAGGGGACGTAAACGAGTTTGTTAATATGATGGGGACTAATTGGACAACTTTACTCAGCCAAATAATTCCTTCAACAACTATATGGACAGGTGGTAATATCATTGAAAATAGTAGATTTGGAAGGCCAAAATATCAATACAGATTAGGATGTCAACCAAAACAATTTATTGAAGTATTATACCCGGAATTTGATGAAAAAACAATTAGTAATGATATTAAGGGCATTATTGGTGATGGTTATATTACAACAGGGGATACCTTAAACGGTAATACGTTTAGGGGATTAAGTACTGCAATAAGCGTAAAATATTATCCGGTAATTGAAATTGACGGTCTTATTTATTCGGGAACAAGTATAAATCTTAGCGGTAATGATTTATTTTCTGGGGTCACTTTTAATAATTGTTCGGGATCGACATTTGAAGAAGAAGAATTACCTTTAATTTGTGGTTATGAAGAAACTTTAAATCCAAATTTTGCGGCTATACAAGAATCGTGGAAAACTATTTTAAGTGATCTGATAGATAATTTTGTAAATAATGAAATACCTAAATTAACTTATGAATATTTTACCGATTCCGATGGAATTGAAAAAATAAAATTTACATCAATTAAATATGATACAAATGAATGTTCTGTTATTGATTATTTTGATTATCGATTTGTTATTGAAATCGTAACAGAAAAAAATAATTGTTCATTCAATGCGTTTATACATACAAATGGGGGCCATTATTCAGGAGGAACTGGATCGACATTATGTTTATTAACCGAAGACATTTATTTTGATTTTGATGGCGTTGAGGATATTAAAGCATTTAATAATTGTGTTCCATTTCCTTATCCGACTTCGATAATGGATACATCAGGAAACACTATTACACATATTACTCCACAATATAGTGGATGCACTATTGTTTTTAGAAACGTATACGAAAATGATGTGTTTGATTTACTGTTTACAGATTCAACTAACTGTGACATTAAAGTTAAAGTAGAAGGGTTAAAAATTAAATGGATCAATAAGGACGAATATCAAATTGTTCCAAAATTACAATATAGACAAAGTTATAATTATGGTTTAAAAAACGATTCCTATGTTCTTATTAGCGGGGAAACTATTACAACAAAGCTTGTTAGTGGATTAACCGAAGGTGACTTATTAATTTTAAGTAATTTTAATAGTAATTTTATAAGTAATAAACAAATAAAGGAAGGGTTAGATACAAACAATTTTTCATTTATTCAGAACAATACCGCCAAAGAAATTATTAAAATTGATTGTTTAGGATCTATTAAAAAATATATCATTAATGGTATATACGAAGTATTACCAACAACTAAATTGTTTGTCTATACTAACAAATATGTAGACAATAAAGGTAATGTGACTTTGAACGATAGTTATTTCTTTGATGATAGATTTCCTGAGCACTTACAACTTAAAACAACCACTGAAAATTGTTGCGGAGATGTTAAAGAAAGTAAGGATTATTTAATTACACAAGATGGCAAGTTAATTGAAGTAATATCAAGTGAATTAGAAATTTGTGAAGCTGAAGTTTATTATAATATTAACGTTATCGATGATGATAATTTAAACTTTTTATCACTTTATAACGGATCTAGTGATACACAATTAATGTTAGGACATAATTATGTTCCATTTACTCTAATGGATATGGAACTATTGCAAACATATGTCGGTACTACAGAATGTACAGAAGATGAAAGAGAAATATATGTTGATCCATGTTCTGGCGACACTATATATAATTGTGATTTGGTTGGTAATGCAACATTTATTAATATGGAAATAACCCCAACAGTTACTCCAACTATGACTATTACTCCAACCATGACTGTTACACCTACTGTTACGCCATCAAATACCGCTACGCCAACAATAACACCAACAATTACTGCAACTAATACACCTACAGTAACAAAAACGCCTACGAGAACTAGTAAAGTCACACCTACCCCAACAAGAACATCAACTTTAACTATGACACCTACAAGTACTAATACTCCAACAGTAACAAGTACTAATACATCGACGCCTACACAAACTGTAACTCCAACAACAACTAAAACACCTACGCCAACTAGAACAAACACCCCAACAAATACAACAACGCCGACCACAACGCCTATTATTGAATACACCTGTGATTATGAGTCTTTTGAATTTATCGAAGGAGAAAATTACCAAAAATTAAAAGTATATGTTGGTCATGAATTAGGTATCGTGACATTAACATATGAGCCTGTAATAATTCCAGATAAATACATAGTTTATTTTGATAATCAAATAGTTATAAATACTGGATTTGTAATTGATAGCGGTACAACTTCTTTCTGTAAGGGTACCACAACTGATCACGTTTACGTTGAAATAATACCTTCAATAGAAATAGGAAGTCGTTGGAAAATTAACGTTTCCTGCCCAGACGGTCCTTGTACACCTGCGACGCCAACACCAACAGCAACAATTACCACTACAAGTACTAATACTCCAACAGTAACAAGTACTAATACATCGACGCCTACACAAACTGTAACTCCAACAACAACTAAAACACCTACAGCAACATCGTCAAATACACCTACGCCTACGATAACAAGTTCGCCAACAAATACGCCAACATTAACTAATACACCTTCAAATACGGTAACAAATACGCCTACAGTTACTTCATCGATTACACCTACTATAACGCAAACAAGTACGCCTAGTGTTACTCCAACAAATACGCCCACAGTAACACCTACGGTTACGCCTACATCCACAAGTACTAATACTCCAACAGTAACAAGTACTAATACATCGACGCCAACTAGAACAAGTGCCCCCACACGTACGCCCGCGCCGACAAAAACCCCCACGCCCACAGTAACACCTACAGCCACAATAACTAGTACACCTACGGTTACACCGACAAATACGGTAACACCTACGGTGACGCCAACGAATACGGTAACGCCAACGAATACGGTAACACCTACGGTGACGCCAACGAATACGGTAACGCCAACGAATACGGTAACACCTACGGTGACGCCAACGAATACGGTAACGCCAACGAATACGGTAACACCTACGGTGACGCCAACGA
>Ga0209099_1002353_pt1 | contig 16752 bp, 11 predicted proteins | sample AD_JPNHW2_MetaG_FD_184430 | JGI IMG/M metagenome (GOLD analysis project Ga0209099, IMG submission 184430) | Active sludge microbial communities of municipal wastewater-treating anaerobic digesters from Japan - AD_JPNHW2_MetaG (SPAdes) (version 2) | ecosystem: Engineered > Bioreactor > Anaerobic... | reverse complement strand
CCCACCGGAAGCTCGGCGTCGACGCGGCCCTTGACGGCTGCGTATCGTATGCCGTGGCGACCGCCTACGAGGGCGACAGCCTGGTCGCGCCCATCGCGCGCTGCGGCGAGGGCTGAAAGTGCGACACAAGCTGGTTGCGCCCGGGTCGAGCCATTCAGCGACTTGGTAAAGCGGGGCCTGTCAGGGGAAAATGGCGACGAGCGCTGCGCGCCGTCGTCATTTTTCCCTGCCACCCGCCGCGTTACGAATTCAGAAAATAGCGATCCCGGGTTCATCCCTCGTTTGCCGTCCTTTCAGACGGCGCCGCCAGCCAGGGGGCCGAATTTCCGAAACTGCTTATCCGTGCTGTAGCGCCCAACCAGAGATTGTTGCTGACCGTCGCCGTATCCGACGGACGTTTTGTCAGGAAAGCCGGCATGGCGCAGCATGCGGCGCGGCCGATTTCCTGAAGGTCGGCATTGGCGGCAATTTCTGGACATCGCCTCGGTCAGCGGGTGTATACTCGTCCCGATCGATCCCTGATGTGGAGGAGAAAAACATGGAACATGAAATAACGGCGAAGGGTCCCCTGCTCGACAGCCAGGGCAGGCTCCGGGAGCCAGGCTGGGCGAAGACCCTCATCCTCGACTACGACCGCGCGGCCATCAAGGCCAGGAATAGCCGCATCAAGGAATGGGACTACTACTGCATCCTCGCGGGAGATTGCGTCCTCGCGCTCACGATAGCGGACAACGCGTACATGGGCCTTCTCTCCGCATCGGTCCTCGACCTGAGCGCTGGCACGGACGCCACCGAGAGCGTCATGACGCTCATGCCCATGGGCAAGTTCGGCCTTCCTCGCAATTCCGCGGAGGGAGTCACGGAGGCGGCCGCAGGCGGCACGAAGCTCCGCTTCGAGGCGAAGGACGGCGTCCGCCGCCTCCAGTTCTCCTGGCCGACCTTCTGCTCGAAGAAGGCGCCGCGCCAGGCGCGCACGAGCTGCTGCGTCCCCCTCCCTCCGGACGACGCGGCCGCAGCGAAGTCGGGCAACGCGTCCATGGTCGGGTTATCGGGCGAGCTCGTCCTCACCGAGAAGCCGGCGAGGGAGTCCATGGTGATCGCCACGCCCTGGTCCGGCGCGCCGCATGCCTTCTACTACAACCAGAAGATCAACTGCCAGGACGTAGAGGGCAGCTTCAAATTCGGCAACCGCGAATTCGTCCTCGAGAAGGGCAAGGCCTTCGCCGTCCTCGACTGGGGCCGCGGAGTCTGGACCTGGAAAAACACCTGGCTCTGGGGCTCGGCCTCGGGCCTCGCGCATTTCGAGGGCTCCAAGACGCCCCTCTCCTTCGGCTTCAACATCGGCTACGGCTTCGGCGACACGGGCGCAGCGAGCGAGAACATGGTCTTCGTCGACGGCAAGGCGCACAAGATCGGAAAGCTCACCATCGAACTCGACGACAGGGACTTCATGAAACCCTGGCACGCGAAGTCGGAGGACGGCCGCTTCGACCTCGTCCTCACGCCCACCCTCGACCGCGCCGCGACCTCCGATTTCCTCATCCTCGCCTCGATCCAGCACCAGGTCTTCGGGCACTGGGCAGGGACCGTGGTCCTGGAGGACGGGAAGAAAATCGCGGTCGAGGGGCTCCTCGGCTTCTGCGAAAAGGTGAAGAACCGCTGGTAGGTATCGCACATCGCTTTGCTTTCCCGTTATCCATACATGAAGCCGCCGGGCCTCAGTGGCCCGGCGGCTTTTTCTGGTCCGCGCGCGTTGCCTCGCCTCGCCGGGCCGTCGCTACCCGGCGCTCGTCACTTGCGTCGCCGGGTAGCGAGCTCCTCCGCGAAGCCGGGCGCAAGCCTCCGCCTGAAGGAAGTAGCCCAGGATGCGGACATGAGCCTTCTGACGCCGGGAATGAGCTCGAGCAGGCGGACGACATAGGCCATGGCAATGCTGCCCAGAACCACTCCGGCGAACCATACGAGAAGGCGCTCGCCGCTGCCCGTCGCGCCGAGAAGTGGGCCGAACCAGCGGGTCCAGGGCAGGAAGACGGGGACGATGAAGGCAATGAGCGCCGGGATCGAGAACCTGATCGCGCCGACGGGGCAGAGGTTCGCGCAGCGCTGGCAGCCCTCGCAGGAGGCCTTCCAGAAGGGCCGCCTGCCGATCATGACAATGCTTCGTTTCGGGCAGGAGGCCGCGCAGAGCCCGCAGCCGGTGCAGGAAGTCGATGCCGACCAGCAGAGGCCGAGGATATGGCGGCCTAGGGCCGAGAAGGCCGCGGAGGCTATCCAGGTAGCGGCGATACCGTTGGCCTTAACGGGACGGATTTCCTCCTTGCCCTCGGAAAGGAGGCCTGCGAGGCGGTCAACCTCGACGAGGGCGGCCTGCGTGCGGGTCTCGGCGGCCGCCGGCTCGGTGGCGCCGTAGAACTGCACGAAAGCCTCGGGCATCTCGAGGGCCGCGGTAAGGACGGTTTTCCGGCCCGACTCGCGAAGCCGGCGCGTTGCGCGCTTCAAGGTGCGCCCTTCGTAGCCGCCGCCTCCCATCGTGGCCACGACGGCCGCCTTCCTGCCGAGGGCAACGGGCAACCTCGCCATGAATCGATCGACGATGGCGGGAGCAGCGAAGGAGAATACCGGGAAGCAGAAGACGTCGAGACCGTCGGCCTCGACCGGCAAACTTGCGCCATAGGCGTCGGCATCGAGGGCTCGCGAAGCCGAGAGCCTGAATTTGGGCGTCCTGTAGGACTCGATCGGCGAGAGGACGCTCGTAATGCCCCTCGCCTCGAGGGACCGGGCCATGCGCGCCGCCACGAGCCAGCTGTTGCCCGCGCCCGAGAACCAGTAGATCATCGCCTTCATGCCTTGCCTCCAGCCGGAGCGTTCGATATCGCCTATCGCGTCCTGCGGCGGTTTGCCGCGGACACGCTGGGTCACATGAGATTCACGGGATCGACATCAGTCTCCACGCGGACCGAGGAGGGCGGCTCCCAGGCCGCGAGGAGTCCTCCGAGCGAGGCGTGGAGCTCCTTGATGCCCGGCGAACGGAAGATGACCTGCCAGCGCGCGGTCCCCGCGACGAGGGCGAGGGGACACTCCGCGGGGCCGAGGATCTCGGCGTCTGCAGGTACCACTAGCGCAGCCTCGCGGGCGAAGAGGACGGCGGCCTCCGCGGCCTTTGCCTTGTCCTTGGACCTGAAGACCACGCGCACGAGGCGGGCGTAGGGCGGAAAACCGAGCTCGCGCCGCGCCGAAAGCTCGAGGTCGTAGAAGCCCGCAAGGTTGCCGTTCGCCGCCATCCTGATGACGGCGCTGTCGGGCCTGAAAGTCTGCACGTAAACGCGGCCATCGGGCGAGAAGCGGCCCGCCCTGCCCGCCACCTGCACGATGAGGGCGAAGGTCCTCTCGGCGGCGCGGAAGTCGGGGATGTTGAGGCTCGTGTCCGCGAGGACCACGCCGACGGTCTTCACCTTCGGGAAGTTGAAGCCCTTGGCCACCATCTGCGTGCCGAGGAGGAGGTCGGCCTTGCCCTCGCGGAATTCGCCGAGGATGCGCTCGAGCTCGCCCTTGCGCGAGGTCGTGTCCGCGTCGAGGCGGAGGAGGCGCAAACCGGGAAAGAGCCTTGCGGCTTCCTCCTCGACGCGCTCCGTGCCGAAGCCGGCCCAGCCCACGTCGAGCGACCCGCATTCGGGACAGGCCCTGGGCGGCGCGACGCGATAGCCGCAATAGTGGCAGACGAGGGCATTGCGGTCCTTGTGGTAGGTAAGCGCGACTGAGCAGTGCTTGCAGCGGATCTCGGCCCCGCAGCTCCGGCAGCGGAAGAAGTAGGAGAAGCCGCGGCGGTTGAGGAAGAGGATGGACTGGCCGCCTGCGGCTGCGGTGTCGCGTATCGCGGAGGCGAGGGTCGAGGAGATGGCCGAGGCCTCCCCGCGCATGTCCACGACCTCGACGGCGGGGGGGGCGCCGCCCGAAAGCCGCTTCGTCAGGGAAAGGCGGCTCACCTGCCTCTCCTCCATGAGGCTCCACGCCTCGAGCGAGGGCGTGGCGCTGCCCATGACAAGGGTGGCGCCCTCGGCGGCCCGCCTCCGCATCGCGACCTGGCGGGCGTGGTAGCGGGGCGCGTTCCCGGCCTTGTAGGAGGACTCGTGTTCTTCGTCGATCACGATGAGCCCGAGGCGCGGCAGGGGCGCGAAGATGGCGCTCCGCGCGCCGATGACCACGTCGGCCTCGCCGCGCAGTATGCGCCTCCACTCGGCGAGCTTGCGCGTGGGCGTGAGGCGGGAATGGATGACGGCGCAGCGCGCTCCGAAGCGGCGCTGGGCCGCCTCGACGACCTGGCCCGTGAGGGCGATCTCGGGCACGAGGTAGATGACGCCGCGGCCGCCCGCGAGGGTCGCCTCGGCCGCCTGGAGGAAGACCTCCGTCTTGCCGCTTCCCGTGAGGCCGTAGAGGTAGTGGATGCCGCCGTGCTTCGCAGTGATGGCCGCGAGGGCGGCCGCCTGCTCCTCCGACAGCGCAAGAGCCTTCTCGCGTATGTCGAGGTCCTCCGCATCGAGGGCGGGAGCCTCGGACTCGCGCCGCCCCGAGGGGAGCATGGCCGCGAGGGCCTCGCCGATGCCGCAGAAGTACATGCCAGCCATCCAGCGGGCCAGCTCGACGCCGCGCGGGTCGAAGAGGGGCTCCTTGTCGATCGAACGCGTTATGCGCTTTACCTGGGCCTCGGGGATGTCGCAGGCGTCGAGTTCGCCCACCACGTAGCCCGTGGCCTCGCGTCGGCCGAAGGGCGCGGCGACCCGACAGCCCAGGGCCGCGGGAGCCTCGTCGCTGTTTCGGTAGGTGAAGGCCTCGGGGAGGGGTACGTCGAAGGCTACCTTAAGGAAGGAGGACATCGCCCAACTTGTCCCTCAGGAGCTTCAGGTCCTCCCAGGCGGGGCGCTTCCAGGCCTCGTCCCGGAGTATGGCGCTCGGATGGAAGGTCCCGATGAGGGGGATGCCGCGGTACTCGAACCAGCGGCCATGGAGCTTCGTGATGCCCTCCGACTGGCCCGTGAGGGCCTGGATGGCGGTGCGCCCGAGGCAGAGGATGGCCCTGGGCGAGAGGATCTCGACCTGCCGTTCGAGCCAGGCGGAACAGGCCTTCACCTCGTCGGGAGCGGGATCCCGGTTGGCGGGAGGCCGGCACTTCACGACATTGGCGATGTAGGCGTTCGTCTCGCGAGAGACGCCGATGGCGGCGAGCATCTTGTCGAGGAGCTGGCCTGCGGGACCGACGAAGGGCAGGCCCTGCGCGTCTTCCTCGGCTCCCGGCCCCTCTCCCACGACGAGGACGAGGGGGCATTCGACGCCGGTGCCGAAGACGACCTTCTTCCTGCCCGCCTGGAGACGGCAAGCCAGGCAGATGCCGGCCTCCCGCGACAGGGTGGCGAGGAAGCGGACGCGGTCCGCTGCAGGGATGGAAGCGGGCATCGCGTCGGCACGTGGCCCCGTCCGGGCGCCGGCGTTTCCGTCGGGAGAACCCGAGATGGCGGAGGCCGGGCCGCTGGCCGCGACTACGGTCGCGCGCGCGGCAGTTTCCGCGGCGGCTTCCCCTGCGGCCCGCGAAGCGGCTATCGCGGCGAAATCGGGCTTGCTGCGGTCGCGGCGGATGCCGCCCCGCATCCAGTCCTCGACGATGGAGAGCTCGTCCCAGAGCCCCTCGAGGCCTTCCCTGTCGAGGCTCATGCTCCGCCCTCCCCCGATTCGCCGTCTCCGGCTTCCGCGTCCTCGGACTCGCCGATGGCGCCCTCGCCGTCGTCAAGGGGCTCGTCGTCCTCGTCGAGGCAGGCCGCCTTGCCCTGGCCGCCCCCCGCGGCCTCGGTCTGGAGACCGTCGACCTCGCGCTGGACCTTGCCGAAGGAGCGAACCGAGAGGAAGCTCGCGATGAGTTCGGGATCGCCCAACCTTGCCTTCTCCTCCTCGAGGAGGCGCGAGGCTACGGCCAGATAACGCGGCGCGTCCGCGGGCTCTAGGAGCTTCGAGGCGAAGTAGTAGTAGAGGACGAGATCCTTGGAGGGAAGGAGGAGGCCAGTCGTGAAGAAGTAGGATGCCTCGTTGAGGAAGAAGCGCGCCCGTTCGGGCTTGCAGCGCTCCATCGAGCTCTCCACGAGGAGGATGAGGACCGTGAAGGTCGGCCAGTAGCAGGAATGGCGGAGGCCGATGGTGAGGGCTTCAAGGGCGGTCTCCTCCGCCTTGCGCACATCGCCGGCGAGATAGCGGCAGACCGCGAGGGTCCGGAGCGCGTCGAGGCGGTAGTAGTCATTGTGGAGCTGACCGGCGAAGAACTCGGCCTGGACGAAGCGGTCCTTCACCGTGTCGCGCTCGCCCATGAGGAGGGATGCGAGTCCGAGCATCGCGTTGGCCTGCGAGAGGGAGACCTCCGAGAGCTGCCCGAGGCCGAGGAGGGTCTTCGCGGATTCCATCACCCGCCTGTAGTCGGAAAGCTGCCAGAGGATCCGGACCTTGAGTTCCCAGGCCTCGAAGCGGGAGACGGTACGGTCCTCGGGGATCGAGGCGATGCTCCGCTCGATAACCGCGAGGGCCTTGCCGTACTCCCCGGCGAGGAGGTAGCACTCGGCCTTGGCTCCCGCCGCCTCGTAGGGATCGCCCGACGGGACGCCTTCGCACTGCTGGACGAGGCGCCGCGCCTCCTCGATGTCACCGCGCTGGACCTGGGCCACGGCCATGTTGCGGAGGACGTTCTGCACGCTCCGTGCCTGGATGTCGGAGCGACGGTAGTAGTAGAGGGCCTTCTGGCCCGTGAACACTGCCTTCTGGAAGGTGAAGCTCATGGCGTTGTACGCGCAGATCTGGTGGTAGGCGTAGCCCATGAGGTTGTCGTCCTTGCGGGTGAGGGCGATGCGCATTATGCGCTTCAGGACGGCTTCCGATTCCTCGTTCTTGCCGCGGTTGAAGAGGATGGCCGATTTCGTGATGAGGAGGCGGACCGCCGCCTTGTCGTCCTTGCGGAGCCGCCGGTAGAGGATCTCGATGTAGGGCAGATACTCCGAACTCATGTTCTTGTTCGGATCGTTCTCCATGGCCCGGAAGGCCTCGGAGTAGCGCTCCGCCCGCGTGAGGTGGTAGATGAGCCTGAGGCGGTTGGGACGCGCCTGCGCGAGGAGTATGTCGGAGATGTAGCCGTGGAGGATGCGCTTGTTGTGGTTGAGGATGGAGGCATAAAGGGCCTTCTTGAAGACATCCACACGGTAGAAGTAGAACTCGCCCTGCTTCGAAAGGAGGCCGTCGGAGAGGAAGCCCTCGAGGGCCTCTTCCACGATGGTAGGATCGCCTCCCGAGGCCTTCTCGATGAATCGCGCATCGTCCGCGCGGAAGGAGTGCACGAAGACGGAAACCTTCTTCGCAAGGTCGCGCCAGGAGGGCGGATAACGTTCGAGGCTCGTGAGGAAGATGTTCTGGATGGTTGCGGGGAGGGAGGAGTCATCCCGGTGGCGCGCGGCGTAGATCGCGTACTCCCTGATGAAGAGGGGATTGCCCTGGCTCGCCTCGAGGACGCGGTGCAGGGCTTCGTCGCTTGCATCGGGCCAGTGCTCGCGCGCGAGCGCAGCGGCATCCGTCTCGTCGAGGGCGCCGAGCTTCATGGTCTTGACGCCCTGGAAGGCCTTGCGCAGCTCGGGCGGGAACTCCCTGCCGGCGAGGATGAAGAAGGGCTTCACGCAGTCGGTGCGGAAGAGGTATTGGAAAAATTCGCGCGATAGGCGATCCATGAAGGAGGCGTTGTCGATCACCACGAGGATGGGGAATACATCCGAGGCATGGCGCTCGAGGATTGCGTTGAAGATGCCGTAGAGGACGGCGATGAAATCCGGATCGGGCTTGTCCGAGTCCGAGGCCTCAAGGAGGCGCGCGAAGCGCTCGCCCGCGCTTGCGTCCACGCCGCCCAGCTTCCGCAGGGCCGCCTGCACCGCTTCTGGCTTCGCGCCGGGCTCGAGGCCGAGGTAGCCGAGCACGATGTCGACGATGAGCGCGAAGCCGCCCGGCCTGTACTTCTGCGCCCGTGCCGCAAGGATGGGCGTGCGGAAGTCGGGAAAGAGCCGGATCTTGTCGACAAGGGCCTGCGCGAGGCGGCTTTTGCCGATGCCCGCCTCGCCGAGGAGGTAGAAGCCCGAGACCTCGGCGTAGCTGTTGCGCATGTAGGCCTTGAGAAGCTCGTCGAGCTCCGCCTTTCGACCGATGAATGGGCCCTTGTCGCGAAGGCGGGCGGTCACTTCGGCCTTGACCTTGTAGGCCCGGACGAGCTCGGTCTTGCCCTTGGCCTCGATGTCCTCGGGGGGACCGAACTCGAAGTCGTCCTCGCACTTTTCCTTCGTCGACTCGGAGACGAGGATGGAGTCAGGTTCCGCCGCGGCCTCGAGGCGCTGCGCGACATTCATCGCGTGTCCCGTCACCACGTCGAACTCTCCGCGACGGCCCGTCGTGACGAGACCCGTGTTGATGCCGGTCCTGAAGGAGAGGGCCAGGCTCCTCGACTCGAGCCTGCGGTTCTCCTCCTTCACGCGTCCGAGGAATTCGAGGGCGGCGTGGATGGCCCGCGAGGGATCGTCCTCATGGAGTTCCGGCACGCCGAAGACCGCGACGAGGGCGTCACCGATGTACTTTTCGACGTTGCCCCCATGGCTCCTGATGATCTCCTCGAAGATGCCGAAGACCCTCGTCATGAGGGCATCCATTTCCTCGGGATCCATGTGTTCGGAGAGGGCCGTGAAGCCCTTCATGTCTGAGAAGAGGATGGTGGCGGTCCGGCGCTCGCCGGCCTTGAGGTTATCGCGTTCGGCCATGGATGAGGCAAGGATACACGGAAGCCGAGGGAGGGCGCAAGGCCGGCCACCGCGAGCCGGTCGTCAGTCCGTTACGATGGCGAGCTCCCCGGCGGCGAAGCGCCCGCAGCTCACGCGCACGCGGATGGTTCCGGGCTCTCCCGTCGTCCTCACCCAGAAGGCTGCACAGCCTCCCTGCAGGGCGAAGCGCCTAGGCCCCGCGATGGAGCCCGGCCCTTCCACCTCGATGTCGATTGCTTCCGCGGCGAAGGGCTCGATGTTGCCGTACTGGTCGACGAGGCGGACCTCGACGCGGGTGGCGTCCCAGCCTTCGAGATAGGTCGAGGCGTCGCCCCAGACCGCGGACTCGGCGGCGCCCTTCGCGAGGAGATGGAGGTCGTCGGCGCGGAGCTGGAGGGCCGCGGGCACGGCATCGCCTCCGTAGCGCCGCCTCGCCACCTCCTTGCCAGATATGAGGCCCACGAGCTCCCAGGATTCATCCTCTGCTCCCCATCCGATGGTGAACTTGCCGAAGAGGGCCTCGGCCTCGTGGAGGCTCAAACGGTTCCGGAGGAGGAGGAGGGCCATGCCGAGCTTGTCCGCAAGGTTGAGGTTCTGGTAGCCCACGGTGAGGACCTTGCCGGCTATCCTGCGGATCGCCGCGCGGTCGCGGAGGGAGAAGTCGCTGCCGTCAAGCTGGTCGCCCACGAGGTCACGCACCACGACGGGAGGATGCCGGAGACGCGGCCAGGAGCGGCGATCGGGAAGGAAGGAGCCGATGCGCTTGCCGCCGCGCCAGAGCACGACTTCATCGCAATTGGTATAGATGTCGATGGGAAGGAGGGTGGCGGCGCATCGCTCGCCCTTGGCGAAGATGCAGGCGGCCTCGAGGACCACGCCTTCGGCAGGGTCGCGCTGGCTCGCATAGAGGGCCGCCGCGTACTTCGGGATGCGGAACATGTCGGAGACGCCGTGGTAGCAGATGCGGTCGCCCGATCCGAAGTCCTTGTGGGTGTTGTAGTCAAAGGCGCACCAGCCGATGGCGCCTGCAATGCCCTTCGTGGAGGCCGCTGCGTTGACGACCGCCGCATGCCGGCGCGCGTGCTCCGCGAGACGCTCCTCGTTGTCGAAGCGCTTCGTGGGGTACATGTGGCCGTTGTACTCGGTGACGAGGTAGGGGACGTCGCGCCCGAGGCCCGTCACAGACCTCGGCTTGCGAAGGACCCGCTCGCCGCCGTCGAAGACGAAATCGTTGAAGGTGTAGACATCCTCGAGAAGCTCGCTTTTGTCGATGCAGCGGATGCCGCCGCGCGCGCGGGTTGGATCGAGGCGATGGGCGATCTCGTTCGTGCTCACGTAGAAGTCGTGATCGTCCTTCGACTCATTGATGCGTACGCCCCAAAGGACGATGGAGGGACGGTTCCTGTCGCGCACGATCATCTCGCGCAGGGCCATGCAGGCGTTGTCCTTCCAGGCCGCGTCGCCGATGTGCTGCCAGCCGGGGAATTCCTCGAGAACGAGGAGACCGAGCTCGTCACAGGCGTCGAGGAAGGCCTTTGCCTGCGGATAGTGGCTCGTGCGCACGAGGTTGACGCCGAGCTCGCGCTTCAGGATCTCTGCGTCGCGCCTCTGGACGCGGGCGGGCATCGCGTAGCCCTGCCAGGGAAAGGACTGGTGGCGGTTGAGGCCCCGGATGACGACGCGCCTGCCGTTGAGGAAGAAGCCCTCGGGCTTCCACTCCGCGGTCCTGAATCCGATGCGCTGGCGCTCGACATCGATCGCCGTGCCGGAGGAAAGGAGCTCGACCTCGAGCGAATAGAGGACCGGGGCGTCGAGGTCCCAGGTCCTGAGGCCGTCGAGACCGCGGAGCCGGATCGAAGCACCCAGGCCGCCATCGTCGCCGCGGGCAGCACTGGCAGCATCCAATGCCGCGATGGGCGCCACAGCCTCTGCCGCAACCCTCGAGCCGTCCATGAGGCGCGCGCGCGCCGAGAGGCCGTCGGTTGCGCGCTGGCCGCGCGCTGCGCCGGGGGCCGCGCCAGCGGCCGCGGCATCGATGGCAACCTCGATATCGAGGGACTTCCTCGCCTCGAGGGCGTCCATCGGCTTCGCGAAGACGCCCTTGATGAAGGCGGCTTCCTGGATGCGCAAGCCCACGCCGCGATAGATCCCGCCGTAGCAGAGGTAGTCGACTACGTGGCCGAAGGGAGGGATGTCGGGGCGCTCGGTGGAATCGACGCGTACGACGACGCGGTTCATGCCGGCCGACGCGAGCGACGTGACTTCGATCGAGAAGGGCGTGTAGCCGCCGAGGTGGCCGCCCGCGGGTTTGCCGTTCACCCAGACATCGCAGGCCGTCATGACGCCCTCGAAATCGAGGAAGGCCCTCCGCCCTCCCGGCAGCGCGGGGATCTCGACATCCCTCGCATAGGTCGAGATGAACTGGTAGGACTTCTCGTCGAAGGCGTTGTAGGGCAACTCGAGGTTCGTGTGCGGGATGTCCACGGGAGCCCAGCCTGCGAGCTGATGACGCGGATCGACGAAGGCGTCCTCGAAGCGGGGAAGGAAGCGCCAGCCGGCGCCTAGCGAAGTCACGTTACGCATGGCTTATCCTAGGCGCGGCGGGGCCGGAGGTCAAGCGCGGGAGCGCCCTCAGCCCTCCTCGAAAAGCCAGGTCGAGAGGTAGCGCTCCCCCGTATCGGGGAAGATCACTACTATGAGCTTCCCCTCGTTCCCGGGCCGTTGCGCGACCTCGAGGGCCGCGTGGAGTGCGGCCCCGGAGGAGATGCCTACGAGTATCCCCTCCTCCCTGGCGAGCCTGCGCGCGGCGATGCCTGCGTCCTCGTTCCGCACTTTGACGATCTCATCGACGAGGTCGCTCCGGTAGACCTCGGGGACGAAGCCCGCGCCGATGCCCTGGATCTTGTGAGGTCCAGGCTGGCCACCCGAGAGGACAGGCGAATCAGCAGGCTCGACTGCGACGGCGCTGAGGCCTGGCTTCTTCGCCTTGAGGGCCTGTGCCAGACCTGAGATAGTGCCGCCGGTGCCCACTCCCGCGACGATGATGTCCACCTTCCCGTCGGTATCCTGCCAGATCTCCTCGGCCGTTGTCCGGCGGTGGACCTCGGGGTTGGCGGGATTCGCAAACTGCATCGGCATGAAGGCCCCCGGAGTCGAGGCGAGGAGCTCCTCGGCCTTCGCGATGGCACCCTTCATGCCCTTGGCGCCTTCCGTCAGGACGAGTTCCGCACCGAAGGCAGCGAGAAGTTTCCGGCGCTCGACGCTCATGGTCTCGGGCATCGTAAGGATGACATGATAGCCCTTGGCCGCGGCTACCGCGGCGAGCGCCACGCCCGTATTGCCGCTCGTCGGTTCGACGATGACCGAGCCGGGCTTGAGGAGGCCCTTGCGCTCGGCGTCCTCGATCATAGCCAGACCGATACGGTCCTTGATGCTCGACCAGGGATTGAAGGACTCGACCTTGGCGAGGATCGTCGCCAATGGCGCTTCGAGCCCCGACTCGAGTCCCGACTCGAGCCCTGTCCCCCTTGGGCGCTGGTGGATCCGGACGAGGGGAGTATTTCCGACGAGTTCGGTCATGTATTCGGCATATTTCATGTGCTTCTCCTTGATGGTCTAGATGTAGTACTCGGGCAGGCCCGAGATGGCGGCCAGGCTGGAAAGCTTCCTGGTCGAAAGATAGGAGCGCATCGTTTCCTCGAGGCCGTTCCATAACTTTCGAGCCTCGCAACCGCTGGAACGCGGGCAGGAGGCGACGCGGCCGACTCCAGTACGGCATGCCCCGGGACTGTCCCTACAATCCACGAGGGACAGGCGTCCCTCGAGGGCCTCCACCGCCGCAAGGATGTCGATATCATCGGGGGACAGGGCAAGTTCGTAGCCACCGTGAGCCCCCCTCACCGAACGAAGGAAACCCGCCGCGACGAGGCGGGCTGCGAGCTTGGACAGGTACTTCTCCGGAATGCCTTCCGCCTCTGCAATGGAACGAAGATCGACGGGCCCCTGGTCCAGGCGCTCCGCGAGATGGATGAGGAGCCTGAGGCCGTATTTTCCCTTTGTCGAGAGGATCGACATGATTACCCCTTAGTAGACCTTTTTAGTCTACATAAACAGACGCGCACTTGTCAATAGAAACATGTTCTCATCACCTGCGGATCCCACTGTCATTGAAATGGACCTTCGGAAGACGTTATGATTTCCCCTGCCATGTCAGAGATTCCGGCGCCGGAAGACGCCCTCCCCGCCCAGGGGAAAACGAAACGGGCGGCCCTCGTGCTCGGCGCCCTCGGCATAGTCTTCGGCGACATCGGAACCTCGCCGCTCTACGCCCTCCGCGAATGCTTCGCTCCCGAGCGGGGCATGACCACGAGCGCGGAAAACGTCCTCGGCGTCGTCTCCCTCCTTTTCTGGACCCTCTCCCTCGTCGTCTGCGTAAAGTACCTCATCTTCGTGCTCAGGGCTGACAACAAGGGCGAAGGCGGCATCCTCGCCCTCGTCAGCCTCGTCGGGACGAGGATTCGTGAAGCCAACAAGGCCAAGGCGGCCGGTCTCATGGCCGCCCTCGCCATCCTGGGCGCGGCCCTCCTCTACAGCGATGGCATCATCACGCCATCGATCTCCGTGCTGTCAGCAGTCGAGGGCCTCGAGATCCTGGCGCCCGGCCTCAAGACATGGGTGGCGCCCATCGCGATAGTCATCCTCTTCTGCCTCTTCCCCCTGCAGTCAAAAGGCACGGCCGGCGTCGCCCGGCTCTTCGGCCCGCTGCTCGCCTTCTGGTTCGTCGTCATCGGCCTTCTCGGCCTGTCCTCGGTGATAGCCCGGCCCGCCATACTCCAAGCCCTGAGCCCGGTCTGGGCGGTGAGGCTCATCCTGCGCGAAGGCCCCCTGAGTTTCGGCATCCTCGGCTCGGTCTTCCTCGCGATGACGGGGGCCGAGGTCCTCTACGCCGACCTCGGCCACTTCGGGCCAAAACCGATACGGGAAGCCTGGTTTTCCCTCGTTTACCCTGCCCTCTTCCTGAACTACATGGGACAGGGCGCCTTCCTCCTCGGCCACCCCGGCGAAGTCGAGAACCTCTTCTACCGGCTGGCACCTTCCTGGGCCACCATCCCCCTCGTCGTGCTGGCGACGGCTGCGACCGTCATCGCGTCACAGGCCGTCATCTCGGGTTCCTTCTCCCTCGCAAGCCAGAGCGTACAGCTCGGTTATTGGCCGCGCATCGAGGTACGCCACACGTCGAAGGACAGGATCGGCCAGGTCTACGTACCCTTCATCAACGCCTTCCTCATGGTCGGTACCATCGGCCTTGTCCTTATCTTCAAGGAATCGGGCCGCCTCGCCAACGCCTACGGCATCGCGGTCTCGGCCACGATGCTCATCACGACCTGCCTCATGATCTATGTCGCCACGCACATCTGGAAGGTGAAGCCGCTCGCGGTCCTGCCCTTTGCCCTCGTCTTCCTCGTGATCGACACGGGCTTCTTCGTATCCAATGCCACGAAGATCGTCTCGGGGGGCTGGATAGTCGTCGCCCTCGCCCTTGTCTTCTTCCTTCTCATGAAGACCTGGCAGGACGGCAGGGCCCTCTTCCGGAAACGCATGCAGGTCTTCCGCGTCGAGCCGAGGATCTTCGCGGACAGCCTGGCCCTGGAGCCGCCTCTCCGCGTCCCGGGAAGCGCGGTCTTCCTCACGGGAGATCCGAACGGCGTACCGAAGGCCCTCCTCCACAACCTCAAGCACAACCGCGTCCTCCACGAACTCACCGTCATCGCGTCGATCAAGAATGTCGAGCAGCCCTTCATGGACGAGGCCGCGCGCGTGCGCAAGGCCGAGCTCTCGCCGGGTCTCTGGCACCTCGTCATCGACTACGGCTTCAGCGAGACGCCGGACATCCCTGCAGCCTTGGCCAAGGCCAAGGTGCCGGGCCTCGACCCGATGCGGACGGCCTACTTCGTGGGACGGGAGTCGCTCGCGCTCAGGAAGAAAGGAGGTGGCATGGCCTTCTGGCGCAAGCGCCTCTTCGATTTCATGTTCGAGAACGCCCTCGACGCCACGGCCTTCTTCCACCTGCCGCCCAACAACGTCATCGAGATCGGATCCCAGACCGTCCTCTAGCGCACATCGCGTGAGCGGCAGGGGGCAGCCGTGCCTGGCAACCGGCGGGCGACCGCCTTGCCGGGCCTTTGTCGACACATAGGGATTTCAGTATATTCAATCCATGGATAAGCAGAAAAACGGCCGGATCATGGCCATTCTTTTCGCGGGGGTGCTCCTGGGCGCGATGGACATAGCCATCGTCGGGCCCGCGATGCCCCTCATCAGGGCGCAGTTCGCGGTCGATGACCGCAGCCTCTCCTGGATCTTCACCATCTACATCCTGTTCAACCTCGTCGGTACACCCCTCATGGCGAGGCTTTCGGACATCCTCGGGCGCAAGGCCGTCTATACAGCGAGCATCGTGGCCTTCGCCTTGGGATCAGCGGGAGTAGCGGTATCGGGCGGCTTCGGCTTCCTCATTGCGGCGCGCGGCCTCCAGGGCCTTGCCGCCGGAGGCTTCATGCCCGTGGCGAGCGCGGTGATCGGCGACGTCTACCCGCCCGAAAAAAGGTTCATCCGGTATCCGGGTGGTAGAAAGCCGCCCGGATCTTTAGGAAGAAGTAGGCATCATCCCTGAAACCATATGCCATCCGCTTGATCACCTTGATCTTGTTGTTCACGCCCTCGATGACGCTTGTATGGATCGGATAGCGGCAATGGGCAAGGATTCCATCGCGCCAAAGAACCAGATTCCTGGCGAAGTGAACCAAAGGCGGGATCCTGGAGCGGACAGCCCTCTGATACCACTGCTGCCAATGCTGTGCCGCTTCTTTTTCATCTTTGAATGACCAAAGCAGCTTGAGGTCATCCTTCATGATATAAGCCTTGGCGAGGCGCCGGTTCGCGGCAAGGAGCTCCGTCAGGCGGACGCGATCCTCGGGACGAGTGATGTTCTCGCGGTTCCGCAGCAGAAGCCATCGAGCGCCCTTCACAAGCTTGCGGCCGGCCCGGTCTTCCCTGAGGCGATTCGCCTCGTCGACTCGGACGCGGTCGATGACTTCCCTGCCATAGCGGGCGACGATATGGAACAGGTCGTATACGATCTTCGCGTTGGGACAGTGATCCCTGATCTCGAGGGCGTATGTGGCGTTGCAGTCGATGGCAACGGCTTCGATCCGTGTGCAGGCTTCGGCACCCATCATGGCGAAGAATGGCCGGATGTCCCCGCGGGAACGCCCCCGGCCCACCCAGAGAACAGCCCCTGACTCGATGTCGATGACCACCGTCGCATAGCGGTGCCCCTTCTGGATGGCGAACTCGTCCATGGCCAGGATACGCGCTGAACGGGGGTCCTGACCGGATAGATGGCGCTCGAGCGCTTCCCTGTCTGCCTGCTTTACGGCGTCCCATCCCAATCCGAAGAACTCGGCGACATGGGCGAGGGCCATATGTTCGCAGAGTCCCGCGACTGCGGCGCCGAGCCGGCGGGTCAGGCGGGACCTTGCAGCCAGCCAAGGCAGGTTTTCCGTAAAAGGCCCGCACCGCGGGCAGCGAAGCCTTCGCCGCTCTACTTCGAGCGTTATTGTGGTTCCGAACAACGGCAGATCCCGTACCCTGCGCCAGCGATAATCATGGATATGGTCTGTATTGCGTCCGCACTTGGGACAGGTCCCTGGGCGATTGCGTTGGCTCTGGAGCTTGATCGTGGCTGTCGTGCCATCGTTTTCGAAACTGGCCACCTGGTAGCCTTCCCAGCCGCCAAGATCACCTATATCATTGACTTGCACGGTAGATACTCCGCCTTTGGTTGAGGTGTGGTTACCAACAACCTTTGGCGATCTACCGTGCTTTTTTCAAATCCCTACCTGCGTACCACCCTAAAGCCAGAAGAACCTAAAAA
>Ga0209099_1002351_pt1 | contig 16775 bp, 13 predicted proteins | sample AD_JPNHW2_MetaG_FD_184430 | JGI IMG/M metagenome (GOLD analysis project Ga0209099, IMG submission 184430) | Active sludge microbial communities of municipal wastewater-treating anaerobic digesters from Japan - AD_JPNHW2_MetaG (SPAdes) (version 2) | ecosystem: Engineered > Bioreactor > Anaerobic... | reverse complement strand
ACGTGACCGCCTGAAGTCCGCGCTCGGTCCTGGCGTCACGCTGGCCTCGCCCAGGTCGCCAGAGACAGCAAGGCTGCTCCGGTTTGCCCGCGACAATGCCGAACAAAAGATGATTGCATCGACGCGCGCGACTGACGTTTCTGCCCAGCTGGACGTTCTGAAAGTGGTACTCGACCTTCCTCGGATTCCCATGCGCATCGAGGGATACGACGTATCCAACATCTCGGGCAAGGATGCCACAGTATCCATGGTGGTGTTTGTGGCTGGCAAGCCTGCGAAGGGCCAGTACAGGCTGTTCAACATACGCTCCCTGTCGACCCCGAACGACCCTGCAATGCTCGCGGAAGCGCTTCGGAGACGTTTCGCGCGCTGGGATGATGTTACCTTCGGGGAGGCGGGCGACCTGCTTCTCATTGATGGCGGCAAGTCACAACTCGATGCGGTCTGCAGGGAAAGGGACGCAGCGGGTGTGCACGTGCCCGTTGTCGGTATTGCGAAGAAGGAGGAGCTCCTTTATCGTGAAGGAACGCCTGAACCGGTTAGACTATCTCACGAGTCCGGTGCGCTGCTGCTGCTGATGGCTGTCCGGGATGAAGCACACCGTTTCGGCAAGAAGGAGTTTCATAAGCGGCATCAGCATCCGCTGAAGCACCGATAGTTGTCGGGGACGATCGCAGGATCATTCGCTGGCAACTTGTGTGCGTAGCGCGAACGCAAGTTGTAATCGAAGGGAGGAACCATGAAGTTCATTGTGCGATTGCTTCTCAATGCATGTGTCTTTCTTATCGTCAGCTCATTCCTTCCGGGATTTGTGGTCACAGGGTTCTGGCCAGCACTCTGGGCGGCCCTCATCTTTGGAGTCATCAACTCCCTCATCCGGCCGGTCTTGCTTCTGGTGAGCCTTCCGGTCAGCGTCCTGACGCTTGGAGTGTTTACTCTTGTTATTGACGCCGCGGTCATGGCGCTGACCTCGTTCTTCGTGTCGGGGTTCGATATCAGTGGCTTCTGGGCTGCGTTGTTGGGGTGGTTCCTTGTATCTGCCGGCAGTATGGTGATATCTTCGATTCTCGGCGGGAGCAGCAAGCGCCATGAGTACAGCAGTGACTGACAGCCGTCTGCTGGGAGACTTCCACATCCATACAATTGCCTCCGGCCACGCGTTTTCGACGCTTCAGGAAGTCGTCACCGCCGCCCAGAGCAGAGGGCTGCGATACGTTGCCATCACGGACCACGGGCCTGCGAGGCAGGACGGACCCAAACTGGACTATTTCAAGAACCTCAAGAGGCAGGACAGTCTGCGCGAACTTCCAGGCATCCACGTGCTGGTGGGCGTCGAAGCGAACATCATAAACTCGTGGGGCGACCTCGACATGCCCAGCAAGCTGCTCAGCGAGCTTGATATTGTACTGGCCGGCTTTCACAACGCTACGGGATATGGTGGCTCTTCGGTGGCCGAGAATACAAGGGCACTCGTGAGCGCCCTTGAGAAGAACCGGATAGATGTTATTACCCATATTGGGGATCCTCGGTTCCCGTATCCTGTTGATCTTGAGGAGTGCATCGCGGCGGCGGCTGCCAAAGGGGTCCTGGTTGAGTTGAATCAGTCAGCGCTGCACACGTGGAAGCCCGAGAACGTGGCGCATTATGAACGCGTGCTGGCACTTCTTTCCAAGTATAACATGCCCCTGCTCATGAGCTCGGACGCGCATATCTCCTACACAGTTGGCAACGTGAGCGAGTGCGAGCGTCTTCTGGCGGACCACGGAGTCGACCCGTTGGCAACGATCAACTACTCAGAGGACCTGGTCAGGAAGTACATCCTGAAGACTGCATGACAACAGCCGGAGCCCTGCGAAGCACGGTCATCGTCAGTGTGCGCCAGTCCGGAGAACATGTCGACCCGGACGAGGTGCAGGAGACACGCCAGCTGGCGGAGGGGATTGGTCTGGAAGTGCTGGAGACACGCGCCTTCGCTGAGCATGCGGTTCAGCGCTTCCTCCTTGGCAAGGGCCAGATTCAGGACCTGCGTGACCTGCTCTCGGCTCTTCGGGCTGACATGGTGCTGTTTGACACAGACCTGACTGCACTTCAATACCGGTACCTCGCCGATGCGCTCGGCGTGCCGGTGATGGACCGTACCCGGCTGATTCTTGAAACATTTGCTGCTCAGGCTCAGACGGCTGAGGCGCGCAAGCGCGTACAGATTGCAGAACGCATGTTCGAGCTTACGCAGCTGCGCGCCATGAATGCGGGATACGACCAGCAGGCCGGCTATATTGGCATGCGCGGCCCCGGTGAGACGTTGTTTCAGGAACGTCGCAGAGCCAGACGCTCCGAGATTCACGAACTTAAGGAACAGGTGGGGAAAATCGATACACGGTACGCAGTCAAGGCTCGTGCCAGGCAGCTGGCCGCGGTGCCCAAGATAGCAGTCGTCGGGTACACGAATGCCGGCAAGAGCACATTGATCAATGTCCTGGCAAATGCACACCTGGCTGCGGAGGACCGCCCGTTCGCTACCCTGGACACAGCTGTACGTCCGGTGCGCCTTGGCCGGCAGTCCGCGGTTCTTATAGATACGGTAGGGTTCATCCGCAACCTGCCCGCGTCTCTGATGGACTCCTTCCGGTCAACACTCGAGGAGACGCGCAGCGCAGACTTGTTACTGCACGTTGTCGACGCTGGAGTGCGTGACCTGCGTGAACGCATCGCTGTCGTCGAGGACGTGCTCGCCTCTATCGGCTGTTCTGACATCCCTGAGGTGATCGTGTTCAACAAGATGGACACGCTGCCTAGCTCCCGGCGTGGAGAGCTTCTGAGCATGGAGACGGGGTTTCCTGTTTCTGCCGTCACGGGCGAGGGACTGCAGCAGCTCCGGGACGCCATCGCGGACACCCTGCTGCATCAGGTGCGCCACGGAAAATACGTCATTCCCTTCGCGTACCCCGAGGCACGGGCGGAGGTGTATTCCTCGGCCGTCGTGCTGTCTGAGCGAACCGGGCCTCACAGCTGGATCATCGAAGCGGCAGCCTCAGGGCCGGGGGCACAGTTGCCACCCAAGTTCCTGCGGAGAGGCTGACACACCGAGGCTCATGCAAAGATCTGCCTGCTTCCTGGCAGGGGCAGATTCTTGGCAAGAGGTTGTCCCTTCCTATACTGCACACTGGTGCACTGAGCGCAGACTGTCCTTCCGCCCGCGCTTTATTCGATCATATGGGAGTTGACCTGGTCATGAATATTGAGGACTTTGATTACGAGCTGCCAAAGGAGCTCATCGCACAGACGCCGCTTGAGCAGCGTGATCTTGCGCGTCTTATGGTGGTGGACAGAGCAACGGGCCGGATCGAGCACAAGCTGTTCCGAGACCTGCCGGGCTATCTGCGTGCTTCGGATGTCATGGTTATCAACGACACGCGCGTCAATGAGGCGAGTTTCAACTGCCGAAAGGACGCCACCGGGGGGAAAATCAGCGTTCTGCTGACTGGAAGGCGGTCGCCCACGGTGTTCGAGGCGCTGGTGAAACCCCTCAAGCGGCTTCATCCGGGGGAGACGTGCACGGTCGCCGCCGACCTGAAGCTGCGACTTCTGGAACGCAACGAGGACGGCGATGCGCTGCTGGAATTCTCGAGCGACCCGTATGCGAGCCCCGAGTTTGCCAGCATTGCGCGGGTGCAGATTCCCCCGTACATCAAGCAGTTTCCTGCCGACCCTGGATCATATCAGACCGTGTATGCCGAGGTGCCTGGTTCCGTGGCCGCCCCGACTGCGGGGCTGCACTTCACGCCTGAGTTGCTTGCTGAGATTGTTTCACTTGGAGTCGATGTCAGACACGTGACCCTCGATGTAGGACTGGGAACCTTCCAGCCTGTGCGCGTGGATCGGATTGAAGACCATCACATGCACACCGAGCGGTTCACACTTCCCGCGGACACGGCGGAGGCCATCAACGCTGCCCACGCCCGTGGCAGCGCAGTAATGGCGATAGGCACAACGGTGGTCCGGACGCTAGAGTCGTGCGTCGACCAAGGTGGCCTCATACGTGCCGACAGCGGCGACACGGGCATCTTCATCTATCCACCTCATGTGTTTCACGGCTTTGATCACCTGGTCACGAACTTTCACCTGCCAAAGTCTACTCTCCTCATGCTTGTTGGCGCCTTTATGGGGATGGATCTCATGTGGCATGCGTATGATCTGGCAATTCGCGAGCGGTATCGCTTTTTTAGTTTTGGCGATGCCATGCTCATTCTCTAGGAGGGTCCTGTGGGAATCTTCGAGGTGACTTGCCAGAGTGCCACTGGGCGGGAGCGTACCGGCCTGCTGAGGACCGCTCATGGCAGTGTCACGACGCCCGTCTTCATGCCGGTGGGCACACAGGCCACTGTTAAGGGACTGACACCGGAGCAGGTTTCAGCGATCGGCTTTGAGATTCTTCTCGCAAACACGTACCACCTGTATCTGCAGCCGGGCGATGACATCGTCCATGAGGCCGGGGGCCTTCACCGGTTCATGAACTGGGACAAGGGCATTCTTACGGACAGTGGGGGATTTCAGGCCATGAGCCTGTCCCGCATCAGCAGAAAGACCGATGATGGCATCGAGTTTCAGTCGTTCATTGATGGTTCACGCCATCTGTTCACGCCTGAGCGGGTCATCGCTATCGAGAAGAATCTGGACTCTGACATCGTCATGCCGCTCGATATATGCACTCAGTACCCGTCTGATCGCAAAACGGCTGAGAAGGATCTTGATCGCACAGTAGCATGGTTCAACAGGGCGAAGACGGCAATGGGTACTTCGCATCAGATTCTCTTCGGCATCACCCAGGGCGGCTTCTTCGGTGATCTGCGCGAGCAGTCGACAGAGCGGATCATGGAACAGGACCCTCAGGGCTTTGCTATCGGTGGGTTGAGTGTTGGCGAAGAGCGCCAGCTCACGATGGACATGCTGGACCACAGCCTCCTGCATGCTCCCCAGGACCGGCCTCGCTACTTCATGGGGCTTGGTGATCCTGTGGGCATCCTCGAGGTGGTGAGCCGCGGGGTCGACATGTTCGACTGTGTCCTGCCTACACGCGTAGCGCGCAATCAGATGGTTTTTACCAGGGATGGTGCTGTCAAGATCTCAAAGAAGATATACGAGCGTGACTTTCGGCCCATCGCGGAGGATTGCCCCTGCTACACATGCCGCAACTACACCCGTGCGTATGTGCGGCACCTCTTCAAGGCAAATGAAATGCTCGCAGGGACGCTTGCCACGATCCACAATCTGCAGTTTCTTCAGACACTCGTCATGGAAGTGCGTGAGTCTATCGTGGCGGGCACGTTCTCGGAGTACAAGCGCAATTTCATTGAACGGTACACGTCTGGCGCGGACCGGGCGTGGTAGCAGCGCCGGAGTGCCAGTGCTGCATTGACAGTGAGCCCCATCTGATGTACATTTGAGACGTTCTCGAAATCAGGAGGAAGGATCATGCGGTCGAAAGTAACAGGTGGTTTGGTTGTTGTGATCGTCGCGGCTCTTGCTGCTGGCGTGATCAACTACCAGGGATTGGTTGCCAAGAATCCGAGGCTTGCTCCGAAACTTGGTCTTGACCTCAGTGGCGGCGTGCGCATCGTGCTTGAGGCGGAGGACACTGCGACGGTTCAAGCGACGAACGACGCCATTGACGCAGCGGTGGGGGTCATTGACAAGCGAGTGAACTCTCTTGGCGTGAGCGAGGCCACGGTAGTGCGTGAAGGCGCGGCATCCAAGCGCATCATCGTGGAGCTTCCTGGCTGGGAAGACCCGGAGCGTGCCAAGGAGCTCATCGGTAAGACTGCGCTGCTGGAATTCAAGACCGAGGACGGCAAGGTCATCGTGACCGGTTCTCATCTCAAGAATGCGCAGCTGGTGTTCAGCCAGGAGCAGTCGAGTCTGGGAGAGCCCCAGATTTCCTTTGAGCTTGATGATGCTGGAACGAAGGCATTTGCGGAGGCGACGGCAGCCAACATCGGCAAGAAGATTACAATTTACCTCGACAACCAGGTCCTCATGAGCCCGACTGTCAATGAGGCAATCGCCGACGGCAAGGGCGTCATCACCGGAGGGTTCACTGCCCAGGAGGCGAGCAACTATGCGTTGCTGCTGAAGAGCGGTGCTTTGCCGGTGAAGTTGACCCCCATTTCGGAGCAGGTGGTCGGTCCATCGCTGGGCACAGCCTTTGTCAGCCGCAGCGTTTGGGCAGCTGCAATTGCATTTCTGCTGGTGGTGGGCTGGATGTTCTTCATGTATCGCTATCTAGGACTTGTCTCCGGCCTGGCACTGACTGTCTATGTAGACATCCTGATGGCTATGTACCTCCTGCTGCATGCAACCCTTTCGCTGCCCGCCATTGGAGGTGCCATTCTTTCGATTGGCATGGCAGTCGACGCTAACTGTATCATCTTCGAGCGCATCCGTGAGGAACTGGCCGCAGGGAAGACTGCACGAGGAGCAGTGGCTGGTGGATTCGCCAAGGCGTTCCGGGCCGTGTTTGATTCGAACCTCACAGTGCTCGTGGGCACTGCATTCCTGTTCTACCTTGGCACAGGCACGGTGCGCGGATTCGCGGTCACTCTTGCGCTGGGTGTTCTCGTGAGCATGTTCACGGCCGTGTTCGCCAGCCATACGCTGGTGGACCTCCTGCTCACCCCTGCTGTTGTGAAGAACAGCAGGAAATACCTGGGCTGACGGAGGATGACCATGAAATTCAGAGAGAGAATTCTTACCTGGGATATTATTGGCAAGACCCGTACATGGTTTACCATTTCGGGCATCATCATCGCGCTGGGTATCGTTGCAATGGTCGTCAACACCATCAGTTTCGGCGCCCCCCTCAAACTGGGCATTGACTTCATCGGAGGCACGGTCATCAACGCGTCGTTCGAGCGTGCTCCTGACGAAGCGGTGGTGCGGCAGATCCTTGCAGATAACGGATATACCAGCGTGACTGTGCAGAAGGCTGGCGAGACAGGTATTACCATGAAGGTGGAGGCTACAGAAATCGATCCTGCCGTGAGTGGCAAGATCCTCAGTGCGATTTCGGACAAGTACGGGGCCATTGACGTCGCAACCAAGGAGATTACGTCGATTGCGCCTGTCATCGGACATGACCTTCTGCGGCGCTCCGGGCTGGCCCTGGGTCTGGCGCTGTTGTTCACGCTTCTGTACATCAGCGTCCGCTTCAAGTTTTCGTTTGGGCTCGCCACGATCCTGGGCATGGTACACGATATCCTTGTTGCTCTGGGTATCCTGGCTATCTTCCGGATTCCGCTGAACGCTCCCTTTGTCGGTGCGTTTCTTGCCATCGTCACGTATTCCGTGCAGGACGGTGTAGTGGTCATGGACCGCATTCGTGAGAAGCTGCGCTTCCGCACAAAGGAACCGTTTGACAAGCTGGCCAATGCTGCCGTGACCGAAACGTGGGTACGCTCATTCAACACGTCATTCACCACGTTCCTCGCGGTCCTGGTGCTGTTTGTCATGGGCGGCGCCCCAATTCGTGACTTCTCGACTACACTCCTGGTTGGCGTCATATCGGGAACCTACTCGTCCATCTATATCTCCACGCCACTTCTGGTACAATGGACAAAGAACAGGGACAGGGCGGCTGTCGCCCGCAAGGTGTAGACGAGCTGTATTCTACAGAGCAGGAACGATACAGGGAGGCAAAATGAACCTGAGAGATTACATCCGCGACATACCCGATTTTCCTCAGAAGGGTATCATCTTCAGAGACCTCACGCCGCTCATGGGCGACGCCAGCGCGTTTGCGTTTGCTGTTGACGAACTGGCGCGGCAGTTTCAGGGTGAGCACATTGACAAGATCGTCGGGGTGGAAGCTCGCGGCTTCATTATAGGTGCTGCACTCGCCTACGCGCTTCATGTGGGATTCGTTCCTGCCCGCAAGCCCGGCAAGCTCCCATACAAGTCCGTCCGGAAGGAATACGAACTTGAGTATGGTGTGTCGATTCTGGAAATGCACGAAGACGCCATAAAGTCCGGCGAGCGTGTCCTTATTGTTGACGATCTCCTGGCGACGGGTGGCACGGTCAGTGCGACCGCCGACCTGGTGCAGTCGCTGGGGGGTGACATCATTGCCTACGCGTTTCTCGTCAGCCTGGGGGATCTGGGCGGTGCGAGCAAGTTGAGCGGGGCGAGAGTCGTTTCACTGATTGATCTTTGAAGCCTGAAACAGAGTCTGATGTCGACAGGGACTATGAGTCACTGATAGCAGAGCTCAAGGGCTGGCTATCCACCGACGAGGTCGGCCTGGTTCAGCGGGCGTTCGTGTTTGCGCGCCAGAAGCACGGCAATCAGAAGCGTGCTTCTGGCGCTCCATATATGATCCATCCCGTGCAAGCAGCCCTCATTCTTGTCAACTTCCGCCTGGATGCAGAGACGTATGCTGCCTCGCTCCTCCACGACGTTCTGGAAGACACGGACGCGACAGTGCAGGAGTTGCAGGACGCCTTTGGGCCCAAAGTCGCGTCGCTCGTCGAGAGCGTTACCAAGTTGCACGGGTTGAACTACCTGTCGCGCGAGGAGAACAATCTCGAGAATGTCCGCAAGGTGCTCCTTGCTATGGCCGCAGACCTGAGGGTCGTGTTCATCAAACTTGCCGACCGCCTGCACAACATGCGCACGTTGCAGTACCTGAGCGAGGACAAGCAGCAGCGCATCGCGCAGGAAACAATGGAAATCTATGTCCCACTGGCCCATCGCCTTGGAATCTATGAACTGAAGTGGGAGATGGAGGACCTTGCCTTCCGATACCTGAATCCGGACGAATATCGCAGGCTGGCGGGCCTCGTGGCAGCAAAGCGTGCTGAGCGGGAGGCCTACGTCAAGAGCACCATCGAGCAGATTCAGAACCTCCTTGAGGAAAAGGGCCTCCATGTGCAGGTTTCGGGACGCCCCAAGAACCTGTACAGCATCTATCGCAAGATGGTGCAGCAGGGCAAGACCTTCGAGGAAATCTACGACTTGACGGCCTTGAGGGTGCTTGTGAACACTATTCCAGAGTGCTATCTGGCACTTGGCTACGTGCATGAGGCGTTTACGGTTGTCCCGGGACGCGTCAAGGACTACATCGCCTTGCCGAAGCCGAATGGCTATCAATCCCTCCATACAACCGTTCTGGGCTCGAACGGAGAGCCGCTCGAGGTTCAGATACGAACTAAGCGCATGCACGAGGTCGATGAGATGGGTGTGGCCGCTCACTGGAAGTACAAGGAAGGAAAGGCTGCTGACCTTGTCGATTCGGAGCGCTTTGCCTGGTTGCGTCAGATGGTGGATTGGCAGAGGGATGTGCCCAGCAGCGGCGAGTTCGTTGAACGAGTCAAGGTTGACGTCTTCAGCGATGAAGTCCTTGTCTTTACTCCCAAGGGCGATGTCATCAACCTGCCCGCGGGCTCAACCCCGGTAGACTTCGCGTACCACATCCACACGGACGTCGGCAACAACTTGGTCGGGGCCAGGGTGAACGACCGCATTGTTCCGATCGACACCGAACTGGTGACTGGAGACCGGGTGCAGATTATTACATCGCGCAACTCTGGAGGACCCAAGGCGGACTGGCTGCAGTTTGTCAAAGCAGCCTCCACTAAGGCACATATACGGGCGTATCTGCGCAAGAAGGAGCTGGAGCACGAGGTGCCCGAGAAGGTCGAAGCGGCCGAGCATCCTCGTCAGCCGGCAGGCCGCACTGCAACGCCACCTAGGCGGAGCATCGCAGATTCTGGGTTCCAGATCGTCGTGCACGGAGACCCCACACTGCCCGTGGTCCTTGCCCCATGCTGCAACCCACAGTATCCGGACGAAATTCTCGGTTACATCACACGTGGCCGGGGCGTTACCATCCACAGGGCTGATTGTGTGAATATTCCATCGCTCGCCATGGAACCAGAGCGCCTTGTAGAGGCGCATTGGGAGATGATTCCGCGAAGGATGAAGGAGCGGACAGTCGTCATCGAAACGCTCAACGTGCCCGGTGTCCTCTACAGAGTCTCAGAGGAATTCGCCAAGCGCGATATCAACATCAAGTACATGAAAAACGCAGAGCATCTGGCTGTCTTCAAGAAGAAAGGCGATCCAGGCCGCACACAGATCAAGATCGTTGCCGAGTTTCCGAATGACACGATCTATCACCAGACGATGGACGCCCTCAAGGGCCTGACATCAGTCATCTCGGTAAAGCAGCAATAGGGTCCCCCTGCCAGCACCGCTAATAAGAACGGTGCGGGACTTGACGTCATTGACATGACTCGATGGCGTTGTATAAAGGAGATCGTAGACATCAGCGCCGTCGGGAGGATTGCATGGTAGCGGGCCTGTTCAGCAGTTCGAGCTATGCACACAACCCATACGCATTTCCGATGTTCGTGAGCGCCTTGCTCGTGGTGCTGTTTGGCATCTACGCCCTCACGCAGGAAAGAAGTGCCGTGAGCAAATCGCTGCTCGTGGCCACCGTCTGCGCCAGTATCTGGCTCGCAGGGACGGGCCTGGTGTACACCATGCGGGACCCAGACCTTGGTGCAGCTTTCTACAGACTTGTCCCCTTCTTCGGCGTCTCCCTTCTGTGCCCTGCCGTCTACCTGCTGACAGTAGCCTCTCTTGGGTTGCTCCGTGAAAAGCGCAGGCTGGTGTTGCTCACGTTCGGCGCTGGTCTTGGATTCTATATCGGCGATTTGCTCTGGCACTGGGTTGCCATTGGAGCTGTCCAGCACTTCTGGGGGTTGTACCCCGTTTATGGGCCGTTCTCGCTCGTTTTCCTGGTGTTCTTCTTTACTACGTTTGCACGTTCGGCGTGGCTGTACTTGAGGTATGTCAGCCAGCTTGCGAGCGGAACGCGACGCAGGGAAATGCAACTGCTCCTTGCGTCACTCTGTGTGGCCGTGATCGGCGCCATCGACTATGTGCCGTGCTATCCCCCTCTTGAGGTTTACCCCTTTGGCTATGCCGCGATTCTGTCGTTTGTTCTCATTCAGACGTATGCGATTACGCGGTATGGCAGGGCCACGCTGGCCGAGATCTTCCATTCCATCGAGGAGGGCATTCTGGTCGTGGACGCCGAGGGTAGGGTCACAGGCGCCAATGCTGCAGCAGAGCGCATCCTGGGTATTGCGAGGCACACGATGGTTGGGCGGCCAGTTCGCAGTGTGCTGACCTTGATAGAAGGCCGTCTGGACAACAAGGAGGCTGTACAGGATTTGCTGGCCGCACTCGACTCCACCGCTTCCCAAACGATGGAGCGGGACGTCGGCCTGCACGACCCTGGAGTCCAGCTCAGGGTTTCGGTGTCGCCGCTCGTCGGACGTCTCGGCTCCGTTACGGGAACGGTGCTTACGCTCACGGACATCACAGAGCGCAAGAGGCTTGAAGACCAACTGGTGGAATACAAGGACCACCTTGAGCGCATGGTAGACCAGCGGACGGAGGAGCTCCGCGTGTCCATGGAAACATACAGAACCCTGGTGACGCATGCTCAGGTTGGAATTGCGATCCATCAGAATGGCATCATCATGTTCGCCAACGAACAGATGCTTCGCCTCTCCGGGTATCCGATAGAGGAACTGATCGGTACGCCCATCGCTCGGCTGATCGACCCGCAGGAGGTCGACGCCATCATGCAGAGGGCAAGAGACAGGGTCAACGGCCGTGCGGCACCTGAGTCCTATGAAATGCGTTTCATGGCAAAAGATGGGACCATCAAGCCGACGACCGTCAGCAACGCTCTCATTGAATACCAGGGGAAGACCGCAACCCTTGTTACCATCTTTGACGTGACAGATTCAAAGCTGCGCAGGGAACTGGAGATGGCAAACCACGAACTTGAGATGTTTGCCTATTCTGTGTCCCACGACCTCCGCGCACCCCTCAGGAGCATCGATGGCTTCAGTCAGGCTCTCATGGAGGACTGTGGTGACCAACTGAGTGCAGATGCGCGCGAGGACCTGGCGAGGATACGAGCGGCCACACAACGCATGGCGTCTCTTATTGACTCCATTCTCCAGTTGTCGCGTCTGGGAAGAGCGGAGATGAAACGCCAGCAGCTGGATCTCAGTGCGATGGCAGAGGAGATCGCTTCAAACCTCCGAACCAGTGAACCTGATCGTGACGTGGAGCTTTCCGTGCATCCGGGGGTGACGGCAGTCGGCGACGGAACATTGTTGCGGGCGGTGCTTGAGAACCTTCTCGGGAATGCGTGGAAGTTTACGCGCCGCCACGAGCATGCACACATTGAATTCGGCACGGTGGAGAGAGAGGGCAAGCAGACATACTTCGTGCGTGACGATGGAGCAGGCTTTGACATGAAGTATGCAGACAAACTCTTCACGCCGTTCCAGCGGCTTCATAGTGTCGCGGAGTTCCCGGGAACGGGGATTGGTCTTGCTACCGTTCAGCGAATCATCCGCCGCCATGGCGGTGACATTTGGGTTGAAAGCGCGGTTGAGAAAGGGACCACATTCTACTTCACCCTGCAGTAAGGCAGACGCCTCAACACAACGCAAGAGAATGCATGGCCCGTGGAATTGATTTCATGGTGGAGCCGAGGGGGTTCGAACCCCTGACCTCATCCGTGCGAGGGATGCGCTCTCCCAGCTGAGCCACGGCCCCATCGGACCTATTATACGAGATTCGCTGCAGGAGTCAAAGAGTCCAGTGTTTGTGCGGCTTGCAGGCTGTTTCCAGGTTGACGCGAGCTGCTTTAGGAGCGGACAGTTGTCATCGAAACGCTCAACGTGCCCGGTGTCCTCTACAGAGTCTCAGAGGAATTCGCCAAGCGTGATATCAACATCAAGTACATGAAAAACGCGGAGCATCTGGCTGTCTTCAAGAAGAAAGGCGATCCAGGCCGTACACAGATCAAGATCGTTGCCGAGTTTCCGAATGACACGATCTATCACCAGACGATGGACGCCCTCAAGGACCTGACATCAGTCATCTCGGTAAAGCAACAGTGACGGACGGGAGTGTGGGAAGTTCCAGGGTGCGCCTTCGGTTGCCACGCATTGGGCCGTTGATTCCCAGGCATGCATGGTGATGATCGCTTGGTCCAGGCCCGCAGTGCGCTCTTCGCTTGGCAATTCATGATGCGCGGGCGAGAGCGCAGCCTGACCCGTCAATAGTCGGTCACCGTTACCGTTTCGCGCCGTGCTCTGTAGTCGATGAACCGCTTGACTCGTGGTCGGTTGTAGCGTTGCACGACAATGCACGGGAGATTCACGGCCAGCGCGTAGCCTAGCATGAGCCATGGTACTGTAGGCGGGGTGAAGAACCAGAACACCCAGAACGGGAAGATGGCCAACCAGTGGGTCAGTTCCGCCCGCGCTGATTCAATTAGAAAGCGTCGTAGAGTCTCCTCGGAAAAGTCGCTGAGCTTCTTCTTTCCAAAACCGTGCTTGTTCAGAGCTCTCCCGCCATCCGGTATCAAGTGCTTCCAACGGCTCACTCGGAAGAGGCGGTCATACAGCATGCCATCTTGCTCGAACCGGCGAGTGCGAAACAGCGGAGCTTCGGTTGAGTAGAAGCAGTCCGGAATGTGCAGGCAGACAATTGCCGCAGCCAGCTGCAGAACCGGCCACACCGCAAAACAAAGCACGACAGTCCAACCGTCAGACAGGAAGACTACTCTCACGAGGTTCCTCCGGGAGGAACTTCCCGTCCTTTCCAGGTGACATCGAGATGAAATGCTTTTCTGAAAACTGAAATGCCGAAGACACTGAGCGCGGCAGCCAGTGGAAGAGGGTAAAGCAGGTAGGTCCATTTCTGGAAACGCCCGACACGGCTCCCAACGAGGTACAACGAGAGCACCCAAGCGGCATAAAGACAGGAGCACAAGACGAACCCAGGAAGATTGCGCGAAACGGCGCACTTGGCTACTTGCAGCGCTACAGACATCATCGAAGTAATCCACAAGAACACCATCACAAACACAGGAGCCGAGGTCAGCGTGGCACCGGTAGCCATGTTCTTGATCCAGCCTTGTACCATGCTCCTGGGTCCCTGGGGGTACATGCGAAACGAGAAATCGTGGTCGCCGACGAACAACCGGAACTTCAGTCCCGCCTTCACCAGGTTTCTACCCAGGGCAATGTCTTCGGCAACACAGGTCCTGACTGCCTGGTGGCCTCCGATTGCTGCGTAATCCTCATGCGTGATGAGAATAACGGGGCCGAACAGGCCAACCCCACGTTCCTTGGGCAACGTTGCGCCATTAGCGGCTACCTCAATAAGGTTGAAGAACAGAGAGATCTGTTCATAGAGCGCCCTGGTCACGTGGTAAGGTTGTACAGAGATTGTGCACCGGTCTTGAAGGTAAGCCTCCAGAAGCGAGCGCAAGGCGTTTTCGCTCATGCGCACGTCCGCGTCCAGAAACACGAGGACATCCCCGGTTGCTTCATCTGCTCCGTTCTGACATGCCCAGGACTTGCCTATCCAGCCCTGTGGCTTGTCATCTGCTCTGACAAGATGTGCACCCCATTGTAGGGCGACTTCGGTGGTTGCATCCTCTGAGCTGTCGTCGACACAGATGACCTCACGTGGCTTTAGCGTTTGCCTGCCAAGGTCGGTCAACAGGCCGGTCAGATTGCTTTCCTCATTTCGCACCGGCACGATCACGGACACTTTTGGATATGATGCTCCGTCTCGCACAATGTACTCCGGCAGGCTCCTAAAGCGGTGGTACAGAATGCCTGTCAGTAGCAGACCGATGATGATGATTACCAGATCAATGCCGTTGGGCATCACTGCTATCTCCGCAATGACTTGTGGACCGCATCTGATGCAAGCTTTCCTGTAAGGATGGACACAGGTAGCCCTGAAGGACTGAAGGACCACTGACCACACTGATACACGTTGGGAATCGGCGTGTAGATTGCGTGCGACATCCTTTCGAGTCGGCTCTCTGCCGGCAGCGCAGCGTTCACAAATGCCCAGCCAGTGATCGCTCCCTCGGAGTTGCCAGTCATACGCCTGATTGTCAAGGGTGTCGCGCACAATGTAGACTCGATGTGACCTGCGAGATCAGGAAAGATCGAGGCGGTCAGGACTTGAACTATCTTCCTGGAACATGCATCCTTGAACGCTTCATAGGTACCTGCGAGCTCCATTGTCCTCGTCAGCTCATAGTCCATCAGTGTACTGACAATGACGCCTGTCTTCCCATCAGGCGCCAAGGCAGGGTCACGCAGGACTGGGCAAGATATCTCATACGTTGTCAACTCGAGGTAGCGACTGACCCAATCCTGGAGAAGTTGGTTCGTGGAGTCCAGGGCACTCCATGCCGGGAGCGACGACAATCCGACAGGGGACGCAGTATAGAACGCGTGTGGACCGCACTTGTCCTCAAAGTAGGCCGCGTCCAGGTTCACCTCGAGAAAGACTGAAAGCACAGAGTCGCTGCCCTTCGCACTGTTCACGGCGTCGCGCTGGCGACTGATTTGTTGCGAACTTGGACCTTTCAGCACTCGATACAGAGTCTTCTGGTCCGCGGCCCACACCAGCTTGGCGTATTCATAGGCTTGTTGCCTGCTGGTCCTGATTTGGCGATTGGTGGCGTCCAGCTCTGTTACTGCTTCGTCGGTCATAATAGTGCCGTTGTGGGCCTGAACGAACTCCGTCAGTCTTTGTGGAAGCACTCCGGTCCCACCCTTTGGATAGCAGTAGTCCAAGTACAGAGAGAAGTAGCTGAGCGCAAAAAAGGCGGGTGTGTTCTTGAAGAAGTGCTGGGTGACCATATCTACGAGAGCCCTGTTGTCCGTGAGCCTGTCCAGGTAGTGTTGTACTGGTTCTACAAGCTTGCCTACCTTGCTGATGGCAACACGATACTTGAGAAGCCATGGAAGCAGGGTCTTTGTCAGGTATTCCATGCTGGGCGGCCTCGCCATGAACAGTGGGTTGTCGATGCCATACAGGACATCCATGTAGCCCATCGTCGCTTCGATTGAGTCTGTCAGTCGCTGTATGTCGCTCGTGTTTGCGGGAAACACACGGGTCAGCATGTCTTGATAGTCCTCGAGACTGGCGCGGGTATGCAGCTTCGTCCACTCGTTCATGATGCCGATCGATACGGGATTAGGCAGGCACTCGACAGTGAGGCCAAGGTCGCGCAGCATCGGGAACAAGATTCCTGAGTTTTCGAATGCCCGAATTCCTGCGTCAAAAGCGTAGCCGCGATGCCAAAACGTGTGAACAAGCCCGCCCGTTTCATCAGACTGTTCGACTAGCAGTGTGCGGTATCCATCGCGGCTCAGGTACGCGGCACTGGTGAGGCCAGCAAGCCCGCCACCCACGATGACGACATCATACTTATCGCTCATGGCTTCTGCTGGTTCAGGTAGTCTACCACGGCAGTTATGTTGACTGGCATGCCATTTTCCCGAGATCTGGCGCATGCCTTCTGGTACGCCTCCAGCGCCGAAAGGTCTGCCGGGTGATCCAACCAGCACTTTCTTGCTCCGACGAAATTGCCAACGACGACCCGTCGCATTATGCCGCGTACATCGACTTCCGTGGTACAGGTCGGATGCTCACAAAACCTGCACCGCATGGCCTCTTTCATCACAGCCTGGGCAGCCCCGTCGTATCTCTCGAACAGACGCTCTCGTGTGAACGGCTTGTCTACAATGTGAACATACTGCTTGACGCCAGCTCTAAAGACATACGGTTCGTTTCCCAATTTCCTCAGAATGGCGTTGGCCGCAGCAACACCCGACGTAGTCACGGTGGGCGTCCCGGTTCCCATCACGGTG